>Ga0213833_1002653_pt1 | contig 11424 bp, 14 predicted proteins | sample SWATP21_FD_160575 | JGI IMG/M metagenome (GOLD analysis project Ga0213833, IMG submission 160575) | Coastal seawater microbial communities from Marineland, Florida, United States - SWA TP2 #1 | ecosystem: Environmental > Aquatic > Marine > Coastal | place: USA: Florida | collected 2016-08-14
CATGAGTTAAGATGTTCCTGTGCCAGCACATGTGTGAGTTTTGCGTACTGCTGAAGCTCACGACGACCAAGCGCAACGGACAATAGCATCAACGACATCTTCTGTCGTCCTGCTCACGCCACCAAAGAAGTCAACCATCTTCGCAACCATTGGCGCTAGCTTCTTGTGTAGACTCATGCACTGTGTAGCAGACTCAATTGCAGCTTCCTGCGTCGTGCACAGCCATGTGTAAGACATACGTTGATCCAAAGTACGGTGGAGGAAAACCCAAGACTCCGCACCTTTGTCAGTGCATAGTGGTCAGAGAGAGACAGCGGTACACTGAAGTCGTCCTCGAACAGAGCAAGCTCGTACGCGGCTGTTGCAAATCCACTCCAATCCACGCCCTGGTACCAAGTGTCATATGAGACTTGTTTCCCCTTGTGGTGGCGATCGTCATACCACGACGTACGTCTGAAGGGGTGCTTGTGTTCAAGCATGCAACTGTGTACACACGCTCCATGGAAGCAATCGCGGCGGCACCTTGGACATCACACACTTCTCGCAGCACATCCATTACTTCCGGCTTGGTTAGAGCCTTCCGTTTTGAAGACTTGGCATGTTTTCGGCGCTTCGCCTTCGCTGGGGGGCTTGCAGTGGAGGGAGGAGGCGCAGGAACGTCCAAAGGTACAGCCAACTTCGCCTGGGACAACACACAAAACAAGAACCACGCACCCCAAGCAACCAAATCAGCACCCAAAGTACGGTTTTCACCGCTTGAAGGTCAAACAGCTGTTTCGCCGCATGTCACCAATGGGAACGCATGTGACACACCTGCCAAGCTAGCCATGCACGCTGCCAACGCCGCAAGCGCTGCCGACCATACTCCATGACCATGAGGCGCAGAAACACAGGCCGGGGAAGGCACTTGCTTCCAGCCAATGATCCTGGTCCTGAGTCTGGGAGGGCAATGCGTTGGTCATAGGCAATGTGCCAACGCGGCTCTCTCACTCCGCCCAATGTAGCAGAGCGACGACTTTGCGCCGCACGCGGCCCGATTTCAGAGTTCGCCTGCAACCGCATGAACACACCGCGGTGTGAGAGACAAGCTCGAGGAGAGTTGAGCACCATGCACAAGCGCCACGCGTACCAGAATGCGCGCCACCATGGTGTTTGCCACAAGTTCTGTGCTGGCTTGGGGAACACTTTCCCACGGCTGTCTGTTGGAGAACCCGGTTGCTTCGTCGTACGGCTGATGGATCGGGCGTCATGCATGCACCAACTCCACAAGACAACCCCGCAAAACCGTCACGTACCACCTCTTCTCGCACCATACACGGCTCACCAGCGACCTTCTTCTGCTCAGCGGCAGATGGATCATCATACGAGTTTGCCTCCCATGTATTTGCTTCTTTGTCCGGGTTGGCCTCAAAACTGGCTCAACATACAAAGACAACGGTCATGCGAGGTCATGGCTCAACAGCGGAGGTACGAGTTACGGAATCGTACCGAAGAACCCGACAGTATTCACGAGCAACCAAACCCGCCCGTGTTGTGCACACCCAGTCACTTGGAATGTGATACTCGGGGTCCGGTGAAGGGTAATCAACACCGAAAGCCACGCTGTCGATCGACTCTTGAAGAGCAAGGAAAAGATGCAGCTGCGCAGAGTCTAAAGATCCTTCCAAGAACTGTGCAAACAAGTCCACCATACCATCCGTCTTGCGCGCTTCGCACAGCAAGTTGATCAACAACACTCCTTGAGCACGCGCTGCTGTTCGAATTTCAAACTGTTCGATGAGCCAACTGAACACGAAGTGCGGAAATGGAGTGGGTGCCACATTTCCACGATGGGCATCCTGGACATCACAAGCAGCAACCCAAGCAATGCAGACACACACGATCCAAGTGCGATGTCAACACCCCGCATCATGCTGCACAAACAGCGTCTACGATGCCAACGCACTTGATCAGCACGCCGCTTTGCTTCGTAGATCTCAGCAATTGTGCGTCGCAACATGAGCAGCGGCGCATTGCTCACATCCAAGTCATGGGGCAGCCCAGTTACCTCCACGGCGGCAGCCGCAGCACCAGCACCCCACACCCTGCTTGCCGGAGCGCCTTTCATCAACAAGCGCCGACTTGATCCACTGCCGCTCTTGCGGTGACCCTTGGCAGAAGGCGCTTGCCACCCTACCCACCGTGCAAACGCTGACTGCGCGTGGAAACCGGCAGCTTCGCTGCTTGGCCCCAGCGCCTTAGGCCGCACAGTGCACACGTACCCGCGCTCGTGCGACTCTCGGCCCAACAACTCAAACGGAAACCTTGCGTGCAGCACAGGCTCTTCTCCTCGGCCTGCCTGTCGCCGCCCATCCCGCAACGAAGAGCCGGTGTCAGTTGACCGAGCACTGCGAGGTGTTCTCCCGTTTACGGTTCCACTTTCACCACCACTTCCGGCCTCTCCCCCCTTCCTGTTTCCAGTGCGACGCTCTGAAGAGCGGCCACGAGCGTGGGGAGAAGGTGATGGTGACGTAGCTCGAGACATGGTTGAGGTGGGTCGACGAAAGGACCCTGCATCGCTGTCATCATCGTCATCATCACTGTGACCAACAGACACCCCGTGCGCAGAGCGCTGGCTGCCATAGTACCCTCCCTCATCTGTGCCGTCGGTGGCTTGACTCTCCCCGAAGCGCGCCAACAACTCGTCACGCTCCTTTTGTAACTCCGCTACGCGCTCTCGTAACTGCTCAACTTCAGGGCTTCTGCCGCTGTCTTCGGGGTCCAGTTTTCCGGTCTTGGTATCCACACCACGCCCTAGAACCGGACTCGAGGAGGCAACAATCACGGTTTGGGCCAGTCTACTCTTCATGCGCACAATGTCAAGCTTCAGCTTGTCGATGTCTGCCTCGCGAGCGCGCACAGCGTTGCGTTCGCGGTCCAAGCTCAGAGTGAGCTCCATACACTGCTGTCGCAGCACTGTCAACCCGTCAACCTGTTCCTGCAGTCGACGAGTGCGCTGCTTCTCCGCTTTGAGAGCTTCTTGGACGCCTCTCAGCCGCTCTTCAAATGCCTCCGTGTTTCTGCTCAGCTTTGAGGACAAGGCCCGCCGACGAAGGCGACCAGCAAGAGTACTGACAAGGCGATTGGCGCGTTGTGCGGCCTCTTCTTTCTTCTTGCCACGCCACATCTGCACAACCTGCAGTGCCGTGGATCCTTCTTTGAATGCGCTGGAAGCCACGAAGTCAACCAAGGACGCCATATTGGCATTCATCTCTTCCTCTGAAGCCTTGGTTCGGCGCAGCAGCGTTTTTTGCAGCGTGGCTATGGCTTCGCGCTGCTTGTCCAGAACAAACTTGAAGAGGGATGGAAGCGTGTTGAACATGACTGTACAGCGGTACATCAGGTTTGCAAGCAGCTGCCCCTGCTCTCGACAAACGGCGGCAACCTGTCGAGAAAGCTCATGCATCCCCATCGCATACACCTTGAACTCCTGTTTCACACGCTTCAGCGATGCTTTGAGCTCCGAGGTGGCATCAACGGGCTGTGGTATCAATCAACCAACGGTACATTGCGTGAAACGAGAGGCAACAACACCACCCACCATCGTCACCCACCTGCAAGCACAGAAGCATTTGATCCACGACAGATTTAATCTTTGCTACAGATGCACGCGTGCCAGCGTTTCCCTCCCAAGACACTGGCGGAAACTCCACACGCCGCCACGCTGAGGCTGTTCGTCCATCACCCATGTCCTCCGGCTGTGTCACGAATGTGATGGCCTGCTTCGCGGCCATGTCCACACGGAACAGGGTTTCGTCGACAGCTTCATGAAACACGGCGGGAATCAGAGTCAGATCCACAGACGCGGCACCCGGTGTGGGCTCCGTCACTTGAATGGGGGGAGGCGAAGACGCAACCCACTGAACAGCATCTGCCGTTTTCACCTTGCCTATGATGGCTCGAGGCGGTATGGCGCCTGGCTGCGTGTGAGGCTTGGTGTGCTTGCTTGAGTGAGGTGTGGGGGACATTCCGATGTCATTGGGCTTCACGACAGGTGGGCTTGGAGGTGTTTCCGACTTGGACGGATCCGGTTCCTCGTAGTGCACCTCTTTGTTCAATCCAGCGGGCGGATCGTCATGTAGGTGAGCAGGCGGCGGCGACTGCGCTGCACTGCCACGTGGTAGTGTGATTGGCACCACCTTGCGAGTCGGGGAACGAGGCATCGATTCTGCTGCGGATGAATGCCGCACCACTCGTTCGGGGCTAGGCTCTGCATGGTGAACGCCTGCGTACCACTGAGGCGGTGGCGTCGCAGGAGTGGGGCCAGGCAACCGGTCCGCCACTTCCCAAGCCGCGGAAAACTGCTCGCGATCGCGGCCGATGGACCGCAGTCCACGCTGCATCAAGCGCAGAGCTTGCTGCTGCTGCACGAAGTGCTGTTGATGTCTCTGTTGCTGCTGAACGCGGAGCCCACGTCGCTGCTCGTCAGCCATGCGATGGATACGGCGCTGGGAAGCGGTCATGGGTCGGGTTCTCGAAGCAGGGTCTGCACTGGTGCCCGTGGAAGAGCCACACGGTGACATGGGCGACGGTGAACGCGGCGTTGGGTTCTCCCACCCACTGTTCGACACGGCCTCAACTGACACAGTCGGGGAATGTGGGGACGCAACGTGATCGGAAGGACCTGCAGGGATCCACTGTGCGGCAACAGCTTGCTGCGTGTCGGTTACCATCGGGCTCTCCAAGCCCAAAGGGGCTTCTGGCAGCGGCTCCTGCGGAGGAGGCTCCACCGCAGCTACGCGGAGCGGAGGGCGTGGAACAGGCTCGTTCATGCCATGCCGTCCGCTGGACGTTGGGACTGCCACGGTCGGAGCAGTGGGGGCACGTGGAGCAGACCGTACTCGAGGAGCAGACCTGGGTCGGCGTCGGCGTCGGCCTTGTGGAACGGACGTGTTCCGTCGAGATGTGGGACTCACTCCACGCCGCATGCCCGAGCGTTGCACGCCCACATCCCTCCGGGGCACGTCAACTGCGCCAACAGAACCGCCAGCACTCGCGCTACTGTGCCGACTGCGGTGATGGCGGTCTTGCACTGGGCGTGCCGGGTGCTGGCGTTGTGCTGAAGCGGATGCTGGCCGGCGGCGTCTGCGTGCATCAGCACTGCCGCTGAGCTGTGCTCGATGACCCAGGGACGCAGCCTGCGGCCTTGTAACACGTTCCGCAACATTGATTTGGGCCCGGAACGAACCAGGGCGAAAGCGCCGTGGTCGAATGGCAGGCGTAGCGCGAAACCCTGTTCGCTCCATGGTGGTGGACGACTTGCTCGAGTGTGGGCGCACCTTTCTTGCCCTGCCTTTGGCTGCGTCGACGAACAACTCCGCAAACGCCCCTGTGTGGCAGGGGTGATCGTTTCCAATCTGCTGCCGCCCCGGCCGCCAAGGACCAGACCGCGAAACGCAAACTTGAAGGCACTATGTGGTAGTTACGTTATGATACATCCACACGCAGCACAGCAACAGCTACAGCAACAGTAACAGCTGCCGCGACAGCAACCACCACCACTCAAAGCAACGCCTACTCGTGCATATGCGAGTCATTGTCATTGTTTTTGTGGCGCGCACTCTGGTTCATGAGAAGCCACCAGCGCTTGTGCTTCGTCTCGTGCACACCCATCAGCTCGTGGAGGTCGCCCAAGTACAGATTTCGACCCCACTCAGAAGTGAACACGATGGCAATGATGGCTGCCACACCACTCGTCACCATTGCCACAAAGTTCAGCAGTGCGGTGAGGAGCAGCGGTCCGTCGTCAAGATTGGTGCTTACGGCGGTGACACTGGATGACGCGCGGCCGTGAACCAAGGTGGAGACTTGAATATCCACACCAGCACCCAACACATTGTCAGGGACAACCACCAGCTGTTCCATGTCTTGCAGTTGTTCCACAAATGTGAAACGCCAGCCTTGGTGTGTGGGGACATCCGAAACGTCAACGGGGCCAAGCAGCTCGGTGAGGTTCACGACAGGTGATCCGGCAGGAGACACAACGGTGCCGCCAAGGATAGCTTGCGCCTGCTCGGCTGTGGATGAGAGAGGGATGCGGGGCGAGGTGTACCCTTTGTTGCCACTTCCGGCAAAAACTGTCAGGTTCATGCTTCCGGTGGCAAGCCCCAAGGTGGTGACAACCGCCACTTCTTGCACCTCAGCGGCCGGTCCTGGAAGAATGGAGTACCCACACTCACAAGGAACAGCCAGACACGCACTGTAGTCGGCTGTTGGCACGGCACTGCAGTCGGTATCGCACTTGGTGCCACAGTCGCCCTTCACGATGCCGAAAGATACACCTGGAGCACGACAAGCAAGGAGTCGCGACGAAACAAGGCATGCATCATCACACCACCCGAGGACAAACGCGCACAAACTGTGCACAACACCGCGCGTACCATCCAACACCCCAGAAACAAAAAATAGAATCATCACGGCGGCTGCCGCGTAGCCGTACAACGTCAACCGGCGCGCCTTCTTGTGAGGAGGCGACACGAAGAACCACACTCCGACGAACGATAGCAAAATTCCAACCACGCATGCAATGAGACGGAGTGGGGAAGTCATTTCCGGGAGTCCGGCATCACTGTCAAGCAAGTCCCAGTCGTCCCACTGCACGATCGTCAGAGCGAGCAACACCACGCGCACAAGAATTTGAACCAAGGCAGTGGCGCCGAAGACATAAAAGGCCCACGACGGCCAAGTGATGGGTCTGGGCAGAGAAACCACAAGAAGCCGTGAAGAAGCGAACGGCCGAGAGACACAGGTTCTACAACAGCGTACCGCTGCCCGCGCGTCGCAACCTTCATGAGAACATTCCACACAGGATCAAATTCAGCGTCGGTCAGGTTGCCCGATTGGTGCGCGAAAAAGTTCAAGAACTCATCCAACGACGCCACCCCGTCCTTGTTGGCATCCAACGTCTCCAAAAGTGCAGCAGATTCACCTTTCGACTGACTGAAGCGACCAGTGAGTGCTCCCACCTCGGAAAGTTGGAGGTACTGGGAGTTGTCGACATCCATGAGGTGAAAAAGCTCCGTCAACAACCTGCGGCGATGCGCTGACAAGTTGGAACGGTCAACCACCATTCCTGTTGTGCCTTCAGGCAAAATGAACGGGGCAGGATCTGTTGGTGTTGTGTCTGCACCTTGTGGCAACAAAGGGGTCTCCACCTGCACCTTGAACTCTTCGGTGTCGCCAACGCTTGCACCTGCACCCGCACCCGCACCCACACCCTCACCAGCTCCGGAACTAACAACTTCGCCCTGATTCGAACCCGCTGCACCTCCAGTATCCGCATCAGGGCTTGGTTGTACATCTTCAGCGGACTGGTTACGACCAGGCGAGCCAGCCACAACTCCAGCCGCCTCATCTAAATCAACAAGCGCCATACGCTGTGAGGTTCCACTAACATTGCCAGAATCCTGGTTCGCAACCCTTTCGTCAGCGACAGCACCACTTTCGTCGGCCATGTTCGCCCGGCTCGCCGTTGCGCCCTTTTGGAAGCGGCTCACCAACCAGCATTGACGAATACACTTTGTTCGATTGTTGATTGGTTTTCACCATTTTCATAGAATTGTTCCCACTGCACTGCACAGCTCGCCAAAAGCTAGGCAACAGCACGAAACAGCGACACAGACCAGCTCTAACAACGCAAAACGGGTGGCATACAACTCGTTACATGTCCATGTGCTCTCGGAAGCGGGTGAGTTTGGCCTTTAATTGCATGATCAGAGCCAGCTTCTTGCTCAGCAACGCATCGACGCGATCCACGTAGGCCATTTGAGTTGCTTCGCCCTTGTTGCGCTCTCCAACCAGTTTCATCTCCTGCGTAGCACAAGTTCAGGAGCGATTTGGATGCATCACACGACCGCACAACATCAGGTCGACGCACCGCTTTCACGATGTCCATCATCTCGTGAATCTGAGCCCGGTGAGCCTTGATCAGCTCTGTTTCTACTTCAGCATCATCGCCCCCAGGGACAGGAGCCGCAGCCACAGCAGCTGGAGCAGGCGCTTGTGGAGAGTCACGTTTACCGGGCTCGCCTGCGAAGGACATGATACATGAGCACACTAAGGTAGCAGACAGTCCAGTGGTGCTGGGGTGCGGCGAAAACAGAAACGTGCCACCTGTTGCGCGACGTACTCTCAGGCGTGAAGGGGTCATCATCCGAATCGCCGAGGCTGTCCACTTCAATATCGCTGTGAACAGGCACTTGCTGTGGGGCAGGGCGAGGTGACCGTGGGATGCGCGATGGCTGCTGAGCACCAGCGCCCGCGGCTCCACCACCACCATCGCTGTCGTCGCTGTCGTACTGTGCCGCAGCCGCCCTCCTCGCCAGCTCCCGCTTCCGCTTCAACTCTGCTTCTTGCTCGCGCCGCGCACGCGCGCTGTCGATGGTGTCAGGGCCATGCGGCGGCTCGAATTCGGCCTCGTCCTCACCATCCGGTCTGCGGATCTCCTTCACCCTGGGAAGATACAATGCACATACACAGTCGCGTCACCGCCACACCCGAAACCCCGACGTGACAACCGCCCCTTGCCCCCACCTGTAAGCGTATCGAAGCGTGTTCAACGTGTGCTCACAGTTGGTGATATTGGGCGAGACGGTCGCGATCATCACTGTGCGGCTGTTGCCCAAGAAAGAATCCTTGAGCACTTGAGTGAGCTTGGAGCCTCGGAACGGAGTGTGGTCGTGCTCTTGGTACAAGGCACGGATGCACTCTTTGAGGGCAAGGAGCGACTTGTTGATCTCTGCGCCTTCCAACCGCGTTTGACGATCGTTGTGCGTGGTGTCCGCACCCCGCTCAGACCCAGCCAGGTCGACGAACGAAAATTTGCCACGCATCTTGCGTGACTTGTGGTGGTGAAGCGAAATTTGCAACACCGCGTGGGATCGTGAAGAGTCCATGTTGGCGCCAGTGGAGCCAGTGGAACGAGCGGCATTGCCTTGATCGATTGTCTTGAGCAGCTGCGGAACTGACGTCACCTTGCGGTAACTCAGGCCCATGATCTTGACAGCTTCCTTATGATCCGCCAGGGCCCGCAGCTGCTTGCGTGCGTTAAGAAGGTCAAACAACTTCCCTCTGCAGTGGCAGGAACAGCGTGGGCGTGTCAGCACATCCACATGGCCACACCAGGCCACCCCATGCATTCATACCCGTAAATCTCGTAGAAGCTGACACTGACATCCAAGTCTGCGTGCTCAGGTCGTGCCAAATGCTTGAACAGGTCCTGGGCAGCAAGCACGTAGATGCCTGGGTGCTTGCGCTTGCCCGACGAGCTCGTTTCATTTGTTCCCATCATGGTGAAAGTTTTCCCACTTCCAGTTTGACCGTAGGCAAAAATGGTGGCATTCAGGCCACGGAACACGCCGGCAACCATGGGCTTGGCAGTCAGTTTGTAGATCTGGAATGGGTGTGGCCGTGTCAAGCACCAACCATGTACAGCACCGCACACATGAAACAACGTACATCGCGAGTGGTGCACAGGTGCCCAAACACCTCGTCAAAGTGGAACTCATGCGTTTCGGTAAACTTGGTCAAGTCAACCTTCATCCTGGTAGTCACAACAGAAGATAAGCCAAAGGAAGAATGTGAACCATGACATCAAGAACCTACTTGGGCTCATAGACGAGCATTGTTTGTCGAGACACGGGCTTCAGAACATCCACCTCTTTGCGGTTCTTCTCTCGCCGGCTCAGCGGTCGCTTTCGCACACAAACTCGGATCTTCGGGCCATCATCTTCGTCAACCTTGCTCACAGACTTGCCAACAGACGCTCGGCGGTTGCCTTTTTTGTTCTGCAGGCGTTCGTTTCGTCGCTCGCGCTCCATATTCAACTCCTTGTTCCTGTCCGCCGCGGACTTGCCCTTCTGCAGCACGTGACACAACAAGCCAACCAAAACATCAGTGGTGTTGCTGTGTGCGGTGTTGGGCGCGCCCGCTTCACAACTCTCCATGAACGCAAGCACGACACAGTTAGCATACCTTTGGAAGGTCCCATTTGGAGCGGCTTGATCGCACAGGCGCAGCAAAGCCACTTTCGCGGTCGGCACCCCGTGAGTACGCGGTCTGGGGTGCACGACGCCGATCCCCACCCATGTCACGCTTGCTTCCTTGTCCACCATCGTAGTCGCCCGACCCTGATGATGAGGCTGCGGTACGAGGCCGGCGCATCTCCTCTCGCTCAGTATCGACTGTCACAACACACCCACGGTCCAGGTTGAGCACACCGAAAAAACTGACAACACGGGCAAGAGAGGGCGTATTCAAGAACACACGCACCAGGCTTGCGAACGGGGAGCTTCGACGTCGATGCACTGCCACCCATGATCTTGCTAAAGTACATAAGAAGCTTTTGGGGGTTCGCGAGGAAAGAGTCCACCTCCTTTCGGTCCCGCGCCATGAGCTTGTCCGTGAACTTCTGCACCAGGGCCTCGTCGCCGATGTTGGCGCCACGAAACAGTGCAGCGACAGCCGCACGGCGGTCTTGGGACCGTCCACCACTGGGTGAAGAAGGTGGTGTCGACGAGTCGGCGCCTACGCCACTATCAGCGGCGCTGGCACGCTGCCCACGGGGTTCCGCGACAGGCACCGCGTCGTTGCGAGGCGCAGGTTTGGGTTTCGGGGCGGCTCGTGCGGCCACGGTGGAAGAACTGCCATTGTTGTTGTTGTTGTTGTTGCTGGTACTGCTGGACTCCGCCCCTTTTGAAGCAGCCTGCCACAAAACTGAACGTGACAAACAGTTGCAGCGAGAGAACAATGTGGGTGGGGCTACCGACCTCGCGCACTCGATGCACAAGCTCGAACAATCGCTTCCGGTCATGCAACTCCGTGACACCAACTGGCCGCCATCCACCGGTTGTAGTTGACACAATTCAAGGAGCATCACACAAGAATGTGGGGTGACAACTGGGTTTCGCTTCTGGCCGGCCCACACACCAGCATGCACGCACCGGCATCGTAGTCTTCGAATGTCAAACTCATCAGTGCCTGCGGCGAGTTGATTCCGTATGCTTGAAACTGTGGGATGGAGTACCCCAAACCTGATTATGGTAGTCGTCCACCAAGGAGTTTTCATGCATGGGTTGGTGAGGCCACGTGGGCTCGTACACCACACATCGAGACCGCCATCAGCAGCGTACCAATGCGTTCCAGCCATTGGAAAATAATGGAGCCGCCCGGATTATCGCTCATTGCAACGGTTCTGCTCATCCACAGCAGCAACAACATGAGTGTGATTACATATACATGGATCGAACCTCGCAGACGAGCCCCTCCACGGGCACCAACTTGGCACGTCGGTTGACGGAGCCTTTGACTGACACGTACGGACGTTGTAACGTGATGAGCTCTACGGCGCCAACGCCACAATCAACAGTGCTTCAGGCTCACACAGCA
>Ga0213833_1002654_pt1 | contig 11424 bp, 9 predicted proteins | sample SWATP21_FD_160575 | JGI IMG/M metagenome (GOLD analysis project Ga0213833, IMG submission 160575) | Coastal seawater microbial communities from Marineland, Florida, United States - SWA TP2 #1 | ecosystem: Environmental > Aquatic > Marine > Coastal | place: USA: Florida | collected 2016-08-14
AGATGCTGGGCGCCATCACAGTACCCATGGTTGTTGGCACGAATTACAGTGCGTGCACGTCGATAAGAAGACTTGTCAAGCTGCTTCCATGCAGCCACCATGCGCCAAGCAGGCATGAAAATGACGAAAGACATGGGGCCTGCGGCCGTTCGCAGGAGCTCCTCCATGTGGAGAACCATCTCTGTCATTAGCTCAGGCACAAACGGGGGGTTTGCCTGAAAGGAACCCTGGGAGGGTGTAAAGTCAAAAAACGAGCCCACACTCCCAAAAGGTCCGTCTGTGTCGGCGAAGGCAGAGCAGTAGGCATCGTAGCGAGCGTTCAGCGGTGACGCGAAGCACTCCATAGACACATCAAGCTTGTCCAACAGCATATCGAACACATTGCCAGCAACAGCTGCCTGATATCCATGCCCCTTCAACGCTTCATAGCGAACAAGCAGGCAGAACACTCGCTCCAGGAACTCCTGCACGACATCTTGCCCATCCAACTCTGCGCCGTCAAGCGAATGGCGTTCATACAGCGTGCGCAGCTTTGCAAAGTGGTCCCGATTAATGCTCATGTACGGCTTTCCACCTTCACCAAGTGATAATGTGAAACCATGATCAGTTTCCGCGATCACAACGTGCTTGGTTGTGGCTTCATCCCCTGACTCCTCCTGCTTGGGTACTTGCTCCGCCACGACCATGGACGCAGTGTGCGCTGCGTGCAGCTCCTCAGAGGCAGCTGAAGCTTTCTCGGACAACGCAGCCGATATCTCCAACGCAACTTCCTCGCTTGCCAAAACACGCTTCAGGTCTTTCACGAGCCCCTTGTCGCGCCAGCCAGTCGAGGGCAGCAGCGGATCACAGTTTTGCTCGCCAGCCCAGCGTTCGTGAAGCTTACAGCGAGAAAGCCAACGCTCAAAAGCAAGAACTGGCATCCGAAGCTTGTGCTTGGAGCACAGACGTGTCAGTTTGCTGCGCAGCGAGCGCGCTTTCCGCAGCCGCAGCAGCTCCACAACTGGGAACACTGCCGCACGAGCTGCAGCCGTCTTGCGCTCGGAACGAGACTTGTGCTTCCTGCGCGGTTGGGTGGGCGGTTTCACGTGCATACGGCTGTTCCACACGTTTGATTCCGGGACGTCTCCGGCGACAGGGTGGACAAAAGACACACGCACCCGCGAGGCGGGTGCAGCGGGCACACTGACAGCAGCAGCTGAGGTGGTGCCGTTATCCTCATCGCTGTCAGCTGCACGCCACCTGGTGGGAGCAGCTTCCGCTTCACTGGCTTCATCAGCGCTCTCGCTTCCACCTCCCCCCTCCGCGCCACTAGCTTGCGCCTCGGCCTCTTCACGCGCGCGCTTGCGGCTCCTTTGCTGCCGCTTCTCCTCAGCTACCTTGCCTGCCTCGGTCAAGGACACCGCCCCTTCTTCATCCAAGGTAATCTTGTCAACGTCAATGAGATCCAACAATGTCTCCTTGAACAGTCGCCGGGCATGTTTCTTTCGAGCTTTTTTGTCGGCGACATCGGCGCCGCCACCGGTACCAGTTTGCACGTGCACCGCGCAAGCTGTTTTGCGCAGTACCTTGGACTGAAGCGTCTCGCTTGGTGCTGCCTGCAGTACCGCCATGATTGCGGCCTCCATGGTAAACAACCCCGGGACTCAGAGAGGGTGCACTGCCAGCGGCACAAACGCAGTTAGTTCGTGTAGACGCACTGCGAGTAGGGTATCACACACTGTTACGCTTACTTCACCACGGACCACATGGTCGGTCAAGCAAGTTGCTTGACCTCGCACAACTGCGAGGCTCGCAGTGCTAGTGGTGGCACAAAGGTGCTGTGTGCACCTCCTCGCCAGAAAGATGTGTGCGTCGCACAAGCTTGGTGCAGCTGTGAGATTGCTTGCTTGCTGGACCCCACGAAGCCGTCGCCAGCTTCTCTGGCTGTTTGTGTGCCTGACTGCGCTGGCGTGTGTTGGAATACTCTCGCCCTGGATATCCATTGAGTTCCGAACTGAAAGGCAGCGGGGAGCAAGAAGAGGCACATGGGCGCACAGCAATGCGTCCTTGCTCCAAGGCTTTCAGGGCTTGCAGCAGCGGGGAGCAAGAAGAGGCACATGGGCGCACAGCAATGCGTCCTTGCTCCAAGGCTTTCAGGGCTTGCAGTTTCACAAAGTGCTTGATTGTGCTGCCCATCGATACGGCAGAGGGCGCAGAGTTGTTGCCATCACTGTGGTTGCGGATGTGTTCCCAGAAAGTGATCCCGGCGCTGAAGCCCATAGTCTCGCCCTGTTGCACAACCAAGTCTACACGTGGGTGCACCGCTTGGGCGTCTCGTACTTGGTGGCAGTGACTGGCTCCGGCGGTTGCTCCAGCGCGTTGCGCACAGCACCGGTGGCCTTCCAGTGTTTCGAGTTGCCTCCATCCTCTACCTTGACCCGTGCTTCAGTCATGTTGGAAGTTTTGCAACGGGCTGTGTTACTGGGCTTTGACGTGATCATGCTGGATGCTGATGTTATTGCGCTGGGAAACGTGAACCCGCTGTTTCAGCTGCTATCAATGCGGCAGAATCGCGAAGATGCCTTGCTTCCGGTGAGCGAGGATTGCCGCTGTTGTATTTGGGGCGCGTCTGACTACGTACTTCCACCATAAATCCCAGGACAAGCCTCAACGAGCCAGTGCAGTGCAAGTATGGTTCGCCACTCACATGTCGAAAACGGTGTTGGCGCAAGCACTGCATGAGTCCCGGCTGGTTGGAAGCGCGCCTGACACAGCGCTCGCAGCTGCTGTGTCGCACTGGACCACCACGAGCGCACGCGCTGATGGCAGTGCCACACAATTGGAACATTCCCTCAAGGTCTCACGACACCGTTTCTTTGAGGAGAGGCCTTGTGACCCCAGTGACGCGTGCATGTTTTGGCACAACAGTGAAGGCACAAGTCGAGATCTTCAAAAACACAGATTCAGGGAGAATCTGTTGTGGATGGTTGATGAAGACGGGTGGTACTCAGACCCTCACGGTACTCCCCCTTCATACGCACACAAACACTGCGTTGACATACACTGACGTGTGCTTTCGTGACTGTCCACAACACAACCACGTGTTCCGCAGCACGGTATCTCCTCATGGGGCTTCCAAACCAGTCAGCAACGCTGCAAGATGAGGAAAAAGCACTGGCCAATGCCCTGGTGCTCGCCCACGTGAGTGTACGCATTATCGTTGCCCGGTTGTCTGGCTCACTCGATGGTTGTGTGTCATTCGCGTGGCAGTTGAGCCAACGCAAGTTGATCCTGCCCCGGTTCCATTGCCACAGACCACCCGGAATGAACGGGCTGCCGCGCCCAAGCGAGCGTGTGGGGCGAAGTCTCAACAAAGACGAGTGCTTATTCACGACACATTGGTCAATCGCGCACTTGAACCGGTCACCGTTCGGCAAAACATATCGCGAGTCCCCTTTTTTGTTGCACCCGTACGTTCCTTCACGGGTCAGGACCAGCGCGAGAGAGGTACGTTGCACACACACCATTCCCCATCGGAGCAGTGTTACCGTGTCATCAAGTCTGACGTTCCACTCGGCCATGGCCTGGATGTTGTTCGTAGGTTCAGCTTCCAGCGCACACAAAAGGGTTTAATGGCGGGCAGCGTGATGAAACCTCACAGCAAATCCTCGGTGCGTGCGTAGCATGTAACGCACCGCCGCTACGATGTTGAGCGGCGGCGCGATGTGCTGTATGGGCGCGCTTGATGCGGAAATCGCCGCCTTACCTGTTCCGTGGTCACACCATCACCCTCGCCATCCCTGATACAGCACCCACGCGCCAGGAACTCGCAGCCTGTTTCGAAAACGCCCCAGTGGCGTCCATACGGGCACTGTACAGTTTCGTGCCCCAAGTTTACCCACAAGAGCAGGCCACTTTCGCGGCACTGCTTGCCGAGGCGCAACGAGCGTTGCGTCGCCATGGCACGGAACGTACACCGGGCGGACCAGAAGCACAAGATGTCGCCACTCTTGGGGTGTCTCCCATTTCCGATTTTGGCGTACCTCACAGTACAGCTCGCTGTGAGATTGGCCAGCAAAGACCGACCATTGACTCCTCCGCAGGACCATCAGCAGCACGTGGTGCAAATGCGGAGGACTGGCAAGCAAGCTGGGGGGCGAGGGAAGATGTGGTGTGTGGGAGAGGCAGGCAAGGCAGCGGGGTTGTTGCATCCGTGTTCTCGCAAGCGCCCGCCTACTTTGCCTTGAGCACTAGCATCAGTCGCGTTGAGTCGCAGTTTATCACGTTCCCCCAAGTCAGACGCCACCTGTCGGGCCATTTGCCGCGGCCAATCAAACCCGAGTCTCGCGCAGCCCTTGGCGATTGGGTGAGAATGCACAACCGTGTTGCTACTGATGGTGTACGTGTCAAGGTTGGCGGTCGGGGTTTACAGTTGGTGTACGGCTGCGTTGTGGCTCGCGTCGGTGTGTGGTCCTCCTTCGTGGCGTGGTGGTTGGCTGTGGTGATTCAATAGTGTGGGTGCTTCTGTGGGCTGCCGCTGCTTCTGACCACATGTGCTGTGTTGAATGGCAATGACATGGGTCACAGGGACGAGCACTGGTTTTCGTTTGCTCACGCGCTCACGGGGATTCTCACCCATGTGGTGGTATCGGCGATCGTCTCAGGGGACTTGGCAGTTTGTTTTGGCTTGCCTTCGTCACGAACCGCGCGCTGTTTATTCATTGGGACAGGCCCACACCGCTGGATGATGTGTTGCTACCACACAAGGTTGACTGGCGGCCACCAACCTGGGCACTGGAGACCATGGACTTTCATTTGCTTGTTGATCGGCCAGTGGTGACTTCCAACTTGATGCGTTCATTGCTGAATGGCACTGCGGCAGACGTTGTGGGCATGTCAACCAACCTCGATGGCGTTGTGTTCTTGCGGCAGCTGTTCTCACGTGACGCCCCTCACAAACCACCTACCGCGGCATTCTTGAACACTGTCCTCAGTAGTGTCCGCGAACGAGGAGGGCGCGGCAGAGCTCTACGATGGTCATTGCAGACTGCCTTCGACCTTCTATTCCGCCCTTCGTTGCTGCTGCTAGCGTCCCTCGAGGCTGAGCTGGACCAAGTACGCGACGCATTTACCACGTACGTGTGGTTCATAGCTTAGGGACGCCTAAGAGTGCATTGCTGGGCTGTGTGCCCTCGTTTCGTGTTTGCGGCTCCCTTACACATTTTTGTGCGTTGCGCATATCTGCAGTAAACCCACAGTGTGTGTGCACGTTCGCACTGGGTTTGCGGACGGCATCAATGTTAGTTCTGCGGCTTCCGATGTTGGTTCTGATTCTTCGGTGCCATCAGTCGGATGGGCTGGCAATGGCATTGAGACCGCGAGCTTGGAGGAAACGATCGCCATGTGGCGGCGTCAGACAGCGGCCGTGAAGGCGCGTGCAGTGCACGATGGCCAGGCCGATGAGGCGCCGCGCCCAGTTCCGTCCGTGTTTGTTGCTTCAGACTTTCCCTGCCAAGCAGACCGCTTCCGCCTTCTCGCACGCCGGAGGAGGGAACCGAACGGCGCAGTGCCCTCGTTCGTCCAGACGTCCGCTCGCAAGATTCACCACACCGACAAGTTATTCACACCAAGTGCCAAGGACAGCATTGACCTTCCATGCGCCAGCACAGGCAGTTACGATCAGCACGACCTGCCGACGTGGCACAGAGACGCATCCGCTGCCGCGCGCTCCCTGTCGGACTCGATGGCACAGCTCGTGCTACTGTCTTCATGTGACGGCCTGGTGATGGGGCATTCAGGCTTCGCGCGTACCAGCCTGCTGTGGGGTGACTTCCCTGACGGGAATGTCACACAACTCCCCCTCTACCATTCCACTTTAGGGAATGATGACGAACAGGCAAATGCAACGGCAGCTTCCTTGGGACCCCTGGCCGTGGCGCTGGTGCAGCCACCGAGCCCACACCACGCGTTGACTGGTGGTTTAGCGTCGCCCCGAGCTGGTCCTGTGGCTATCTACACAGCAACAGAGTGGAAGGAGACAGGTGGTATCACAGGTGCCCACCAAGGCATGCTTTGGTGGCAGTACGACACGCGACACACCCAGGGTGCTCCTGACCTGGCGCTTGGCATTACTAGTGTTCCTGCATGTGCGCCGTACATTACTGCCACTGAGGCTGTCGTCGCAGCTGCGCAGGAACGCGTGGCCGCGACACGGCACGCGCCTGGTGCGGGCTGGGTGACCACCGTTCTGTTCAACGTGGGATACCTGGAGATGACAAAGTCCTTCGCGTGCAACCTCCGCTTTATTCCCAACGCTCTGGAGCGCACGCTGTTCATTGCTGCCGATGGGCAGGCTGATATCGAGTTTCGAGATTTCGCCGCAGCGCAGGGGTTCACGGTGCACGTTGTGCTGTGGCGTGCGGCGTCGGAGTTTGAAGCTTCGATGGAGTACACACAAGCTGCGTACTACCGGTTCATGCTGGCCCGTGCCTGTTTGGAGCTGCAGCTGGTCACGATGGGCATACACGTGCACATTGCTGAGGCGGACGCGATGTGGGCGCGCGACGGTGTGGTGGTGGCTCTGGAGAACGCGGCGCAAGAAGGCGCTGGGTACGATGTGATGTGGACGGACGACAAAGCAATGTGTGGGGACGTGTTTTCCGACCACGTGTCAGATGGCACAGCGATGTTGAATGCTACACGTGGCTCCCAGTTGGTGTTGCGGTACCTGGCATGGGAGTGGGGCTCGCAGTTGGGCAACCACCTCGATGTGGAGGGGGCGGCACCATTGGACATGGACAATGAGCAGTTCATCTGGCAGCATATGCACGACTTGAAGTTATTCAGCTCGCGGTGGTTGCGACTTCGTCCTTCAGCGTTTCCCTCGGGTCTGTGGTTCAAGAAGGCCGGCGTTGGTGGCGATGTGTCGCGTTCCGAAGTGGATATGGCCATCATTCAGAACAACTGGGAAGTGGGTAGTGCCGCGAAGATTGAGCGTGCGAAAGACTGGGGGCAGTGGTTCTTGCACTCCGACGGCAGTTGCCTGGCTCCTCAGGACGTGCTACCTCCGCACATCGACATCGGTGCCTTGATCGCTAAAGTGCGTCGGCGCTTTCGTGGTTGTGGTGATGATGAAACCGCTTGTGACTCGGCCCGCATCACGCGTGATGCACTCACATCGACGGAGGTGCTTCATGCGCTGCCCTTTGTACGACCTGCGTGGGTCTCCAACACTTCAATGACGTTTCCACAGTATGTAGCACCGGCAAGTGGTGGATGTTGGCGGCACATGAACTCGACAATGAACATCCCTGAATGAGGCATGGTGGAACAAGTATGTGTTGCCTAGACACGTGGCACTCGAACATCCCTGAACAATGATTTACAAAGGTGGAAGATGTGACTGTGTGCCGTCGAAGCTTAGTTAGTGTGCATTACAGAGACGCGTGTGTGTTCTTGCTTGTTTGTCAAAACCCTGCCTCCATGTCACAAACATCTCTCGGATCGGACAGGCCATCATACATAGCCTCAAAACAGTCGCCCGACACCTTGTGCAAAGCCACAGTTCTAGATAACGCGTTCAAAGCGAGGTCTTTGGACAATCGGTCCTGCACGTGGTCAAATTCACCAAACCTGACCAGAACCTCTTCTCCTTCGTCGCTGCATCGCGCCCCCACCGCTTGGTGGAAGCAGTATCCAGTTATAACGTCGTCATGCACGATCGAGTCACTGGGTGCTAAATTCAAAGCGTCTTCAACGCATTGCGTCCAGTTGAAGTTGGCTTCTGCTGCCTGCTTCAACAACGCCTGCGAGTATATCACCATCGAGCCACTGCACCAAGCCCCGTGGTTTGGCTCGTGAGTGAACACGTGGCCCATGAGCCGCACCGGCCCCTGTCCGGGTCGAAGAGGGCCAGATTGATTCTGGCGGCGCCCGCCGTTAACGCCATCAACACGAAGTCCCGGCGCACCGAGACGGACAGCGTTCCTGTGGCGATGCTCCACCTTGTGAAGGAACTGGACAAGGTGTGGCACCCGCACGAGTGTGTCGTCGTCCACGTGGACGACGTACTTCACACCCGGGAAACGGTGCAAAGCAATGTCGAAGAACATGTACCATGATGCTTTCCGCAGAGCAACGGGAGGGTACATACTTGGTGCGTCAAGCTGCACGATGCCGCTGCTGAGCCGTTGCCACAAGCACGCAAGTTTCGCCGGGGCAGAGCCGCTGCGAACGGCTATGTCGACTTTTGCAAACTCATCTGCCGCCATGTAAAGCAAGACACGCAGGCCATGCTGCACCGCGTCCCTCAACCATGAACGAAGAGCATGCCACAGGCGAGTCATCAGTGTGTCAGCCGATGTGTTGATGGCGAACACTGCAAGCTCGTTCGCTTCGGCTGGTGGCGGAAGCAACTCCAGAAACGGGTCCAGACACGGATCGGTCATCCGAGGCGGAAGGGGAGGCAACATATTCAATGCAATCGCCTCCTCCTCGTTGGATGCGGCATCGTGGTCACCTGCCCCGGCTGCGGTCGCTGCTGCAGCTGTCTGCGACGCGTGGTGCTGAGAAGCCAAGAGTTTGTCGCGCCAATACGGCCACAGTATGCGGTCCATGTGGAAGGACTGGGTACTAACCCGGTCCCACTCACGTTGCAGAAGCTCAAGGGTGACGTCTGTCCAGGATTGCACAATGACCACGGGCAGGCCGTCGTACATGCTATCCATGGCAGACGTCTTTACCACAGGCACAGCGCCCAGCAACAACGCTTGCCATGTGCGGTGAGTATCCTGCCCATGTCCTGCTGGACACAGGATGAAGTGGTGGGACCGCACCGCTGCTGCCCAAGTCGCGTATCCCCCGCTCCACCTAGTTACCCATGGCTTACCCCCCAAAGCCGCCAGTGCCAACGCACGCTCAGGCTTCCAAGGATGTTGTGCCACATCCACCAACAGAGAAATACTGTGGTTGGTGGTTGGGTGCCAAGGTGTCACGTGTAGTCGCTGCAGCTCCGTCGTCTGCTGGGAGAGAGTGGGGTGCGTTGTGCAGTCTTCGAGTTCGGTGTTGCATCGATTCTCGATCCCAATGGGGACACATGTCAGCTTGACAGGGCGTGGGAGACCGGCAGGGTACCCCTCCCAGTAACAGTTGGATGCAAACCAGGCTGCAAGGTTGGGGTGCTCCAAGAACCGACTAAACCCGACCCGGGGCCATGCCGGCTCGTACGGCATGTGTGAGTCAACATCGGGCATGGACAGGTCTCCATTGTGTGTCACAAGCACAACCGGTGCAGAGAGATCGTCCAATTGTGCGAGGAAGCGCGTGATGGGCAGTATTGTCGCTTCACCCTTTGTCACATCCCTCATGTCCACCGCAACGCAGTCCCCAGCACGCAACATGGACGGGACGTAGTTGCAACCTTGTGCGTCGCATGCAAAACGACAGTGGGCACGAAACCCATCGCCGCTAATGAACGGCGCCACTGGCCGCCGGTCCAGCTTTGGTTTTCCTGCAGCGCCTGGAGTACGTCGAAGCGACGGCGCTGGGGCCATGGCTGTCAACAGCACAGCGTCTTGGGCCAAGCCTCCCCATAACGGCATTGAGGCATAAAACTTGTTCAGCAACGTGGGGACAGGGGGCTGAGCGCACACAGGCTGGACGCGCCATGCATCCTCCGCCGACACTCGTATGTTTGCAAGCGCGACGGCACCTGCCTCGTTGCCCACATGAGGCAAGAAAGGTGCAACGCACAATGACGATGCGAAATTGCTTTGCGGGATTGTTGCACCCGATGTGCCCTGATGCACAGCAGACACCCACGCGACACTTGGCGCGAGCCCGCGTCCTGCGCAAGGCAACACTGCGAGGACAGGCCACGCCGCGTTGTGCGCTGTCCGAAAGTAAGCAGCAATCAAGGAGTCGGATTCTTGGGCTTGGGCGCCAACCTGCGCCCACTCAGTTCCTTGAACAAGTTTTTTGGTGCAGAATCGAAGCATAGGCTCAAGCGCGGCGGCGCTCTCCACATATCTGTCCACACACCGAGCACGGAAACGAAAACGAAACAAACCAAACCACAAAACAGTCACACCACCACACTTCTGACGACCACGCCAACATGTGATGCACGGGGGCGGGGTGGATGGGCACGCACAGAATGCTGTTGGCACCACTGACGCTCGCACCCACCACAACCTCGTGTGAGAATCCCACTGGTCTGTCCGCACACAGCGGTGCTGCCAACTGCACACCGTTGCTTGACAGCGGGGCTGCAAAGGCTGCCACAAGATCTACAAGCACGGCGTTGCCAGCACGATCTGCTGCAACATCTTCGCCGACGTCCACGAGGAACACCGGTGCTACTTTCGCACGCCTCATGTACGCGTGCAGCAGCAACAGCTGCGCGGCCTGCGTCCTGTGTGTACCGTGCTCCCTTCCACTTCGACTGTAACCACGCTGTTGATGGTTCAACTCTGCTTCCAAGTCCTCAAGGTACACGAGAGTCACGCCCTCGCACGCGATTGTCGCAAACATTCTTCTTCTCTGCACCGCAGAGCTTTTGACAACGGCTGCGCGTGACACGATCCACGTCAACCGTATGTCACGGTTTGATCGTCGAAGCTGCGGCGAAATGGAGCGTGAGGCAATGACACGTGCTTGCACTCAAGCACAGCCAACATGCAAAGTACCCTTCGCATACCTGTGCAAGCGTGGTCAAGAACACCGTATCGTGCGGCAGACTTGTCATAGGTCGAAGGGCTCGGCGCACGACGACCGCTGTGCCCACGCCTTCACTCCAGACATCATCAAAAGTCATGTCCATGTGGATGTTGGTGATGTCTGTTGTCGCCCACGTCTCTATTGTGATGGCGCTGCCAAATGTGACGGCGCTGCTGCACCTCCGCAAGCTCAGCAAGGGGCTTTTCGCGCGTGCCACGCGGTCGCTATTCACGCTTGCCACGCGGTTGTTGGAGGCACGGGCCACTTCCACGCTGGCGATGATCAACGTCACTGCTGCCACGCCAGCTACGCACAGCATCCACATCAGAAAACTGCGCTGTCTAACATGTCGGTGGCGGTTGTCACCCATGGCAGTGCACCGCTCGCTACCCTTCGTTTAAATCGGGTATTCAATTGAGTACCCGACGGGCTTTGAAGACAAGGCCATAAAAATCGCGATCGGATCGGGTACACAATTGAATACCCGAAGTTATATGGCCGGTTGTAACAGCTGGTTTGGGCTTTCAAGTTTACCTTTTATGGCCATCGCCTCGACTGTCGCGTGGCACAGCCCCACCGTCACTGAGCGTGCTAGTTCGGGCAAGGAAGCGAAAGCGCGTGTTTCATTGGCGTGACCTTGCGCGTTCGACCGTCGTTTGCAGGCGTTTTGTGGCCATGACCGGGTATTCAATTGAATACCCGATGTTTTATGTCCATCGAACATACGCA
>Ga0213833_1002655_pt1 | contig 11424 bp, 14 predicted proteins | sample SWATP21_FD_160575 | JGI IMG/M metagenome (GOLD analysis project Ga0213833, IMG submission 160575) | Coastal seawater microbial communities from Marineland, Florida, United States - SWA TP2 #1 | ecosystem: Environmental > Aquatic > Marine > Coastal | place: USA: Florida | collected 2016-08-14
TGTGTGTGTGTGTGTGTGTGTGTGTGTGTGTATGCTGTCCTGCTGTGCGCGCTGATGGGCGGTGGCGCGTGTGAACTTGCGAGCCTAGGATGAATGTGATTCACCTGCATTTGGTGGACTCCCAAAGCTTCCCAGTCCAGGTAGGCGCTCGTGGGGTTGGCATGGAGCTCCCGTCCCAGGTGGTGTGTTGAGTCTCAACCCCAACCCGCCGTGCCCGGTGCAGACAACCACGGCACCAGACCTGGTGCGCGGTGCGTATTCTCCTTCGTTGACATATTCCGCCGCACAGCTGCGTGAGTTGGTGTCGTACGGCAATGCAAGAGGGGTGAGGGTGCTGCCAGAGTTTGATGTCCCTGGCCATGCCTTCTCCTGGGGCATTGGGTACCCCAATTTGACTGCCACATGCCCTGGCTACGCTGCCAACATCAACAACATCCCTTTGAACCCGTGCAACCCGTTTGTGTTCGATGTTCTCGAAGGCATCATTGGGGAGATGTCATCCATATTCGCAGACTCGTTCTTTCACGTGGGTGGCGACGAAGTTGTGTTTGGCTGCTGGGGCGAGGATCCATCGATTCAACAGTGCGTGTGCCGTGTGGGGGTATTTGGGTTGTTGTGCTGTTGTCTCATTCCGCACGTGGTTGCGTGTCCTTGCTTCGCGCTCAGGTGCATGACCGACAAAGGATTTCACACGTACGATGACCTCATGCAGTACTTCGTCACAACCAACGATGGGTTTGTCATGGACAACAAGAAGACGCCCATCCACTGGGACGATGTGTTTGACGAGGGCATCCGTGTGAGCAAGTCCACGGTGTATCAGGTATATGCCTGTGTCCATTGCACAAGCGATTTGGAAAGTGGCTGTGTTTGGTTTTGCTCAAGCGAGTTGCGGTGTTGTACTTCCGTTATTGTGACCACAACGCAGGTGTGGACATCCCACTCTGTGCTCGAAAAGGTGCTGCAAGCTGGCTACCGAGCGATCTTGAGCAACTCGAATGCGTGGTACCTGAACTGCGGTGCGTATGCGGCTGCATTGCACACGCACTCGTCCGTGTCATGCAACACACAACGTTTGCTGTGTGAATGCCGTCCTTTCGCCTCTGCGTCCGCCTTGTTGTCCCCCCTTCCTGCGCCGAGCATGCTTACCGTGTTTCTTCGTGCTTCGGAGCAGGCTTCAACCCTGGGTGTGCCTACATCCCGTGGCAGTCCATGTACGAGAACGAAGTGTTCGCCAACATGACGGTCACAGCCGCGCAACGGAAGCTTGTGATCGGTGGCGAGGCCGCCATGTGGAGCATGTACACCGACCACACCAACTGGGACCCCCAAGTGTGGCCACGAGCATCGGCTGTGGCCGAGCGATTGTGGAGTCCAGCCGCGGTGAACAGCACTGATGCTGCAGCGCCTCGGTTGGCCTACCATAGGTGCCGCATGGTGTCACGCGGGATCAACGCCAGCCCTTTGAATTGTACGGTGCCAACAGCGCCCCCGCACGCATGTTGTGTGGTGTCTAGTAACGCTCTGGTGGCTGTGTTTGCTCCCTTCACAGACGGGTATTGCCCACCAGTGTATCCCTAGCTCCGTCATGTGCGATGCGGCGTCAGTGGCGCCACCACCTGACACAGCACGTCAAGGCTTTGCTTGTTTCTTTGTCTCGATAACACAGATGGTGGTTCGTATGTTCGATACAGCACCCGACGAACACGCACAGCCACGCGAGGTTGAATGCACCTTAGGCCGGGTGGTGCAGCAGATTGCTGGTCCCGCCTTGCATGTGGCGAACTCTCTCTTGCACCAACTTTCGCCGCTGCGCCAACCCCGGTTGCTTCCACAGGTTTTGTTGTTCTCTTTGGTAGTCGTCGACGTGCGGCATGAACCCTTCCTGTTGCACACCGGCCCAGCCATTCCCAGCCCCATCCAGTGCCCACAACTCAGCTGAGAGACCGCATGCACACACCAGCACACACCCACACGTACGTCCTCAACAGGTCTATCCTTCCAAGGCTTTGCCAACGACGTCGGCAACTTTCCTGACTGGCGCAGAGCAGCAGCTTGTCTCGTCTGAGCCGCCAAACCGCCTTCATGGTCAATCCAATGGGTCGATCGATTGGGTCGCCGGCCAGGCACAACCCCAGCAGGTGGCAAGCGCATGGGTGTCAATGGCTTCGTGAAGCGGTTGGTGTGACGTGCCATGTGGGGCGCCGTTTGTGGCTTGCGCAGCTGGGTCGTTGCAGATCGTCGAATCGTGTGTCCTGACGTGAACCGCAGGTCTCGCACTTCGGATGGGGTGGCCGGAGCGCGCTTGTTGAACCATCCACGGAGCTCTGATAGTCCCCAAAGATCGCGATCCAACAAACCATAATCGCGTAACGCGCCTGCCTTATCCGATGGGCGCTTGTCTTTGTCAGCTTTCTGAACACAACACATGACGACGCCGTTGAACCGCCGCAAACACAGTGGGCACACAGACAACTGCCAAGCGCACCTCAAGGTGCTTGATGGCTTCGTGGAACTTGCGCAGTTGTACACCAGCAAGGTAGTCCGTTCGTTTTGATTTCAAGCTCGCCATGAGGTCGTAGACGAGTTGTCCTTTCTGTGCGGCCTCTGTTCTCAGCTTGGAGATCCGACGCCGGCGCTTGTGCAACTTTTTGATGTTCCGCTGCGTCCGCTTATCCGTGTCAGTGGCCAAATGGCCTGGCATCATGTTGCGTGGCTTGGTGGACCCAAAAGCCAAGGGTTGGTACACCTGCAGCCGTGCCCACAACACGTCACGAGTGAATCCCCGCCAACCAAGATCGCCACAAAGGCGTTGCGAGGGAGAGACCCTTTACAAGGGACAACACAGGTACCAACGACCCAGAACAGCGTCACATAACGTACACGACCATTCTCAACCTTGGCGCCGCGATCTGGAAACAGCACCTTCTCCATGGCCACCCACGACTCGCGACAGCCCGCAGCGTTGCTGATCAAGGCACGAACGGAACACTTGCCGCACAACGGCATTTTATGTCACAATATTATGTCTTCTGTTTGCGTGAGATCTGATTGATTGGATGAACTGCGACACGAACGCCCGTACATCGTATGTTGTGTCTGTTGTGTCAACGGGCGCGTGGCTGCAATTGGAGGGACAGCCCGGTTCATGAAGCAGGCTGTGTTCTCGCATGTTGTCTGCATGATGACGTAAGGGCCGGGGCACACTACAACGTCTGCACGATGGACTCAAGGAGATCGAGAGCTGTGTCAGGTGTGTGGATCCTGGTGGTGGGAGTGTGCAGTGTGTTGTGGGGCAGCACATGCCTGCCCACTCTGTTGTGCGTTGATGCGTGTCCACGCACTTGACTCTTGCTTTGTGGGCCAACAGATGCACCGGACTCTGTAACAAAGGCTGTGAACCGGTTGCTTGCTCGGCAGCTGACAGCTCTTCCGCCGTGGAGTTTGAGTTCGCTGCGCCAACGGATTCTGGGTTCGTCCAGTTCACCCGCCCCGAACCAGCCCTTTTTCCATGGATATGTCACCAAAGATGCGGCAAATGCGCAACGAGGGCCGCTTCTGCGCGCGGATGACCTGGGTAACGTGGATGGCGTCGGTGAAATGGTGTCTGTGACCGCCTCCACCATCGTCGTCGAAACACCAAAGCGCTTCGCTAAGCCTGTGGGTTCGCCCCGCACGTTCGTGAACTCCTCGCATCTCCTGGAAGCAAACCACCCGGGGATTGCACCACCACCGAAGCGGTTGCTGAAAGACCCGCTGCTGCATTCCGGTGGGCTGCTGGTGGATGACTTGCTCCATGGACTGCACATGGCTTCGCGGTGGCGCTATCGAGACGCGAGCACAGCGTCGTCAACGATGACCGGAGACGACGCGTTCTTGTCTGAACTGTTTCGAAATCGTCGGCATCGGCACGCACCTGACCAAAAGCACGGTGGTGGGGGGTCGCGCGACTGGTGTACCTCCAAACCATTCACGGTGGCGTTGGACGTGCATCCCAACAGCGACGGTGGACCTACCACAGTTCCCGCCTCGTTGTTGCACTTCTTCCCAACGCGACTGGATGCAGCACTGGCACCGTACTTTCTTCAAGAACCCGAAACCAGCGCCGGCGCAGCATCGAATGGCGCCAACAACGCCAGTGACGACGACAGCGACAGCGACAGTGGTTACTCCTCGGATGGTTTTGAGGTCAGCAAGGATGGCGCAGACACTACCACGACTCCCATGCAGCGTGAGGGACGCTTTCCTTTGGAAGGGGTAGCATGGGGCTTGCTTGAGCGATATCCAGAGGACATTGGCTTGTCGGTGCGTCATGGACCATGTGGGGGTTCGCTCACCGTCGGGATGTTGTCGTCCGTCACTCGCACACTAACGCCAGTTGCCCGGCTGGGTGTGTCACCAGTTGCGATGCTTGTTGATGCTGTGCATGAGTTCTCGCTGGAGCATTGCTGTGGCATCACAAGTGCCTGCGATTCGCATCCCTCACCAGGACGACCACGCTGGTGTCAGAGGCGACAGTGACGGCAGTGATGACGAGCCTGCTGCCCCGCAGTTCCATGTCCTGTTACCCATCACGTTGCTGCGCCGCGTTCTTGAGATCCACTCGGGCTCCAGTACCCTGGTATCGCTTGTTTGCTTGGCATTGGCGGTGGGTGTGTCCAACATCCACCACATGTGTACTCGCAGCGGCAACGCCAAGTCGGTGGTTTCTCTCGCGCGTGTGCTGACACCACGAGTTGTGGACGTGTTTGACTTCACGATGTCTGCTCGCACTTCCCATCGTCACGATCCGTTGGTGATGGTGCGTTGTATATGGTGGCGGCGATATCCCTCGTGTGGGCGTATCTGCCAATGTTGAGCACGACTCACGACGTCGGCTGCCTGTGCTGTATGTTGGACCTGGCAGAGCTGTATCGTGATGGCGTTGTTGGTGACGCTGAGCACCCGGTTCGGATACCGCTCCACGTTCGGTGTGTTTGTCGCTGATCGATTGGCCAAACGAAAGGCAGACACTGCCTCCAGCAAAGGGTTGCGAACTGGTGAAAGCAGCACACGGACACGACATGGGGGTGCACAAGACTCCGCAGCTGCTCAAACTGCTGTACTGGTGGATGTCCTATCTTTTTTCTTGTTGCAGCTATCGGTGACATCCGAGGTGGACATCAAGGTGACGTCTCGGTTCATTTCCATCCTTCAAGAATCGTGTGTTCGAGGTACGGACCAACCTGTTGTATCACCACAGGATGCACGGCGACGGTTGTGATTTTGATTGTGCTATGCTGTTGTTTCCCTCGCAGGCACTGGTCAAATTCTGCGTGCCGCGGGCGTTGTGGCGACAGTGGGCAAACCTGCCACCGACATACCCTTGGTGGCGCTCCCCCCAGAGGTGGTCAACCACTGCTATGACGTGCTGCATGGCGTCTTGCGGAACAATGCTCTGCAGCACCCACCACGCATCATGTCCGCAGGTGTTGTGTCCGGCCTTGCGGCGTCGGGCTACATTGATGAAGACGCGCAGTGGCACACGACAGCTCAACAGGAAGTCGTGTCTGTGAACGGCGCTCGGGCACGTCGCGTTTCCGATTTGCTGGTGGCAAAAGTTGCAGGTTTGTTTACCGGGGCTGTGTGTTTGGCGCTGGAACGGCTGCGGCACTGGGACTTGACTTCATGTTGCGTCTCCAGGAATGAGAAGTAACCAACAGATTGCAACGACGCTTCGTGCGGTTGCGTCTGCAGCAGTGGAATGGTACAAGTCGTTGCTGGTGTTCAGTCGCCTCGCGCAACAACAGCCGCTTCCTGATTTGAGTTCACGGTACCTTGGTCTACGTACGTTGAACAACGCCCTGTCCACAACGCGGTAGCGTCACCCTCCTCCACCCGCTTCCCACCATACACGCTACCGAACGGTTGTTGACTGACTGTTCCTCCCCACCCCCTTCCCCAGCCCAAGCAGCCGCGCTCGAGGAACAAGACACCCGGCGGGAGCAGCACAAAATGAACGCGCCAAAGCACGCAGAGGACTTTGCGAAGCACATCCAACAAGTGGCGACACGCAAGTGGGGCGGCGGCGGTGGAGTCGTGAAACAGGATGCAGTCACGAATGGTGGCGCAGGAAACAGCAACGGTGGCGGAGGTGCGGGTGCTGTCGAAGCAACAAGTGAGGCATCGGCTGACGACAGCTCGCAGCAAGGAGCCAGCCACAGCAGCGCGGCTCCAGCCCCTGAGAGAGAAGGGGACAGTGAGACTGGATCCGATGCTGTGACGAATGGCCTCGCCGCGTCTGCGGTAGGCGAGGAGGCCAGCACTGTTGGGCGGTTGACACCAGCGGTAGACGACGCAAGTGGCGGGGAAGCTGATGAGCTGGAGCGCTTGATGCAAGCGAATGCGTCGGCGTTTGATGCCCTGCTCAACGTCTCGCTGTCCGACGATGATGACGACGACACCGACGCCCAGGCAGACGATGCGAGCCACGGTGATGGTGGGGGTGGTGTTGGCGATGGTGATGGTGATGGCGGGGACGGCGAACGGAGTGACCGGCAGTATGAAGCCAGTGATGATGGCGGCGGTGCATCAGCAGGTGAAGAAGAAGCCGAAGAGGGTGCAGGCGTTGTGCAAGGCGGCAGCAGTGGCAACAGTGGCGGTGGGTCTGATGCACATGACTTCACACCCGACTTCACCGAGGACATTCCGCCGGCGGCGCCTGCGCTACGCACTGATGCCACACACCCACAACCCTCCTCGGTTGTCATTGCACGCAGCCATGGTGTTGTCGAGGCACAACGCCAAGCCGCGGTCGCTGCAGAACTTGCTGCGGCGGAGGAGGAAGCAGCAAGGCGCGAGGAGCAAGACACGAGGGCGGAGTTGTCTATGTTTGTGCCGCGCTCTGTGGAAGGCGTCGGTCGCAACGACCACCGCCGCACCGAAGCGCCGTCACCCTACCACCTGTCCCCTGCCATACGCAACGCCAGCAGCGCCAGGCGCCGTTCCACCCCCCGCACGTACCAGCAACGCATGCGGGACATCCACCACGCGACCAAAAGCCACCGCCAGCGCATGGTGTCAGGGCGCAAGCTGCGAGACTCGGATCGTCGGCCACGATCGATGCGTGCCCCACCTTCCATGGGCATAGCAGGTCGCGCCGGCGGCGGCAGGTCGCGCCGAAAGGGGTTAGGGCGCCTACAGCGACCAGGGAGTGCCATGACGGCTCCAACACCCGCCCGGCGTGAGTACACCCCCAGCGCAACGGTGCGTGGCCAGAGGGCAGTCCCGGCCACTCGACCCTCATCGAGTCCGACGAGGTGGCGAGACGAGTCGCAGCTCGTGCCAGGCGAAGCAGGTGCTGCAGGTGGAGGTGCGGCGGCTGGTCGTCGTCTGTCTCTTGCGAGTGAGGAGGTCCAGGGTGCGTTGTGCAGTGGGGTGGAGTCGTGTTGCGTTGCTGGCATGGACCAGCGTGTGTGTTGTCATACTGTGGCGCTCGTGTGGCTGGCGTGTGTGCTTGGGCATTGCTGTTGTGTTGAACCCCCTACCCTGTTTTGTTGGGGTTGTTGCGTTCGGACTCGCGTTCTCACTGCCGGACTCCGATTCTGTCCCCCAACCACCTGTTTCCCCACAATGTGTGTGTGTGTGTGTGTGTGTGTGGTTGTGTATGTGTGTCCCATCCACCACAGCCTCGCCGTGGATGCCCCGGCAACCCGTGACGCCCATGGGACTAGCCGCGCCCACCGTCATCGCGTTTGCCAAGACGCCCGGAGACACCACGACTGTCATGTCCGCCATGAGCATGGGTGGCCTGGGGCCACGCCCAACGGTGACAGATCGACGCCACCCCGTCGCCAACCGCATGCTTCGAAAGTACGACAAGGAGCTTGCCCAGTGGACGCCTGCCGAAAAGGGCTCGGCGCTACGTGATCATGCCGCGAGTGTTGCCAAACAAAAGCAGCAACGCTCCGTGCAGCACCCTGCGTCAGCGGCACACCAAGACCATGACTTGGCAGCGTGGGGGCAAAGCACCTTCCTTGCAGTGCCTTCACCAGGTGCCTTTGCTGCAGATGCGTCCATGGTGAATGCACCGCCTCGGCAACAGCAGCAGCAGCAACAAGCAGTAGCAGCTGCAGGGACGGAGCGTGACGTGCATGTTGGTGTACCACGCATCCCACCTGAAGCTCACTCTGCTGCCAGCCAAGCATCACACCGTCACCGTGCCGGCGCAGCCAACACCACACAAGGGCACCCAGGCACATCAGCACTGGCAGAAGGATCGTCATGGAGTGCGAGCGCATCGATGTCCGAGTCGGAAGCCACCCACCCCGGCCATGCGTCACCGCAACCTGACCCGATGCCGGTGATTCCAGACTGGTTCAAGCCGGGGCCGGTTGGCGACAACCCCCACGCCACTCGCTTAACGCCTGCACAAGAAGCGCTGCTCGAGAAGGCAGTGCAGCGCCAACGCCACAAGTCAAGTGTTGCGTACCACATGCGTGGGCTGTTCGGCGTGGGTGGCGTCGAGGCGGCGGGCAGCTCCTCCAGTAGTGACTCCGACGAAGAGGTCATGCAAGCTCTGTGGGAGGTGCTGCAACAACCGCAGCACCCCAGCAGCGCGAGGCCTGCTGCGTCGTCGCCCAAGCCTGGAACACGGCAAGGGAAGGCAAAACGCATGCAGCCCTCCCACTCGGCACTCCACGTGTCAACATCGCGGACGGCTGGGCACACTGTGGTCGCGTCCCCCATTCGTGCACACGCACCTGCCGCGCGCTCGCCTTCCTCGCCAGTGATTGCTCCTGCCTCCACAGCTCTTGGTGACGGCGGCAAGTCACGCGGCCACAAGCCGGCCCGTAGTCGTTCGGGCAACCGCAACCGCAACCGCAATGGCAATGGTGGTGGGCGTGGTCGAAGTCGCGGTGGTGGTGATGTCGGTGCGCGCGTCGGTTTGAATACAACACGGCGACACAGAAGTGGAAGTGGGCGTGGAAGTGGGCGTGGGCGTGGACGTGGAAATGGACGTGGTGGAGGAAGTAGTGGCCGAAGCAACGGTACTCGCCGCCACCAGACGCGTGTGTCGGGACGCGACCAGCCCCGAGGCGCGGCAGAGGAGTCGGCACAGCTGTCACATGGATACAGCGCACGGCTGCGGAGTGAAATCCAGCGTTTGCGGAAGGACGTGGCGTGCGGTGCCAAGCGCTTGGGACCGCTGCTTACAAGTGCGGCGCACCCTGACTCCAAGAAGCACCGTCTGAGTGCACAGAGGCGGCGCAAGTTGATGAAACCTTCGTCCACGCGGGCACTGGGCAGCAACAACAACAATGCCGTTGGAGGGCAGAGGAGTCACAGTGCTGCACGTGTGGGGCAAGGCTCGAGGCAACGAGTGGCTGCGAAACGTGCGACTCGCAGTCGACCATCCACGGCACATCCGGCGTCTCGTGATGCAAGGAACCGCTCCGCCTCCACTCGCGCGCCAGCGATGTCGTCTCGTCGAAGGGCCACTGTGTCCACTCCTCTGTAGTGTAGTAGAGATACGATGATACGACATGCTTTGTATTCGGCGTGCGCTTGTGGGGTCCATGACATGGCGAAGGTGGAGTTGGATGTGATGTTGGAGACAAGACTGCTGTATGTTCACGTGGCATGGCTGTCAACACTTCTCCCATCACTCCACCATGCCACCAGCGCAGGACACAGCACGAAAGACGTAACAATGGCACACCATGCTCGGCTCGTTGAACGTATCACCAGAAAGAAAATCAAACAGGACGTGGCGTTGCACAGGGCACCTAGGTTGGCGTTACGTTGTAACACAAACGGGGGTGTATGCATCGACCCAACACTCGGTCTACACGGCTCGGTTGTGTGCCTTCGATGCTGCTGTGGCAACGACGCCTGGTTGCTGCACTGTGACACAGTGGATGTTACCTCCCCCCACCAAGATTGCTCTGGATGCCACTCCAACCACCTTGCGCTCTGGCATTTCAGCTTGCAGCACCCGCAGTGCGAGCTCATCACGCTCTGTGTCGCCATACTGCGGCACAATAGCACCATTGTTGGCCATGTAGAAGTTAATGTACCTGCATGGTGCGAGTGGGATGCAGGCAGAAAAACGCGAAGGGGCAGGGAATGAGCCAACACCAACAACAGGCGGAGACGTATGACTGGTCATTGACACCACCAGCCAACGTACGAGCCAGGCATGGACTCTCCTTCACACCTCTCCACTGCTTCGCACTCATCCACATCCTCTGGGCACTCGCTTGGCGCGCGCACCAGGTTCCGTGGAGCCAGCACTTTCACCACACGCAAGCTGCGACCCTTTGCGTCATGACTGCGTTCCAACAGCTGCAGTGCAGCCATGGATCGCGCATACCTGGTGGACACCCATGCACCCATGAAGCCACGACGTTCATGGTGACGACCCATCCCGCAATGCACTCATCACACGGCGCCTGACTCTCAAAGTTGCAGCGCAAGACACGATACCGAGGCCCCGCGCACTCACTGTGGATCGTTTGTGTCGTCGGTCCAATGAAGCGCCACAACCCCAGGTCGGAGGAAGCAAGCCATGTTGTCCACGTGCCCTGATGTGTCAACGTCACCCTCCACACCAAACTCTAGCCAAATGCAGGTGGAAACACCCAGGTACCGCCGCAATTGAGCCTCAATCTCGTCTTGTGACATACCAGGGTTGCGGTTGGGATTCAGGAGGCACTCTTTGGTGGTCAGCAGTGTGCCTTCCCCGTCCACATGGATGGAGCCACCCTCAAGCACCATCCCAGGTTGCACAGCCGAAACACGGGCCATGTCACACACTTTGCGAGCAACGAGATCATCCAGGTCCCATGCCCCGTAGCACACCTCGCCCCAGGCGTTGAAACACCAGTCTACACCACGAACGAGAGATCTTGCAACGTGGCATCGTTGTACTGTAGGGGAATGTGCCTCCACCTCAACGCCAGCATCCCCTGTGGCAGCACGCACTACAAACGTGGGTCCTGTGTCTCGGAACCAGCAGTCATCCATCTGCATGTCCACCACTCGCACGTTTCGCTGTGGCAAACGCGATCGAACGTCTTTCCAGCTGGTGGTAGGTGGAACACACACTGTCACGGGCTCGAACTGTGAAATGGCTTGGGCCAGCGCGATGAATGCAGCTTGCGCTGGTTTTGCGTGGGACGGCCATGTGTCCTCCCGCTGTGGAAACCCCATCCAACACATGGCGTGTGGTTCCCACTCTGCCGGCATGCGCCATTGTTGGTCTTCGTGTGCCAGCTCTGCCCGGGATCGATCGGCTCGCAGCAGGCTCAGAGCATTGTCGTCCGTTTGTCTCGCAACGGCTGTCGCGTGACGTGACACATGCACACGGCCACAGGCGCACAGGCACGCAAGGGAGCACCGTTCAGCTCGGGGGGGGGGGGGGGGGGGGCGGGGGGGCACCCG
>Ga0213833_1002656_pt1 | contig 11422 bp, 7 predicted proteins | sample SWATP21_FD_160575 | JGI IMG/M metagenome (GOLD analysis project Ga0213833, IMG submission 160575) | Coastal seawater microbial communities from Marineland, Florida, United States - SWA TP2 #1 | ecosystem: Environmental > Aquatic > Marine > Coastal | place: USA: Florida | collected 2016-08-14
AAAAGGGCTGGCCTTCCATCCAAACGGAAAACAGGTACTGACAAGCTCAGAGGACAAAACCATCTTGACCTGGTCTGTTGACTCAGGAAAAATCATTAAAAAGCAACTTCCCCGACCCACTCACTTTAGAGATATTCAACATGTGGAGTTCTCTCCAGACGGAAAAGTCCTTGCAACAGCAGCTGAAGACCTAAAGTTTTGGGAAGTCAAAACGGGTAAGTTTCTGCGCTCCATTCCTATTTCGGGAATATATCACCTGACCTTCAGCCCAGACAGCAAATCTATCATCGTAGCTTCCAGGGGTAATTATGATAAGTGGGATGTCAAAACCGGAAAACGCATCACCAGATTCAAACAAGTGGGAAACTCAAATCCCACCTTTCATCCGATGACCCAATGGCTGATGATGGCTTCAGGCTATTACAATAGAGCCATTTACAAAGAACAACTCAAAATTTGGGATCTTCCGAGTGGTAAGCTAATACAAACCATTACTTCGCCCACAGCTACAAGTCACCGTTCTCCTCACTTGCCCCTAGCCGAACTCCATTTCGGCCGTGGTGGAGACTATGTTGTATCGAGAGGTCGATTGGGAATACACTACTATGATGGGATAAAACTTCAGATCTGGGATCTCAACAAGGGAAAATTGACAAGTTCTTTAGGTCATTACAGTCACGCGGGTTATGCAGATAAACAGCTGGCATTTAGTGCAGATGGCAAATACATGGCTTCAGCATTTGGGGGTCATGCAAGAGACGGTCATTCCATACCGCTCACCCTCAGGCGCATCGAATTTAGAACACTGAAACACACTGTCATCCCGATACAAAATGTTCTCACAAGATACACGAATTACCCTTTGGACTTCGCCCCAGGAACACAAATCATCGCGCTTGCAGTGCCAGGCAGTACCTATGGCAATAAATACAAAGCAGCCATCCGCTTCTACTCTTTCACCACAGGAAAAGTCATTCGAGAGCTTAACGAAAAAGATGTTTCACATTTAGCCTTTAGTCCAAATAGCAAGATACTCGCAGTATGCTATAACAAACGCACCATCAAGCTCTGGACCTGTAAGCCCTGACTATTTCTTTTTATCAATGCAAACTTTGGACTGGGTGTTTTTTTTCATTGGGAGTTTGTTGTGTTTTGTAGAGTTGGGATAGGTATTGCGAAGAGAAGAATTGCGGGAGCGAATGATCATTAGCTTTTTGCTTTGGCCACGTATTTGGGTTGGGTGCAGTGTCCCTTTGGTCAAGCGGCGCAGTCCCCTTGTATCTCGGACTTCATCTACAACAAAAATCTCACGCTTTTTCCAGATGAATTTTGCACCAAAATCCGGTACAGCTCGAAACCTGGGATAGGTTCTTGGTAAAGCAGGGAGAATCACCCGTTTGACAGCAGGTCTTGCTCTCACGGCTCTTTTCCTTACGGCAACTGTTGACTTGGCTTTCGAGGGATTGTGATAGCTCTTTCGAATGAAATGCTCACTCAACAAAGAGGGAAAAAAGGCTACACCCACGAAAAATATCGAAAGAAAAGTCGCAAAAGAAAACGAAAACCCATGGTACCTATGTTCAGAACGTTCCACATCGTGCAGTCGCTTCCGAAGACTGGTATTCACTCGCAAAGGTGTAATGGCGCGAGGAAAACGCTCTCGCATCATTTGCCTGTAGAGAAGGTAAAAGCGTGCGTCATTTCGGCAATTGGGACATTGCGAAAAATGCACTTCGCACTCCACAAGCTCTCGCTCACTAAATTCCTTGTCGACATAGGTGTTGACAAATACTCTAAGTTCTTCGCAGTTCATCAAAGCCTTCCAAAGCTGATACAATCGTGGTTTTTCAGGTTAAATGTGTACAAAACTCGCCCATTAGGGTATTTTGGGCATGGAATAAAATGTGTCCCCTCTAGCTGCTACGTGCTAGAAAAACGGCCCACTAGAGAAGTTTATTCCAAAAAAGTTCAAAAAGAAATGTCTTTCTCAAAAAACGCTTCGATTCTCGCAAAATACGAGCGAAGATTGTAGGCTCTGGCGATGAAATGATGTAGGTGGATTAATGGACCTGACAATCATCAGTGATACACACGGCAGACATGAAGAACTCGGAACTCTCTGCGGTGAAGTCCTTATCCACTGTGGTGATATGTTTAATATCTTCAGCAGACACAAGGATGAATTTGCACGTATGGACGATTGGTTTGCACAACAGGATTTTGAAAAAATCATTTGTATTGGTGGAAATCATGATTTTGCATTGCAAGACAAGCTACGCAAAACCTCTACCCCATTCAAAAACGCCATCGTCCTCAATGGAACCAGCTATGCGTACAAAGGTGTCAGATTTTTTGGTGCACCTTGGGTTCCCGAGTTGGCCAGTCATGCATTTTTCGTAGAGGATTCAGAATTGGAAGATAAGTGGTCCCAAATACCAGAAGAGACCGATATCCTTATCACACATACCCCACCGGCTGGTATCCTTGATGTATCGAGCCTGGGTTTAAAGCTAGGATGTCCTTATCTTTCAGCAAGATTGGAAAGTGTAAATCCTCAACTCCACTGTTTTGGACATGTACATGCCAGCTCAGGCGCACAGGTCAAAAGCAAGACGACCTACATCAATGCATCTATGGTGGGTCGTGGTCCAATGTACACGATTATTCGAAAACCGTACACATTTCACTACGCCAAAGTCTGACGAGCGCCAAAGCACGCCACACACCATCCACATCAAAATCACCAAACGCTAAAAAAGCATAGTCGAATTCTCAAAAAGACTTCACAGATCTGTTGCTTTCGGTCTTGTACGATTTGACAATCTTCACGAACCCAAGTATCAATAAAAAGTCTAAGGAATTAAGAGCACTTGGCCAACATCTCACCTAAGACCAAGTTCACTTAACATTCCTAAACAAATCACAACAAACATGTGGACAGGGAATATCGTGTGATTTGACAATGAAAGCACGTATTAGGAGAGTTACATGACGAACCGAAACCGAGAACCTCACTCCCTCTTTCAAAATAAGATTGTCGTATGGACACTTGCTCTAATGAGTTGCCTGACTTTAGGGCTCTTGTCACCATCCATGGCATCCGCACAAAATTGTGGGTGCGATCATATCATCGATGCAAAAACCACGTATGTCGATGCCAAGAAACTGTCAAAACCTGTACAACCAGGGCAAACCATTTGTTTGATGGGTGGCAAGAAAAGCTTCTTCCGATTGGACAATTTTCAAGGAAGCGCAAGCAAGTACCTGACCATCAAGAATTGCAAAGGGCAAGTCCTCATACAAAACAGTCCGAGAGGCTTTGGTTTTGCCATTCACAACAGCAAGTATTTCAAACTCACAGGAACTGGCGACAAAAATGTCAAGTACGGAATTAAGTTAGATGGCACCCCCAAAGGAGCGAGTGGCTTAAGACTTGAAGAAAGAAGCACAGATTTCGAAGTAGAATATCTTGAGATCATGCGAACGGGATTTGCAGGTATTGTCAGCAAAACCGATCCCAATTGCAGTCGAAAGGACATGCGTAGTTTCACGCAACGCAATACGCACTTTCACCACAATTACATCCATGACACCGGCGGCGAAGGCTTTTATGTAGGCTACTTTGCTTACCCCAAGCGCACAGTCACCTGCAGCGGAAAGAAAACCACCCTCTATCCACACCCTATCGAAAATGTTTCCATTCACCACAATATCGTCAAAAACACAGGTTGGGATGCCATTCAGATGGGAAGTTCTCCCAAAAAAGCTTCTATTCACCACAATCTGATCCAAAACTACGGAACAGCCAAAGAAAAATGGCAACAGTCAGGCATCCAGCTCAACGCAGGGGCAGCAGCAGATATCTACAACAACACCATCATCAAAGGAACCAATGTGGGTATCATGGTATTCGGGTATGGTGGAAGCAAAGTCTACAACAATCTCATTGTGGATGCGGGTGCAGACGGGATCTATACCAATGATAGAGACGCGCTCACCACAAAGCCTTACATGGTTTTCAACAACACAATTGTTAGAGCAGCTCGAAATGGTATCGGCTTGGGTATCCAGAAAGTCAAAACCAATCTCATCTTTAACAATCTTGTTGTCGAACCTGGGAAATCAGGTCAAGGAACATACATCGCCTACCTGAGTCCAAAAGGCAATCACAAGCTCTACAACAACCTCTCTGTGGCGAAAGTCTCTCAAGCTTCTTTTGTCGATCCAGGCAAAGGCAATTATCGATTGGTCAAAAATGCTGCAGCCATCGATAAAGGCGCCGATGTCAAGGCGTATGGTGTGACAACAGACCTGGATGATTTGCCCCGCCCCACACCACAAACCAAAGTGGATATCGGCGCATACGAGTGGCGTTCAGCAGCTCCAACTTGTAAATCAGGTGACAAACGCGCTTGCTACACAGGTCCTTCAGGCAGCAGTGGTAGAGGTCCATGCAAATCAGGCACACAATCCTGCAATGCCGGCAAATGGAGTGCTTGTGTCGGTGAAGTCAAACCCACCAAAGAATTGTGTGATGGCAAAGACAATGATTGCGATGGTAAATCAGATGAAGACTTTTCCAAGCTCAATCAACCTTGCACATCAGGTAAAGGAGAATGCGCACAAACCGGCAAATTTGCATGTAAAGCGGACAAAACCGGGCTCATCTGTAATGCCAAGGCCAAACCAGGCCAAAAAGAGCGATGCGATGGCAAAGACAACGACTGTGACGGTCAGATCGACGAAGATTACAAACAACTCAAAAACCCATGCCGTGTGGGAAAGGGTCCTTGCGAAAATAGCGGAACCTTCATCTGTAAGTCCGACAAAAGTGGGATAGAGTGTAGTGTCAAGCCCAAACCTCCTGGAAAAGAGGTGTGCAATGGTAAAGATGACAATTGTGATGGAAAAGTCGATGAAACTTGCAAGTGTAAGGACGGGGACAAACAACCCTGCTTCTCAGGAAATCGAGGATGCGATCAAAAGACCAAAAAGTGTGTAGGTCTCTGCAAACTCGGAACTCAGGTATGCACCAAAGGGACCTGGGGCACTTGTAAGGGAGAAGTCTTAGAAGCTGTCGAAAAATGCGATGGAAAGGACAACGATTGTGATGGCAAAACCGATGAAGACACCAAAGGCTCTCCCCTAACCCAAACCTGCCAGGGAACATGTGGTTCGGGCGCACAAACCTGTACCAATGGAGCTTTTGGAGCGTGTCAGGCTCCAACATGCCCAGAGCCAACACCTGAGCCCACTCCCGAACCAACACAAGAAACAACAGTTGAACCTTCTGCCGAACCCATCCCTGATGCGGGCATGCCCGTAGATGACATACTTTCAGACACAAAAGCTCAAGACCAAAAACCTGGTCAAGACAAGGAACCCGCCGAGCACCATTCAACGACCTCCGACTCAAACAACAACCTAACCGATTCTGGCCCCAAAACACCGGAAGGATGTGGTTGTTCGACTTCTAATAAAAGCTCATTTCCACAATGGTTGCTTCTTTGTCTTTTTCTTGGCGTCTTTATTCGCAATCGTCTTTTTTAAAACAGATCATGCTTTGGGTACCAAAAGCTTTGGTTCGCTCTCGAGAATCCGAACTTCAGGGTACTCCTGAACCCACTCCTGGCAGCGCGATAAAAGTGAATCAAGTGTTTCGCTGTGTTCGGAAGATGCCACCAAAGTCAGTTGCCGAAAAGTGAGGTCTTCTATCTTAAGTGGTGAAGGCTCTTCAGCAGCTTCAGGCATAAGGTGTTCAAGGATTTCAACACAACTGCCAAAACGTTGCTCAGGTTCTTTGTCTGTGGCAATACGCACAAAGGAAACCAAATCATCGGGTACTTCAGAAACAAATTCTTCTAAGGGGGGAACTGGAGTGTAGAGATGGTCTTTTAAAACAGTAGCCGCTTTTCCTTCAAAAGGTCTTCGTCCTGTAAGCAGCTCAAAAGCCAAAATGCCTAAAGCATAGATATCCACTCGCTCATCGAATGGCTTGCCCAAAATTTGCTCAGGAGACATGTAATGAGCACTTCCCCAAAAACCCAGAGCCCCATCTTCTTTCGTAATGGTTTGTGGCCTCATCGCTAAACCGAAGTCCATCAACTTCACTTCTTGCTCTGCATTGAAGGCGATATTCATGGGTTTGATATCCCGATGAATGATGCCTTTACCATGCGCAAAGGCGAGTGCCTTGGCCAATTCTATGAGGATGCGTCTACACTCATCAAATGCGAAACGCCCCTTGGAACGAAGGGCGTCGTGAAGCGTCTTCCCTTCGAGTTTTTCCATGACAATAAAGAGCGTAGCCAAAGCTTCTTCAAAATCATACACCTCGACAATATTGGGATGTCTTAGGTGTGCGATGGTTCGGGCTTCGTAACGAAAGCGTTCAGCAAACTCGGGGCGGTAAAGGAGTTCATGGGAAAGCATTTTCACTGCTACCACGCGATGAAGCTCAGGGTGAAAGCCCTCATACACAATGGACATCCCACCTCGCCCTAACTCACTCAGCAATCGATACTTTCCGACCTGTTTAATCGCATCTGAATCAAGGAGTCGTTTCCCCAGGATATTGGTCAAGATCCGTGCAACCTCTGGATGGCTTTTCATCACCTCATCTAAGGCAGATTTGTTGATCTCCAATAACGTACAGTCACTCACAGCATACACATCTGCGCTTCGTGGTGCATCGATCAACAACGCCATCTCTCCAAAGATCTGCTTTGGACCCAGCTGAGCAAAAAATTTGTGGCGGCCTTTGCGATCGTAAATAGGAATTTGCACCTCGCCTTTAGCAATGGCGTACATAGACGCTCCATACTCCCCTCGCTTGATGATATGAGCGCCTTTCTCAAAGTGACTCAGTTTGGCATTTTGCACCAAATGCTCTAAAGAACGTTCATCCAAACTCGCAAAGACATCTATCTTCCTAATCAGGCTCGATTTTTCCATTCACTTCCTCTGCTCACCAACGACAACGATTGACTCTTGTAACAAAATCGGAGACACCATACTCGAAATGACTTTCTTTGCCAAGAGATACAAGCCTTATGAGGGTAAAGCACACCACCACAAAACGTAGCCTTTCTCTTTCCCCAAAGAATGATTAAAGGATGATGAACGCAACCATCTCTATCGTTGCTCTCTCCGAAACTTTCTATACTGAATTGTGTATACTACAACACCTGAATATCTCCTGCGCTTATGCAAGGAAGACACCATCATCTTTTTATCCCAAGACGGCATAGTGGAGACTTATCACACATGACATTCTGCAAGACGCTCTTTTCTAAAAGCTCTATTCTCTTAGGCGGACTTTTCATCCCAGCATTCGTATTATTCAATGGAACACAAGCCCAGGCTGGCGTTTGTAAAGATTCCAAAAATGCAGCACAAGTTGCACGTACAGCCTATAACAGTAAAACTTCGGACAAGAAAAAGTACATCCCAAGTGGCTACACATATGTCAAATCCTGGAGCAAAAGTGGCCAACACGCTTACCTCACCACCACCAAGTACAAAGGAAAGACCCTCTGTCACTATGCTTTTCGTGGTTTGAGTGGAAACACTTTTTGGAAATCCGTCAAAAATCTCGGCAAACTCATCACTTCCACCACTTGTAAATCTAGCCAAAACAAAAATATGGGTCGGTGTTCCAAATGGGTTTACGAAAGTTACAAAAAGATCCGTTCTTCCGTCTTAAGCGACCTGAAAAAGCGAAAATGTACTGCTGGCATCAACATCATTGGTCACTCTATGGGTGGTGCCATATCCGCTTTGTTTGCAGCAGATCTCTATCTCTCAAACCCAGGAAAATATGATGCCAAAAAAGGATTTCTAAAAGTCTATACCTTTGGTTCTCCTCGGGTATTCAAAAAGAACAATGCCAAGAAATACCATGGTAAGATCTGGACAGCACGGTGGGTTTACCAGGGAACAGGCACATTTACAGATCATGTCCCAAGCTATCCTTCTTCGAAGTCTTTTTCCCACTACGGACAGGCTTACCGAGTCCGCAAACAGCTCAAGTTCCTCAAGTACAAATACTCATGGGGTAAAAAGAGCCAAAACTGGGCACCAAAATCCCTCTCTCTTACAGATCATGAAGCTTCCGTTTATACCAAGAACATCAACAAAGCCAAAAAGTGCAAATAAACGGCATATGACACGAAACCTCCCTCTCTAACTCCCTTCAGAGCTATCATCTTCTTCTCATCTGTGCTACAACTGAGTTTAAAATCAAAAAGTCGAACATTCGAACTTCTCAGGCAAAGTGTACCATGAGTGATAAAGAGCACCCTTATCCAACAGATCCAGAACAATGGATGGCGTTTACCCAGTCGTTTGGAAATGAGCAGCTGCACATCTCTGAGACAGTCCGTGGGGGAGCTTCATCGGCAAGGTCCATGCATTTGAAGGAATTACTTCCCAGAGCCTCTATGCAAGTTTCCACCACCACGCAGACGCTGTTGTCGGAAACTGTGGCCATGACTTCTGAGCACACAGATGAAGACCAAGAGGCACTGCTCGAGCCAGTGGAGTTCGACCTGGGAGAGCTTTTGGCAAAAGGCGGCATGGGAAGGATCTGCAAAGCACGCCAAATCCCTCTTCACAGGGACGTGGTCATTAAAATGCTGCGCCTGGATCGCCGCAATGAAGAGATGGCCCATCGACTGCTTCAAGAAGCCTGTCTAACAGGTGTCTTAGAGCACCCAAACATCGTTCCCATTTACCAATTGGGAAAAGATGAAGATGGCCACCCCATGCTGGTCATGAAACGTATCGAAGGTGTCACCTGGAGTGACGTTCTCAAAGCCAAACAAGAATCTCCTGATACTTTACCTCCAGAGCAAAGAAGCCTCGAATGGCATATCCGCATCCTTATGCAAGTCTGTAATGCCCTGGAGTTCGCACACAGCAAAAAAATTGTACACAGAGATCTCAAACCTGAAAATGTGATGATCGGTGAATTCGGCGAAGTCTATCTCTTGGATTGGGGGATTGCTGTCAGCCTGGACCCTAACGAAACTCGACCACTCCCCAGTATCCATGAAGCTCGGGGCATCGTAGGCACACCTTCTTACATGGCTCCAGAAATGTTGGCCATGGAGCTTGTGGATATCGATGAAAGAACCGATGTGTACTTGCTGGGTTCGGTTTTGCACGAACTTCTCACTGGTTCTGCACCTCATGTCAACTTGAACATGCTTGAACTACTGGGACAAATCTGCACAAGAACAGCCTTTGAATACAACAAAAAGGTCCCTTCAGAACTGGCAGATGTCTGCAATCGCGCCATGAACTTGTACAAGGAAAACCGATTCCAGAACGTACGCGCTTTTCGCCTGGCTCTCGAGCAATTCCTCACGCATACGGAAGCCTACAAGCTTGTGGAAGAAGGTCACAAGCTTATGGGCGAACTCAAAGGTCATCTTGCACTTGTATCTCCTGAACCAACGACACTTCCGGCCTTTTACGTCCCAGCCGAAGAAGTGAATACAGAGATCTATGCAGTCTTTTGGCGGTGTCACTTTGGTTTCAAGCAAGCTCTGCGTATCTGGGAGGATTGCAAAGAAGCTTCCGATGGATTGCAAGAACTCCTGGAATTGATGCTAGAACATGAGTTGGACCAAAAAGACATCAAAGCAGCAGGCACCCTCATATCCGAACTTCCCACCCCCAATCCTGAGCTTTCTCATCGGCTGGAAACCCTTCGTCAAAAACAAGACAAAAGAGCCAAAAAGCTCACGGAATTCCAAAAGGGACAATTCGATCGAGATGCAGAGATCAGCGCCAAAGTTCGCAGAAATGTCGCAGTATCGGCATTCCTAATCCTTTGCGTCTCTTGTTTTATAGCGCACTTTCTGGAAGTTTATGGCTACACAAAAACCACTCATTACACCCATCTTTTAGGTGAAGTCTCCGGTATGACCTTCCTACTCCTTGCAGCCGGCATCTTTCGAAAAGCACTGTTTAAAAATCGATACAATCGACAGGTTCTAATGCTCTTTATGCTTGTTCTATCAGGCCAAACCATTCTACGCATCATCTACATCTATCTGGACTTCCCCATGCATTATGGTACAGGTATCGATCTGGTGGTGTTGTTTTGCTACGCTGGAGTCCTCGCGATCTTTGTGGACCGCTTGTTGATCCTGGTGGGTCTAAGCTATTTGCTCATGGCATTTGCCGTCTTTCAATGGCCGACTTATACACTCATCTTTGTGGGTCTGGGTCATGCAGTCACTGTCTTCAATATGGGGAAACTTTGGAAATTCGAAGCGCTTCCTTCACCTTTAGAAGGTGCCCAGTGATCTCTTTTACCACAATTGTTTTATATCCGCTTTCATCACACTTCCAAACATTGTCTTGATTTAAGGCGTGCGAAAACCTACGGACAATTCGGCACCACGAACACTGCTGCCAAGCATTCCCACATGCCCAGAGACAGTGACAAAGAACCACTTCTCAACAGCCAAACGAACACCACCCCGTAACGAAAAACCAAAGGTTCTTGTCTGATAATTGACCTGCAAGCCATCAATGGTCAAGGACGTTTGTATCCATTGAACAGCACCAATCACGTCGAAGTAAGGCGTGATAACATTTTTTAAGACAGTCTTACCATTGCGCAGCTTGAAGCCGGGTAATGTGTACTCACCGCCCAAACCAAAGCGCAGCTCGTAGGGGTCAAGTGCCTGCACACCGATAGTTCTAACTTGCTGTCCCACTTTGTAGTCTTTTATCGTGGAATGCCCGTTAAAGCTGGTAAAAGGCAAATCGAAACCCACAGTCATTCGTACGTGGGAAAAGACCACTCTTCCTTCCCACCGTAGACCCATGACCGAAACCTGATTGAATGGATCATTGAGAAATGGCTCTGTCAAAGCAGCATGACCGGGGATCTCGCCTCCTCCATTGGCATACTGGAATACAGATTGGGTGTAGCTCTTTTGGCCACCAATAAAACCCATAGTGAACTCACTGTGGTTGTTCGCTCCAACTGGGGAAACGCCATACCACAGGAAGACAAGGGCACTGGCCAATAGGATAGTTCTTATCTTTTGTAAAGACATGGTCTCTCCTCGAAGTTCATTTTGGATTTGAATGTAACGCACTTCCGCCCGCAGAGTGCAATAAGGAACTCTTGTAGAGAATCGCAATGGTTGGCAGCTGAGCTATCTTTTATCCGGAGCGATGGTTATTACGGCGGGCTCACTCTGGATACAAGACACCGCATGGACCGTTGTATCTTGGCTTCTTATGGCAATAGGCGAAGGACAAAACTCTCTATGGCAAGAAGTGGGCCATGCACATCTATGTGGTGAGAAAGCGCTGCAAATGAAGTCATTTTGGAGTCACTTCACAAAGAAAAGGTAGATTTGCAGAAAGCCTGTCTGCTCCGAACATGGACATCCAT
>Ga0213833_1002657_pt1 | contig 11417 bp, 14 predicted proteins | sample SWATP21_FD_160575 | JGI IMG/M metagenome (GOLD analysis project Ga0213833, IMG submission 160575) | Coastal seawater microbial communities from Marineland, Florida, United States - SWA TP2 #1 | ecosystem: Environmental > Aquatic > Marine > Coastal | place: USA: Florida | collected 2016-08-14
GCTTCCACTCCGGCTGCGTGTGTGGCTGCCACTGCGACTGCGTGGACGCGCGGGGGTACGAGGCGGCAGCGGTTGCAGGGCTGTGGCTGTGGCTGTGGCTGTGGCTGTGGCTGTGGCTGTGGCAGTGGCACCACCGCCACTGCCACTGCCACTGCCACCCGCGCTATCCCCTGGTGCCTCGCCCCGACCCGACGCTGCTGACGTGCCGGGCCCGGCGGGACCTCCTTCGACGGTCGCCGCCGCGTTGTCCAGCTGGAGCGTGGACGACCGCCGGCGTGAGAGAATGGGGTGTGGTGTGCTGCCGGGGCGCAAATACGCCAGGCCTGCGTCCTCCGGGGAGATGCCACGGATGTGGACACAGTGCAGCTGTGCAGCGAGCAAGCGCAGCGCAGAAAGCGTGGCCAGCCCTGACAACAGGGCACGAGACGCGGTTCCAGCGGCCGTCAAGGTGGCATGCAGGCGCTGGAGCACCGATCGCAGGAGCTGGAACACCATCGGATGGGGGCACACCGCGATGCCCGGTGTCTCCACCAGCAGGGCACGGGCAGCAAGAGACGCTGGCACATCATCGTTGTTGATGTCGTACGGCTGCGCTGTGCGGGCTGTGTGCGCGACGTACTGTGACGCCAACCCATCCAAAATGGCCAACACATGCACGGCGACACGAAGTGGTGCTGGCATCAGCGGCGGGGGTGGCGGTGCATTTGCAACTGGCGCAGTTGCATGCGCTCGCGACACCACTGCGGCAGGGTCACTGCCGCCGGCGCCATCAATGGGGCCAGCCGCCTCCTTGCCCTTGCCCTTGCCGTGTGTTCCAAATGGGGACGCCAACACCCCCGTCGCACTACTGGACAACGCCGCGGTGGCTGTAGTCATGTGCTGGACTTGCACAGCTCTTGCTTCCGTCAAGGTGCGCGTGGAGGAAGACTCCGGGGGTGGCAACACACCGGCAAGGGAGCCAGTTCCCACCGGCGTCATCAAGCCCAGGTTCTTTTTCACGACGGAGGCCGTGTCATCATCCGTGGGGTGTGGCCCATGACTGGCTGCGGCGGCACTGCTGAAGCCGCCGCCGACGCCGCTACCGCTGCCGCTACCACGACCGGTGTCAACGCAGTCGTCGCATGAGCTTGTGTCGTCACGGGCAGAGGACAGAGGTGTTACGGTGCTGCGCTCCGCCAACGAGGGCGGGGAGGGTGAGCAACGGGGCTTGGAACTCCCGTCGCCGAGTGGGGTCGACGCAGGTGCCACGGGCGAAAGTGAGCGCGCCGGCATGGAACCAGGGTCGCTCGGGGACGCACAGAGGTCGACTTCTCGAACCGGCTGGGGCGGTGGCGGCGGGCGGTACACGATTGGCAAACGCAGTATCCACGCCGCGCTCAATGGAACAACCGTAGGGGCTTCGCTGGATGTGTCGGGGCCAGCGGCTTCGGCATTGGTAGCAGCACTACCACCACTGCCACTGCCACTGCCACTGCCACTGCCATCGCCACTGCCACTGTCATCGCCATTGCCACTGTCATTGCCATTGCCATCGCCATGAGCGCTGTTGGCATCGGTGCTTTCGCCGCCTGCATTCGAACTGGGCGCCAGGCTGCTCACAGCCGTGGTATCTTGATCCGCCACTGCAGCGAGCAGAGCAAAACTAGCACGTATGGTACCCGGCTCGCCCCGATTGCCACCGCTATCGCCCGGCGTTGCGCCGACGTGATCGGCAGCACCACCTGTCTCCTCGCCTTCACTGTCGCGCCCGCCAACAGCCATGTTCACATCCTCGTCAGTGCAAGACGAAAAGGCACTTTCAGAGGAGCTGGAACTTGACATCGAGGCTGCATCGGCCTGCTGGCCAGAACCTCCGGCTGCCGCATCCGAGGTGCCCCCAGCCTTGGATTCGTTCGTTTCGCCATCCTCGCTACCCTCCGAAGGCGCCTTCGTTTCGTCGCCTGCGTCGTCTGCTTCTCCAGACACCGTACTCACGCCAGTGTCCCCGTCATTGGAAGTCGATGAGGTGGGGGGCAACGCGGTGCTGACCAGGGTCTGCAACACGGGAGCGGCTTCGAGCCACAAGCCCTCCATGCTGTCATCAGAGGGGGCGTGCAGCAGCAACTCTACCGCGAGAAGCATTCCCTGCACAATCGAGGAACGCACGACACAGTGTCAACCACACTCTGACGGCACACGCACAACGGTGACACATGAATGGAATGACCCTGAGCACGCACCTGCGTGGACTTGGTGGATACGGCGTGACGCAGAAACACTACGAAGTCGCGCCGCCACTGCTTGGGCGTGAACGCCTCACGACCGGCTTCGCCACGAAGCATAGCATTTGCCACGGCGGGCTTCGTGGTGTACGTGGCGCTCTTGCTTGGTGTGGACATGGCGCTCGTCTCAAAGGAACCACCATCCGAAGAGGCAGAGGCAGACTCGCGAGTTCCAGCGGCACCCCGCTGCCCTGTTGCCGGCTGGGCCGCGGCACCAAGCACCATGGGGTGGCGCACCAAGGCGCGATACAGACTGGGATCCACCTCATGGACACTGCGTAGTACAGCTGAGAAAAGCCTTGGGTCTGTGGCGGCGGTGTTTGAACCGCCTGTTGATGAGGACGAGTCGCCTCCCTGTGTGCTTCCACTGCTGCTCCCATTGCTGCCCCCGCCGTTTTCATCGCCGACGGAGTCACAAGCCCCCACCGACGCCACCGCCGTGTCGGACGACTCCAGTTGTTCGACAACTGCGTCCTTGAAGCGCTGGAGAACGCTGCGCCACTCGTCTGAGGCACGCTGCTGGTTGGGTTGCTCGGCCGCCTGTCCCTGTTCCTGTTCACCACACGCCCCACATCCGCATCAGCAAGCAAAGCTACGTGTGAGCACACACACAGCGCACATTGCCATGTCACCCACCTGTAGCCCAAAACCAACAAGACAGGCCTGCGTAGCGATGGAGGCCTCACCACACTGGCTGCCGGCGGCGGGGAGCAGAGTGTCAGCGTGTTTTACGCGAGCCGACGACAGCAACGAAGCCATGATTGGTGCGCGAACACGCTGGGCCAACAGCGCAACATCCGCCTGTCCAAACACATGCACGCACACACAATCGCATGAGCAAGCTTTTGAACAACTGCAATTCGCTCAAAAAACACACGCGATCCCTCCTCCCCCGCCCCGTTTCAGCGGTCGCGCCGCACCTGCACATTTGCCAGACGCCGTTGGATCGCGTCCACACCCGCGACAGCGGAAGTTTCTGTCAGAACGCTTCGTTGGGCACGCAATTGTGGTGCATGTGATGGCATGGCCACAGCCTGTGCCTGGCCGGACGGGTCGGGGGGGCTGCTGTGAGCGTGGTGCCGCGACGTCCGCGTCTCCGGGGGGCGCCGATCCAGAGCGGCACCCGCACCAGCAGCAGCATCGTTCCCGCCACCGCCACCACCGTTTACAGCGGTGGTGCGTGTGGTTTGTTGTTGGGCACGCTGCGCGCTGTTGCCGAACATGTTGTGGCTGAATTGTGTGCGCGCTCACTGGGGCCGCGCGAGCATGGAAGCAAACCTGTGTTCTGCCACACCTCCAAGGCCAGAAGCCGGGGAAATCGCTTGCACCTCCGAATGCTACACCTCGCAACGTCGCAGCACAGATTCCTCGAGTGCTGCTCTCGAGCCCCACAGGGGAACCCGGCACTGGAGATCTGGCGTCGGGCAAGCGGGGCACCTGGCGGTGGGTCGTGTCCGTGCGAACGTCACAGCAGCGCGTTTGTGAAGAAATCACTAGGCTTCACCACACATCTGATTTTCGATCTTATTTCTCGCATCCTCCTCGGCAGTGTGTGCTGTGCGGGGGGAAAGCGAGGACACAAACCGGCGTGCGGCTTGCTGCTCGTCTGCGTCGGTCAGCCATGGGAAACAAGAAGAAAGGCAACAACTGGAGGTCGGGTAATAGGAAGAACAACAACAGGGGTGGAGGCGGCAGTAGGGGGCACGGCCAGGGAGCCGGGGGGAACAACTATCGCCAAAATCAACATGGTGGTGGTGGTGGCAGGGGCGGTGGTCCGGGAAAGAAAACGGCGCCCACCATCTGCCGTAACTTTGTGCAGAGAAAGTGCCAGCGAACAGACTGTCGGTAGGTCACTGTCAGCGTGTTCTGCGTGTTCTGATTGTTCTCATTGTTGTGGGGTCGCCATGCTTGCTCACGATCCTGTTCCGACGACGTGATGCCATACCCACCTGTGTGGTGTTGCTGGCAGCTTTGTGCATCGAGTTGCTTTGGCTGGGCGAGCAGCGTTGCCCACCAAGGATCCTGTGACAGCTGTGACATTTTGGCAAACAGCAGAGCGCCAGTTGTTTATCATGGCCCAAAAGAACGTGCTCTATGTAGGTCATGCGCACGGACAGCCACGCGCAACCATGTGGAGCCATGTGTGATGTTTGCCATGTGTGTGCTTGTCCATGCCTGTAGACCGTTGATCATCGCTTTGCAGCCACTCCTTACATCCAGTTGGGCCCCACTGCCACCGTGGGTACCCTCATGATCCACAAGGGTGTCCTGTTCTGCGGCTTCTCGGATGTGTTCGAGACCTCTGTGCCTGTCGGGATGATCCGGTGCTGGAACCTTGCAAACGCACAAGAGTTTGAAGTTTGGGTACGCCTTGCCCGTGGTGTATGTGTGTGTGTGTGTGCGTGTGTGCTGCGTTTTTGTTTGTTTGGTTGTTTGTCTGAGTGTGCTCTGGGTGACAACGTTGGCTTGGCTGGGCTTTGCTTGGCAGGGAACCACCGACCGAAGATGGTGTCACAAGGATGCCATCACTGACATAGTTGGTGCCGAAGTGAAGGGAACCACAATTGTATTTTCAGCATCAAAGGACAGTACGTAGTGTGAAATTGGTCCGTGCAAGCTGTTTTCTGAACAAGGCACGGTCACCCGGTGCGCTCCCAGCCACGATTCGAATGTACACATTGAACGGGGCGCGCTTTGTCGGCGTGTCACAATTTGATGGCCACTTGCGATCTGTCACATCGCTGTTATGGGTGCAAACTGCCACTGCTGCACGGTATGCCAGAACTGTTCTGTTTGGTGGCAAACGACGATGTGGCATCGCATCAACCAGACTCACCGTTGTCCGATGCGCTGCGTGCAGGCTGTTCTCCGCTTCCGAGGACCGCACGATCAATGTGTGGAACCCTGCCGCTCCCGCGAAACCTACTTTCACGTTGTCAGGAACACATGAAGCCGCCATCACAGTACGCTTCACTTCATATCTCGCAAAGGGTGGTTTCGACTCACATGCACATTTTGGGGCACAGGGTTTGTCCACGTTCCCAGTCGTCCAACCCACTGGTGGTACCACACCATACCTGTTGAGCACTGGCATGGATGGAAGAGTTGCAATGTATGCTCTGTCATCCCTGGATGCTCCGGCGGTAGGACCCACAACCGTTGTGGTGCGTACATGTGATGTGGAGTGAAGTCACGGCACGCTTGTTTCTTGCTCTCACAATGCCGGCTTGCCTTGCGCAGCAAGGACGCATCGCATGTGCTGCGCTTGCAGCGTATCCGAGCGCAAGCAAGAATGTCCTTGTGCTCGGCATGACGGTACGCTGGACAGCACTTCATGTGTTGTGCAGAGTGGTGCGTGACGTGTGGAAGTGTTGTTTCAGAATGGCTATGTATGCTTCCGGTTGGTTGCGCCTGAGTTTCCGGACCAAGGGTCCCTGCGTGACGGCTGGAACGCCGGGCACAAGGCGGGCACTATCGTTCGCGCCGTTCTACCTGGTGAGCTGCTTCTTCACTTGCTCATGGTCGTTTATCCATGTTGGGTCTCACCATCGTTGTCTTGTGCGCAGTCTCGACTCCCAGTGGTCACTTCATTTTCACAGCTGGAGAGGATGGGCAGTTTATTCCTTGGCAGTACAACCCAGCTGTGTAGTGTGCTTCTTTACAACACAACATTTGTGGCGTTAGTTTTTCGTGAGTATGGCGTTGACACAGTCATGGGCCATAGTCCTTCACGATACTTCACCGCTCAGGTCACTTAAGCAATACACCCTCACAGAGCTTCAACTTAGTGCGGTGGGCTGAAGCTTGATGTTAAAATCATTAATGAAACCGGCTGCGCTCATACGGCTTGCCCTACAGTCTTTGCTTTCACACCATGCACCGGTTTTTTTGCGACATAGCCTGAGCGTACCAGCATGGTTCATACCCTCGCCACCAGTGAAACAATGACAACTTCACGACCGCTCGCAACTTGAACGCTTTGCGCCAGCTCCCCAAGCTGGGAGTCCCAACCCCATCTTTGTTCGCACTAGGTCGTGTTGTGTTTTGTCAGCCAAAGCTCTCCCACGCTACATGCACTGGGATCTGCCGCGCGAGACAAGCACAAGAAACGAAACACTTCTACCTTTTCGTGACGGCAGTTCCTTCTTTGCTGACCGTCGTGACACCTGTGGCCACGTCTGAGCCATCAAAGAGCACAGCACATGGCATGTGTAGGTACCAAGAAAGCAAACGACTGGCGGCAAGGTGTCGTACTGTTGAGATGGCACCGCAATTGGTAGAACTTCTCTTGAGTCTGCTTCCTGAGGAAGCCATCCTCACATCGAACAGTCTGAAAGCCGTACGGACTTGGGCCTTGGCTTTGGCTCTTATCGCGAAAGGATCAATTGGCCCGGTGGAGCACTTGAGACACACGCACAAGAATGTCAAGCTCTTTTTGATCTCGCAGCGTGGAACCCCACTCGAAGAATTCACCCATCTTCCTTGTGACTTCCAAGAGTCGCTCCCGTCCACGAACCAAACCACAATGAACGCAATGGCGCATGTTCGCGCGCGCATGCACAAACATCAGGCAAAAAGAAGAACATGTAGGCAGCAGAGCTGTGGAGTGCTTTGTGATGGCACTTCGGGTCTGGACACAGATACAAACGCTTGGGACAGTTCATGATTGATGACACGATAGGGTCTGGTATCGGGCTGAAGTTCCCGGGTCCAAACAAGGTACGCGGTGTTGCGCAACATTTGCTGCTTTTCTTTTTCTGGGCTTGTTCCTTCATCTCATGACGCCACCACACAGAACCATCGTCGACGTAGCCGCGCAGCTTAACGTGGCACACGGTGCAAAAGCTTCTTTCTATCCTGGCGTCGTTGCGAAGGACATGCCAGTCTGCGCACAGCGTGCGCCGCACACACAAGTTCTGTTGCTTTCAACAGCGCCACCGTCACTCTTGACTTCGTCCTCGCGTGTGGTACAGGCTGTGTTACAGGCTGTAACTTACAGCTGTGCCGGCATCTTGTTCTGTTGCAGCGGTCACAGCCTCAGCAGGCAAAGTTTGCCGGGCAAACTGCAGCCAACGGGTGACTCACCCGGGGTGAGTGAACTTTTCTCATGTAGCGCTGCTGACACCCACAGGAATAACGACACTGCTCGATCATCGACCTATAACTGCACACATGTGCCGTTCGAGTCTGCGCCTACCGCTCCGGATTGAGCGTTGTGGCTGCATGTTTCACGGTGAAACTTTCACCATCGACGTGCAACTCCACACAGGACCGTTCGAACCACTTGCGGCACTCCTTCTTGAGCGTTGCAGTAACTGCAATGCAGTTGCATGTGTTGTCGGTGTAGTGAGGGCGAGCATGGTGCTTGTGGCTCGCTTGGCCGAAAAACAAGCAGCTGTAAGCAGTGAAACACATGCATTTCGAGTCGAAGTTTTCCACAACAAGGTGTTGATGATGAAAGAACGTAGACACACATTGCAGCACATGCCCGCTGCATACAGAGCGTCGCTGCCACAACACTACTACTGTGGCACAGGTTGCCCGATTTCGATCAACGCCAAGCGGCCATCATATTGCACATGAGTAGAGGGTACAATGCGCCAGCTGCAGCCTGCCAATGCGGCGTTGTCGTACAACCCGTGAGTTGGTTGTTGGGTACAACTAGGCTGTGGCCATGCTCCTGCCTGCCGCGTGGATTTCGAAAACGAAGCTGACGAGCCACCGTGGTGGCCGTGGTGGGACTGAGACGCCGCTGAATGGTTGGAAACACCGCTGGACATGAACTCCAGCAGTGGAGCACGGGCCCAGTCACGAGCAGAAGACGAGAGAGACACAGACGATGCTGGCTGCTTGGCGAGACGTGCGGAGCGTATCCGGCGGATGCTGTCGCTCAACTGCCCGTCGAACACCACCTTGGCATTGTGTCGGATCGCTGCTTGAGCGCGTTCATGTGTTTTGTCGATAGCAAAGCACATGAGCACAGTACCAACACTAATGACAAGCACGCGCGTGTAGTATCTGGTGGACAACTCCCGGGCCGGTGAGACTAGACAAACCGAGTGCGCACAACAATCATGCACGTTCGACACGAGACGAACAATAGGACAACAGTGGACACAGATGCCGTAACACTCGTCACAGCGAAAGCATCCAGCAGTCGTTCAAAACTGGAGTGTTGGTGTTGAACGTGATTTGGACATGGCACAGGCGACACAAACAGCGTGATACTGCAGGGTTAGAGGTGGTCCTGAAGATCACTGCAGCGCTCCGAGCGCTGTCTGGAACAAGCATACACATGTGTGTGTGACGTACTGGGAAGCTCCGTTGCTTGTGGCAAAACCCACAATGAAACCAGCACTGCCAGATATAAAGAAGAACAATGTGACAACCATGGCTCCGAGCGCACCACACAGGTTGTCTGCAGCGTGAGGGCGTGTTGAGGTGCAGCACAAAAAACCCGATCAGCGACGAAACAAGGAACACATTGCCGGCGCGAAACACACGGTCCTGTGAGGTACGTACATATCTGAGTCGCCCAGCTCCACATGTCTTGATGCAGCAGCAAATCGTGCACGTGCTGTGTGGCCGTGGTCAAGTCATACCCGGTGAACGAAATGTACCCGAGCACAAGACCACGAAGCGCATACAATGCTCGCATCCAGTCACGCTGTGCCAATGCTGTGCAAGCACAACGCCGGGACGGCGACTTCTTCCGGGACCAGCGTTCCCATTGCATCTACATGCGCCGCAGTGCGGACGACACGTGAGAGCACCATCAGCTTGAAAGTACCACAACACGACAACTGTTGCACATGTAGGGCTTATGAAGCGCGGTGACAGGCTGCGTACCACGACACGATCCAGCTCGTAGGAACCAAACTCGGCCTTGAAAGCGCCACAGCAGCAGCAACAGCAACAACAGCAACTGCCGCACATGACAGGGATGGAGGTAATGGCCGCTGCGTAAGCAGCTGTGCCAAGTGACTTGCCAATAGCCCACGAGAAGGCTTGGCACACGGGGCGCTTGAGCTGGGGGCGTCGAGTGTGTGGCCTGCAAAAGTAATTAAGTCAGACCAACACGCCAACACGACTGCCACCATGGGCATACGTCCAAGCCGCTAGCCGCTGCCCCTACTCTGTAAAGTAACTGATGGCGATTGTACCGGCAATGAAGTTTCCGCGCACCCACGAAACGGTGGCATGCGCCCAGAAAGCAAACAAAAAAACGTACCTGGAGCGCAGGAAGGGTGTCACTCCACACATGCGGGAGAAAAGCGCGACAACGCACGTACAAACGACACGCCCACATCAACGCAGCAGGCGGCTGGGAACAGTCCGAGCTGCGCACGCTGAATGAACCCAAAATAGTCAATATCGTGACAAAGAACGTCGCCATGTTCACAATGAGAAACAAAGTCGTGCCAACAAACATGGACAAGTTCCGATTGATCAAGACGGCGGCTTCCTGCATGCAGTGTGTGTCATAGTGCCAATGAGGGGCGTGCATATTCTCCGCGACACCACCTGTCAAACCTCGATAGCCTTTGATGCAATGTGGATCTTCTGCTTCAAGAATATTCCCACAATGATGAAGCAGAGCGACAGACCGGCGGAAATCAAAGTCGAACTGCAGTGTTGCGACGTTTTGAGTGAGAATAGCCAGGACATATGATAGCGGGAAGCCAGACACGACGAAACACATAACGAAAGCAGCGACGGAGAAAAGCAAGACCCACCAATCACACGTACTAGTAGAAATTGAAAATGACGTAGCCAATTGTCAGGACGACCTGGATGCCAGTGCTCAACACGATGGTGCCATACACGCCAGCCTGTCGCCAACACATGACACAGTATCAACACCATATGGGCAGAAGAAATCCACCGATCGAAGTGCATGCGGCAGGGAACAGTACCTTGGCACACGCAGCTAACGACGTAATCCAGGCAAACCCGACCACCATGGTGACGAGCACGGTCAACCAAATCAAGTCTGTCAAGCGGAGACAAGCAGGTTAACAAACAACACACTACAGAACATGCTTGTGGACGTGAAAGCCATGTCAACGCACTGGAATTGTTCCCCCGGAACGCGTCGTCGTAGGAGTTGAGGGCTTCCCGAAACACGGTGGTTGCGTTGGTCAGGTGCAGGTCGTCAGGGCATTCACGCTCCGAATCTTCCGCCTGGCACCTCACCGACCCACGCAAGGAACGTTCGCACCATCCAGCACATACAATACATTGGTCAATCGCTCATGTCCAGGTGATGTTCATGTGATGTCTCTGAGCACATGTACCTGAACCAGCAACAATGTGCACACCACGACATACAAGGCGAAGCATGCCACGAACGCCACCCCCCAAAGCGGATTCCCCCACGGGCGGTGTCGTGCGGCAACTTTGGAATCAATGGTAGGTAGTAGTTTCTCCACGAGGTCAGGCTGTGGGAATGCGAACAGCTGTGGCTTTCGTTCGCTGGCACGTCGCTCCCACAAGAGCTTGCCCAACTCATGCCACGCCTGGGTCACATCCTGCTCGCTTGAGTCCATTCCACTCGTCCCGCGCATGTAATCTCGCGTAACCAGCGATACACTACACACAACGGACGCACAATGCCATGGGCTTGATCAGGCCACACCCCATGCCACAGTTTGCGCTGCTAGTGCTTGGCGCGGTGCGCGGTGTCACAACAAGTTTTTGTTTGATCGTAGTTAAGGAAGCATGTTGAAATACAATTTCCTGGTGGAATTTGCAGTCACTTTGAAGAAAATGGATCAACATGGGTTGTCGTACTTTCGTCACGCAAACTTAGTGCCCTGTCCCCCGTACTTTTCTGTTAGGGTTTTTGTTTCGAGCGAGGGAATCGAATGCAACAAGTTGCCAACAACAACACGATGTCACACGTACGTGCCCCACCATGGTCGTATTTATTGGTAGCATTTCTCACGTTTCCGCGCACTGTGCTCACAGCACACACGTGGCAGTGGCAGTGGTGGTCGTGGTGCTCCTGCCCCAGCTCCTGCCTCCTGTGTAGTGTGTTGGCCAAAGATCGGCCTCGTTTGAGTTGGTTTAGCTTGAGATCTTATTGATGTGGGGAACGTTCCCGGAATGTCTAGTGTGTGAGAACAGACGTTCTCCGCGGAGAGCTATGTTCGT
>Ga0213833_1002659_pt1 | contig 11405 bp, 13 predicted proteins | sample SWATP21_FD_160575 | JGI IMG/M metagenome (GOLD analysis project Ga0213833, IMG submission 160575) | Coastal seawater microbial communities from Marineland, Florida, United States - SWA TP2 #1 | ecosystem: Environmental > Aquatic > Marine > Coastal | place: USA: Florida | collected 2016-08-14
GGCAAAGTCCTCCACTACCTGTTTTCCATGCGCTTTTGGTTCGTCGCAGCTGCCACTTCCCGTGCCATCGCCACCCAAGTCGTTGTTGGCTGCGCGTGTTGTGTCACTTGCGTTGCGTTGCTAATGTGGCTGTGCGAACAGGGCGCCGATAGCGGAGCTGTCCTTCCTGGCCTACCTTCTGCACCCCATGGTCATGCAGAAGGCGTACGCCACTGTGTTTTACCCCATCGACACAACCGGCGCTTCCTTCATCAAGTACTTCGCCTTCAATCTTGCCGTGACTCTTGGTGCCTCGTTGGTGCTCCATGTAGCCATCGACTCGCCTCTTCAAGCTCTATTGGGCAGGCGCCAGGCCGACGGTTCACAACAAGGCTGGCGTCGGTTCCTTCAAGCGTGCACCTGCTACACCTACTTCACAGTCCTGGTGATTTCTCTTGTCTGCCACACTGCGTTGGTTGTTTTGATCGGTCGCTGGGAGCCGGATGAGACGTCGTACAACCACCTGGGACCGAATGCGACCGCAGAGGCGCTGTTCGCCAGCTCTGGAGGGGCAGCGTAGGGAGTAAAATGAATACACATACATGCAACATCACGAATCCTGCAGAATCTTGTGCGGCACCAACGAGCACAGTCGTGTGAGAAGCTGACAACAGGCAGCCCGACGGCAACATGCTTCGCCAGTTGCATCTCGGCATTCGAATGGGAGGGCGTGTCGCTCTTCAGGAGCGGAGGCTGCACACTTCACCTGCTGTGTGCAGTAGCCTGTTCACACCGGAACACGACGAGATGAGACGGTCGCTGCGCAAGTTCATCGACGTGGAGATCAACCCTCACGTGCGCTTGCGGGTGGTTTCTGAGCTGCATGCCTTGGAGCACTGCACGTTACACACCCTCACACTGTAATTGAATTGTTCGGTACAGGTGGATGAGTGGGAGAAGGAAGGCGTGTTCCCTGCGCACGAGCTGTTTAAGAAGATGGGCGACCACGGGTTTCTTGGTGTCACGAAGCCAGAGGAGTTTGGGGGCCTCGGACTTGATTACAGGTGAGAACAGCATAATGATCAACATGATGTGTGAGGCCTCACCACAGGTGTGCCCTGGGTGCCAGCTTCGGTGTGGCAGTCGCTGAAGAGCTTGGCAACATTCGTTGTGGTGGCGTGCCCATGGCCATCGGTGTTCAGGTCAGTTGCTGACGTGTGTGTGCACACGTCCCTGTTTGCTCCACTGTTTACGATTGCCTTGCCTTGTCATAGACGGACATGGCCACTCCTGCGCTCGCAAAGTTTGGAAGTGACTCTGTCCGGGAACGGTTCCTTGCACCCTCCATAGCCGGGGACTTCGTTGCCTGCCTGGGGGTGCGTGAGCTCGGGCTCACGCATTTGCGAGCAACAACTAAGTCTCGTTTTGGCCTGTTCTCACTGTCTTCACTTGTGCGGTAACAACTGGGTGCACGTCACGAAGCAGGTTAGTGAGGTGGGGGCTGGTTCCGACGTGGCTGCTATCAAGACCACCGCGGAGCGCCAGGGCGAAGAGTATGTGATCAACGGGGGTAAAATGTGGACCACGAACGGAACACAAGCGGATTGGATGTGCCTCCTTGCCAACACAGGCGACGGACCTGCACATGCCAACAAATCTCTCATTTGTGTTCCCATGGACGCACCCGGGGTGTCTGTGGCGCCCCGATTTGACAAGCTCGGCATGCGCTCGTCTGACACCACTCAGGTGAGGGGAGCGGGGGGTAATGTGTCGCAGCTGGCGACCACAGTCGCGCGTCACGAAGAGGGGCTCACAACAGTACATGCATTGCCATGCAGGTGTTTCTGGAGGATGTTCGGGTGCCAGTTGAGAACATCATTGGAGAGGAGGGCAAGGGGTTCCAGTACCAGATGATCCAGTTCCAAGAAGAACGCCTGTTCGCCGCTGCAAGCTTGTTGGCAGCGTTTGAGAACGTTTTGGCGACCACAGCAGAGTACGTGGGTGCATCAGTGCATTGTGTGTTTCACAACTGTTGCCAAAACGGTTGCATTGCACGTGTGACGACGTGGTGGTGTTTGGTGGATTAGATACACCGCCCAGCGCGCCGTCTTTGGTAAGCCCCTGCTCGCGCACCAGACGGTTCATTTCAAGCTTGCCGAGCTGGAGACCGAAGTAGAGGCACTGCGTGCACTTGTGTATCATGCGACGGAGTTGTACCTGCAGGTACGTGTTGACCTTTGTCTTGTAGAGCTGCTCACAACGCCCGAGGCGCACACCACGCTAATGTTTCATGCTGACTTGAATCCCCAGGGCGAAAACGTGACCCGCTTGGCTTCCATGGCCAAGTTGAAGGTCGGACGCCTTGGTCGCGAGCTTTCGGACTGTTGCCTCCAGTTTTTCGGTGCGACAAGCTGCGCTGTTGTTGTTCCGCGCAGAATCTGCAACTCAGATGTCGCGATGATGTGGCGTGTGACGTGTGTGATTGATTGTTCAGGGGGGAATGGCTACATGGACGACAACTATGTGGCTCGCTGCTACCGTGACTGGCGCCTCATCAGCATTGGTGGCGGTGCTGACGAAGTAATGCTGTCCATCATCAGCAAGCTCCAGCAGCGACGCTTGGGATGAGTGTGTCGCTCTATGTGTCCAGAATGACATCACCCTTTTCCAGATTTTGACGGTGTAGTCAGCAATGTCAAATGTGCGAGTGCGCACCCGTAGCTTCCGCGTGTGGAACCCCTAAGTGTGCACTTTTCGTGTCATGTTTCCTTCAGCCTGGGGCTCCAGAGGGCACTGGTTGCGCTGCAGCAGCGAGTGTTTACGGGTAGTGGCCGTTGAGTCGCGCGACTAGTGACGCAAGCCAGACTGACACAAGTTGACGTGACATTCAGCCATTTTCACCCGTTGATCAGCGGCAGCGTGCGTCAGTTGCTGGCGCGAAACGTGCACACGACTGGTGGAGGCCCTCCTGTAGCCAGTGTTCATCGGCCTCGAGCGTTTCTATCTGCCCGCAGTGGCATTTCACGCCTGTGGTACCTCGTGTTGTGCTGGGCGAGCACCGAAACTTTCTGATCGAGCGCATGTGGGGCATGCGGCGAGCCGCGGGGTTCTGAAGGCGACTCCACAATGGGGTGTCACACCTCCAGAATAGCGGGTGTGGCTCCTGAGGTGTCACGCCCCCGGAAGCAAGCGGCTTTTCAAACAGGACGTGCAGACGAGTGGGACAATGTCGGGGAGGAGACGATGCGCATCTCGCCGCACCTACAGAAGCGTCAAGGCGACAGTGACAAGACGCTTGGCAGTGCCTTCTCGTCCGCAGCCACCCACGTGGCGGGCTCTAACATGAGCCTACCTGGATCCAGCAACTTCACCAAGCGTGAGTCTGTGACGACTCGAACAACGGGCAGTGTAACACTGCACACCCCCCGAACAGATGACGACCGAAGCACACCGGGATCACTGCACACAGTGACATCCGCGCACAACCCTCGGGTGCTGGTGCCCATTGCAGTGAAAGTGCCGCACACTGTCGTGGAAGCCAACACAGAAGGGGATACAACCACTACAAGCAGTGGGAGCACGTGTGATGGCAGTGGAAGCAGCAGTGGCGGCAGTCACCCCAGCAGCCGGCGAGCCACACCTTGCACACTGGCTGGCTCCCACACCCGACACTCCGCCTTCACGGAGCAGCCGCCCGTGCTGGCGGTACACGCATTCCAGCCGAGCGACTTGGACAGTTGTCACGAATGCAAGACTCCGACAGGCCCGCGCCGCCAAAACGCAACCGTGGAGGCGACACCAGTTCGGGGCTTTGACGTCGCCACTCCCCGAGACGGCGACGACGGGGGTGGGGGTGGGACGGACGGTGTAAGTGACTCCGGCGACGCACTCCGTGTGTCGTCCCTGGCACCGAACGCGGGCGGTGCAAAACAAGCGCCGTCAGCTGAGGGGCAGAGTGAGCATGCGGTCGGCAAGCCACCCAAGCCAGCTCGGGCAGGTTCCAAGTATTTGAACCTGCGGCTTGACACGTCGGGCCATGGTTCGATGAATCGAGCTTGGGACCGGCGCAGCAGCCCAGGTGGTGGCTCTTCCTCAGGTGGCAGTGCGAGCGGTCGGTCTGCAGCAGCATCGTCAACTGGGCACTCTGCGACGGACTCGCTGCGCCGTGCGCAATCCGAAATCAGCTGTCGTGATTTGATCAAGCATCAATCGTCCGCGTCTGGCACCAGCATGGTTCAGGCAATGCGCACACCTTGGATCAACGGCACGATGTGGATCGTGGACGAGCAGGCGAGCACGATGCACTACTCACCCACAAAGAGCAGACAGCAATCTGCATTTGCGTCACCACGCTCAAGCATTGCCAACAGCAGCAGGCCGCTACCACGAGCGCAGTCCATGGTGGCGTCATCACGCACGAGCTCACTACCGGAGCCTGCTGCCCTGACACCCTCACGACTTGCTTCCCACTTGCTGAACAGCTTGGGGATCTCCGGTTTCATCAACATCTCTGCTGCCAGCACTCCATCCTCTGAGAATTCAGGGGCACGGTCACCTGACGAGCAGCGGCACAACGACGGGCGCAGCAGCGACCAGAGCAGCGTGCTGACACCGTCAGTCACTCCAAGTGAGTACTCCGACTACATGTCCAGTCGACGATCCAGCCAGCTGGATGAAGTCGACATCGAGGCGGCCAAGGATTGGGAGCACCATTTCCCGCTCTACAAGCCGTGGGACAGCGTCCCCCGAGCTCGACCGACGCCGCATCATATTGACTTGTTCCCAGAGCACCTGGCCCCGCATTCGAACTTCGAGTGGTTCTCAAGCTGACAACCCTGCCTTCGTCTTCCACGGAAGCCGCCGCAGCTTCAGTATCTCGTTGGGTGCCTGCGTGGGTGCTCTATCTCCCTTTTTCTTTCCTCTTCTCTTTCCTTCCCGCAGTGTTCTCCTCCTTCTCCCTTCTTCGTCTTTTTTTTCTTCCTATTTGTTCTCTCAATCGTTGCGTGCTGCCCGTACTGGGCGCACCTACCCTGCCTGTGTGCGAAGCCCCCTCCCTTTCGGCGTAGGGCGTGGCTCACACACGTCTGCCTTTTTCATCCATGTCTAACAAAGGCAGCAGTATTGCTATTCAGGCACTTGTTTCTTGGTGACTTCCACGAACCAAACACACAAAACAAAAACAACAGAACGAGTTGTCGTGGCTGTACGTCCCGTTACCAAACGGTGCGTTGGCTTACTGGACTCCAGCTTCAGCAAACATGCGCTCAAGCTCCTCTGGCTTGTGCCTGGCCATGCGCACGTAATCTGTATGTGTGGACACGGTCTCAGCACAAGACGACGCGAGACAACGACAGCTGACGTACCATCATGGCCACCAATCAAAACTCCTCCAACAAAAACGCGAGGGACAGTCCGCGAACCGGTTGCATCGTGCAATTTCCGCTGAACGTACTCCATGTCTTCAAAACCAAGCTTGTTCAGCTCTAACACCTTGAACGTTGGCGCATGCTCTTGAATCGCTTGCTTCACACGTACACAAAACCCACAGGTTGTCTTGGAAAGCACACTGATCGACGATACACGAATAAAACCGGATCAGCCAAAGAAACGCGCAACGAAGAGAAGAGAAACGGAAACAACAACGTGCGATACTACGTACAATACAGGCTCCTGGCGGATAGAGTCCACGATGACATCCCACACTGGGTGGCCATCATGTTGGAACCGCTCGTCAACAGCAGAGTCAGCCGCTGGTTTTGGTGCGGATTGCTCGCTGGCTGCACTACACGCCCACGTGCCGATGCTGCAAGCGCAACGAGCAGGGACGGTGACACCGACCAAAGCAGAGGCACCAGCCATCAGCGTGCGAAGGTGGCGGGGTGCCACTTGTGGGACGGCGCCTCCATGGAGCTGTCGCAACGCCGGCAGAGACGGACGTGGCCGACAGCACTTCGCCAACATCAAGCTAAACCTGGCTTGCATGGCGCACAGCGCAGGGTGCAGCAGCTGCGCGAGGAAGGAACACGAGCGGTGTGGGGCAACACAAAGTGGCGGAGAGTCTCCGGCGCTTGGATGATATCATTTGATGGGAGGAGGTTACACAAACAACACTGCTACGTGCTGGAGGCTGTGGAACAAGTCACTGTTCACTGCAGTGTGTGTGAAGCCTTTTTGCTCTGGCAAACTCGCACTGCCTATGACTTGTTTTGTTCTGCTTGAAGTCGGAACTGGTCCTCGAAGCGTGATCGCTTCACAGGACCTGATGCGGTCAGTTCGTCCACGTGGAGGCGCACCTGAATGGAAATAGGAATGGGCCATGTGAACTGGCAGAGAGGAATGCCGACACGGTCATGACAACGGACCTGTTCCATACTATCGCGGCACCGGAGCGTTACGGTATTGTTGTCAAGTGAATCTTGATCAACAGTGATACACAGCGGTGTGCCAATTTCATCCTGGCGACGGTATCGCTTCCCAATACTGCCAGTAATGTCGAAGTCTATGACACCTCCCAAGGAGGCGAGCTTTGCCTGCAAATAATGATTCGGCAGGGTTAACCGTGGATGGAGTGGAGGGGTAAGAGGGGATACACAAGGGGCGTACGTGAAGTTGAGTGGCGTAGTCCACAAAGGGTTGGCGCTTGAGAAGGGGGAGCACCTGTTGTGTATCGAGAGTGTGACCCCATGTTATGAGTCGGGCAGTGCACCAGCAAACTAGAAACGAACAGTGGCAGACACAGGAGCGAAGCGTTCGTGGAACTTGAGGAGGTTGCGACTTAATGTCTTGCCATCTGCAAGCGAGCCACCAAATGGGTCGTGATCAACAAGCGGGACTATTTCAACCAAACCGAACGCACTCTTTCCTTCCCAGACTTCCTCGGTGTATGCTTCGTTCAGAACCGCGAGCAAGAGTCGCCCAAGCCCGATTGCAGGTTCTACCACGTGTGGGTACTGAGACTGCGCCACAGTAGTGCGTTGTGAGCGAGTAATGGGAGCACTTTGGTGCACAGCGCTACACACCTCTTGTGTGGTCGGATCCTTGAACCGGAGGTCTAGCCCACTGCCCTCTGTGTGGCGCTCTAAATCGTAGCTGCCACGGTTGGCGATTCCCCACAACTCACCCCACCCAAACCAGTACCTGTTTTCACCGCATGAGTTAGGCACCACCCTTGGACCACACTGGCAGCTACACGGTAGCACGAGGCGCCGTACTTGTACTCCAGATCAGTAGTGGCAAGAGAGTAGTGGGCAAGCTCTGACTCAGAATACCTGATACCGATGTGGTCAGTGAGGTGGAGCGAGAAAGCACACACGACGCTCACGTACACACGGCGGCGAACGTTGTCTTCGCTAAGTCCGTGGGCAACAAGCCACTTGTGACAAAAGTCCACCCAGTACGAGTGCCTGTGGGACGAACAGCAATGAGTCATCACAGGCAAGGCGGGCGACGGCAGTCCCGAACAAGCTCACCATTCCGTAGACTCTTCGGGCGGGGTCATGTACCTGCACAAGACCACGGAAGTGAGACACGACAATCCCATGGGGCAACAGGGAACGTACTGGAGCTCCATCATGTCGAACTCCCGCGCACGAAACATGAACTGGCCGGGGGAAATTTCATTTCTGAACGCCTTGCCGACTTGTCCAATACCTGCGACAAGATGGGGCTCAACATGACATGAAGGATGCAAACGCAACAATATTCAAGCGCTTGTTGATCATACCGAACGGCAGCTTTCGCCTGGTTGTGGTGCACACGTTGTGGAAGTGGATGTAGGCACCCTGCGCAGTTTCGGGACGCAAGTAGGTCTCCGCGCTGCATCACCCCCGACCACAATGAGCACACCACATATCCCACGAAGTGCGTTCCTTACGTACGCGGCAGTTTCATTTGGTCCAAGAAAGGTGCGGAACATGAGGTTGAAGTGCCGAGGCTCTGGCGAACGCACATTACATTACCAGGTTGAGACGGAACGACCCTCGCGGCACTGTGTGTCGCCCCGCATACCTACCTGTCCAGTCGTCAGCGCCACAGTTCTTGCACACAACCCCGTGCTCTTTCATAGCATCACCCAACTCTCCCAGTTCCATGTTCCCAACCACACCAGCTGGTAGGCCCCAGTTGTGAGCAGGGCGCCACTGTTGCGATGCACGGCTTGCGTACCTGCGTCCGCCACGCCCTTGCGTTCAAGAATGTCTTCGAGGAGGGTGTCGACCCTGGCGCATTGCCACACGGACGACATGATGTTGGAGAAAAATGAGCATGATACGTATTGGCACCACTCCGGAAGCAGACAGGACATAAACGCACCGGAAACGCTGCTTGCAAGATTTGCAATCAACGAGAGGGTCAACGAAGTTGTCAATGTGCCCACTGGATTGCCACACTGCAATACCAACAACCACAGATGAGAACAGTCAACGGCACACGTGTAAAAGCGAATGATACCTTTTGGAGACTGAATGATGGATGAATCAAGCCCCACACAGTCCAAACGGGCCTGCACAAAGTCCTGCCACCAGGCATCTTGAATGTTTTTCTTCATTTGTGAGCCTGAGGCCGCCCAGGTTCGTCACGGTTGAGCCCAGTCCCCACATCAGCATGTGCAACAGAACAAACAAAATTCATCGCACCTAGGGGTCCATAGTCCCAAGCGCTGGCATAACCACCGTAGATGTCAGAGGCAGGAAACATGAAGCCGCGCCGCTTGGCGAGAGATACAAGCGAGTCGCCGACGGAATGTTGAGCTCCTTTCCGTCCCCCTTTGCGCAGACTTGGAGTGACAGAAATACAGCGAGCACCTCGGCGAATCGCCTGAGCCGACCATCGCGGTCCAACACGGAGTGCGCGCATGGCGAGGCTCAACTCCACACAGTGCCAGTGTCACACACCACGTGGTCCTGAGGTCGTACAGTGCCATATTTGACAGATGATTAAGACAGTAAAGTGTACTGAGTTCAGTTTGTGGTGTCGAGTCGACACTGTCGACCCCCGCAGTACAGTCGCACCCTGCATGTGGTGTCGCTTCTGTGCCGCTGCTTGTCTCGACATAGTGAGTCATCAATCCAGTTTGTAATGTTGTGCTGATCCATCTTCGCATGAATCACGCTCAGTGAACAACACCGCCTGGGCAGCGAGTCGCGGCGACCTCGGGCAGGCTGCACGAGGAAGAGACGACGTAGCATAATGAAGAGTATGCCAGAATCCAGCCAGAGGTGATAGGAGTACTGCAAGCAAACTGCTTATCCGGCTACAATGCAAACGGGATGCGAATCAACATGCAAAAATAAGTTGCGGTCACGCTGTTCATACTCCCACCGAGACTCGAACTCGGATTACCGACTCATAAGGACGGCGTGCTGACCCTTACACCATAGGAGCGTATGGTGCAAGCGTCAACAGCGAATTCTTGAACGAAGGTGCGATAGACCAGCCGGCCGTGTCACTCTGGTCCGGGATAGGAACAGAGAAGGTTAGCGGGATACCGAGATAAAACACACTCTTCGCAGTATGACGCATCTCGTACCAAACCATCAATAATAGCAATCATGTCAACCAGCCCTCTTGCGCTCACCGGGTGGCCTCACAGCTTCGCGGCATCTCTGACTAGACCCTACACGCTTGTCAGGACGCTAACATCATGCCCAAGCGAGAAAATCGTCGTGTGAAGGATGTAGCAGTCGACTCTGCCGACGATTCAGACTCTGTGAATGAGGAAGAGCTGATTGCCGCAGGGGTCATCAAGCCAACATCAAAGGGCCAATACCATAAGGTGTGTGAGCACGCACAGGACAAAGCGAGGGCCAATACGCATTGCATGAGAAACATGTGTGCGCATTCCATTAGCGTGGCTCCTTTGGTTGTTCTGTTTGGTTTCGGGGCCTGGCGCACCTGCTGGTGATTCACCGGGGTTTGTGCCACTTTGCCCACAGGTGGGGCTGCTGCAAAGTCTGGATGACATTCAGCGTAACTTGGCTTGGATCGAGACCCTTGACGTAACGTCGAAGCGTAGTGTTCACCTTGACAATGCTGACGATGATCTCAAGCGGGAAGTGGAGTTGTACGTTACGCATCGGGCAGTTGTGCTTCGCACGTCTAACATGTGTCGCCTGCGCCAGCTACAACATTGCCCTGGACAACGTGAAGCGGGCCCGTGCCAAGCTCGATACCCTGGGTGAGCCCCACCAACGCCCAGATGACTACTTTGCAGAGATGTTGAAGACAGACACGCATATGCAGCGGGTGCGTTCTGCTGTCAAGTCCTCTTTCTCGCATTCTTGCGGCCAAGGCTTCCTCTGTCGTTGCCTTTGTCGTTGTCGCTGTTGTTGCCTCTGTCTCGTTACCTGTGTCACTTCTTCCACCTCTAACGTCGCATGTTGCATGGTCATCGTGTGTGCCATTGGCTGTGCTATTCAGGTCAAAGATAAGCTCATCTTCGAGCAAAAGAAGATGGCAGCCGTGGAACAGCGCAAGAGAGAGAAGGAACAAAGACAGTGCGTGATCGTTGGCATGCTGTCATGTTGTGTTGTCAGTGGACTTTGCTAATTAATGGATTTGCACGTCGCAGGTATGCGAAGCAGGTGCAAGCTGAACGCTTGAAGGACAAAGCGAAAGCAAAGAAAGCTTCCCAGGCCGCTCTGAAGTCATTGACCAAACAGAAGCGTAGCCGTGGTCACATGCTGGAGGACAGTGAGGTGGATAGGATCATGATGGGTGGTGCTGGGCGTGGTGGTGCCCCAGACGCGAAGAAAAGCTGGCGCCGAAAGCGCAAGGATTCTCGCTATGGATCTGGTGGGAAGAAGAGAGGCTCCAAGCGCAATGACAAAGCCAGCACGATGCAGGGGTACAAAGACTTCAACTCCAGAAGGAACCGAGAAGGGACTGGGCGTGCCGCCCGAGGAGGAGTACGTAACGGGGTTTGTTACTTCCAATGCTGCAGGGCTCGCATGACATTGAGTGACCGACCGCCTTGGTGTCTGTGCGTGTGTGTGCACGTGCGTGGGTCTGCGTTCGTTGGATCAGAAACCTAATCGCCCTGGCAAACGCCGACGCCTGGCCGCGCGGACTGGACGGTCATAGTGTTATTCTCACAGTAGCCTGTTGTTGTTGGGCGCGCTCTTGTGCGGTGGGAGTAGACAGCGCATGTGCGAAGAACAAGCCGATTCTGTCATCCGTAGTGAAGTTCAAGGACAGCATTGCACCACACTTTCGCCGCACGTGTTTGCATCGTCCTGTTTGTGGATATCATGGCTGCAGAGGAGCCTGGAGGCCCGCCTAAAACGGGTGACATGGCGAAAAGAGGTGCCGAGGTTGGCCCTGGCGTCGCTGTTACTGCTGCAGGTGCTGGTGCGGGTGCGGTTTCTGGTGCTACTGGTGCGGGTGCAGGTGCGGGTGCGGGTGCAGGTGCGGGTGCGGGGGCGGGTGCG
>Ga0213833_1002660_pt1 | contig 11404 bp, 23 predicted proteins | sample SWATP21_FD_160575 | JGI IMG/M metagenome (GOLD analysis project Ga0213833, IMG submission 160575) | Coastal seawater microbial communities from Marineland, Florida, United States - SWA TP2 #1 | ecosystem: Environmental > Aquatic > Marine > Coastal | place: USA: Florida | collected 2016-08-14
CCACTCTGTCAAGGTGTGGTGGTGGTGGTGGTGGTGGTGGTGTCGCGGCCATGGTAATCTCATGTGGGCGGTGGTGATGTGCAGGTGCCGCTGGACTCACAGACACCGTGGATCGTGACAAAGATAAACTCGTGGGTGAAAACCGCCGCCAATGTTGGTCCAACTCTGGGGGGTACCGCGGGGGATCAGTGGCGCGAGTTGAGAGCCTTGATGTGCTTGGAAACAGAGGCAAGTTCCCGCTTGCGCGCGCGCGCGCGCGTGTGTGTGTGTGTGTGTGTGTGGCTTGGGTGCGGGTGTGAAGTGCTGCGCGACGTGGCTTGCGTGGCGACGGGTTGTTCGTGCACAGCCCATCATTGGGACGGTGTGATGCAGTATGTTCCCTGCGTTTCTCTCTCTCACACACAACATGTGTGCGTGCCGGCTTCCCCCGCCAGGTTCCTCGCCACACCAAACTTCTTTGTTGAGAAAATCTGCAACCTTCGACGCATCCCCACCGGTATGCGCTACGATCCTTCCCTGCAAGTGTGGCGCCGCGTCACTGAGCCAGGCATGGGTGGCGTGCCCCCACCCTTGGTCTTCCCCGGTGACAAACACCTCCTTGCACACGCCATTGAGTCCTACGCCCGCGCTTCCTATGGTGGTGGCGCAGTTGCATCCCCCGTCATTGTGGACGCCACAGGAAGCGCCGCACGTGGCGCCTTTCGTTTGGGTCGCAACCTTGCTGGCAGCACAGACGCAGCAGCTGCAGCGGTCGCGCAAGCCGTGTCACAGACCACGAGGCTCGAGCGCTGGTGGTGGCGGTGGCGGTGGCGGGAACCTCGATGGCGACGGCGATGACGATGAGGATGCAGCGGACGACGGCGGTGGTGATGGCGACAACAATGCCGGGGAGGAAGAACGCAAGCAGCGTGAGCTCCTTCAAGAGTACGGGTCTCGAGGAACCTCGGGGCCAACGGCAGAGGCAGCAGAGCAGTTTGAAACACGCCCTGCGCTGCGCTGCCGGATGTCGTCTTCACACACCTGTGCCCACTTTGGCATCAGACACCTGGGAAAGACGCGCCTTCTTCGTGTTGTGCTCGGGTTCATTGTCGGTCCTGGAGTCTCCGGACGAGGTGGGACACCGCCGGTGTCACGGCGACGCTTGCTGGTGACTACCAGAGGTCCTGGCAGAGGACAACATGACACGCACCAGCATTGTAAGAAGCAAACAAGTGTCCCATAGGTGGTGTCCCTTGGATTTGACAAGGATCCAGTCCTCCGGTCGCAAGGTTCGTGAAGTCAGCAACGAAGAACCACCATTGGTTTCCTCAGAGTTGGTTTACCGTCGCAACCCTCAAGTTGGGCCTCAACACTGGCTTGCCTCCGACTCCTCCTTCATCTGGTTCCTTTAGTGCCCCAGCCGATGTGTGGCATTTGGCATCGATGCCTTCACTCTGAAACCAGTTGGGGGTTTGTGCAGTGGTAGAAATGCTCACGGGGAGCTGGATCGTGCATCGAGGTCGAGGTTGCGTTGCGGCGTGAAGGGTTGATAGGGAGGGAAGCGTGTGTCACACCTCCAGGCAAATAAAAAACAAAAAAACACAAAAAAACAAAAAAAACACATCGCGAACAGTTGAGCGTGTTCGCTCACAACCAGGGCCGTGAGTGCTGGATTTGCCGCCCGAGGTTGCCATCAAGATGGCTGAAGAACGCAAAATGGATGCCCCTGTGGCCACATACACCGAGGGCATTCGTTTTAGGTTCGCTTGTGTGGCGCCGCATGCCTTTGCTTTGCCCGCGGTTTGAACGACGATGTGTTGCATGTACAGCTCGCTGTGTGTGCTTTTGGAAAAGGTTCAAGGGATCTCAAAGGCACAAAAGAAAATCGACATGCTGTTCACTGCCCCTTTGTTGTTAGCACGTCAGGTGGGTAGCACTGCAACAGTGTCATGTCTGGCACTGTCGTGCTCCCCCAACGAACGCGGTCTGATGAGGTGTCACGTTTTTTGCAGCGAGGCGAGACTCTGTTCCCGTTGATGCGGCTTCTTCTCCCGCAGCTAGACCGCCACCGCAATGCGTATGGCCTCAAAGAACGAACCATCGCTTCGTGAGTGAATGTCCCTCGGTTTGGAGCGTGTTTGTGGCTTCTTATTGTGGTGCATTCAGGTTGTACGTCGAGTTGCTTGGGCTCAGCAGCCGAAGCAGGGACTACGATACCCTGAAGAACTACCGGGTGTGTATCGTTTGTTTACGCCTTGGCATCATACAAGTCAATGTAGTTTGGTCACCAGTGTGGGTTGTGGCGTCCTAGGATCCCACCAAAGCGGGGTATGGGCATGGAGGCTCGGCGGGGCATGTTGGAGACTTCGGGGCGACGCTTGAAGTTGTGTTGAAGAAGCGTGCCGGCGGCACTTCAAACCTAACCATTGCTGACGTGAACCAGGTGTGCTTCACGTTGCTGTGTGTTACCGTTGCTGTGAAGTTGTGTCATGCTGCATTGCGCACGACCAGTTGCTCGATGAGCTCTACCGGGCACCGTCAACGAAGGACAAGAAGTCTGTCCTGCAGAAGGTTTTGACCACTTGCTCCGCTCTGGAACAAAAGTGGATCATTCGCATTGTGCTCAAGGACCTGAAGATTGGTCTCAAACATGAGCGCGTGCTCAAGTACTACCACCCTGATGCAATGGAAGCGTGCGTTTGTGGAGCGGCCTGTTTGCGGGCTGCATGACACAAGAGAGCAGCATCACACCTTACGCTGTGATGCACACGCTGTGATGCGCGGTGCAGGTACAACGCCAATACCAACTTGGAGGCTGTATGTGCGGATCCGAGCCTGCGCAACCCAAGTGTGCGCACGAAACAAGAGATCCAGCTGACGGTGCCGTTCAAGCCAATGCTGTGCAAGCGAAAGCACTGGAAGAGCGGAGATCGAATCATGGGATCGTCGGTGTTCTTCATTGAAGACAAAATGGATGGCGAGAGGATGTTGCTTCACAAGAAGGGGGGACAGGTGTGTGCACCAGGGGTCTAGTGTGGGTGGAAGTTTGTAGTAGTGACTTCGAGCTTGTCCAGGTTCACATATTCAGCAGGAACTGTACCGACTACGCGGACTATGCAGAAATCATGAGACGGTATGTGCTGCAGCTGGTAGATGCAGAGGACTGCATCCTCGACGGTGAGATGATGGCTTGGAATGAAGACGAGAAGCGCTACAACTCGTTCGGACACAACCGGGTAGGTGGCGTGAGGGTGCTGATGCCAGTGCGTTCACACCCAACTCAATCCTGCTATGTTCGGGGCTGCGCAGACAATCATGCTTGAGGAGAAAACAAATCCGGATGCGCGTAATCATATGGTGCGTCCTGGTAACACAACACCTTCCGGTCGTGCGTAAGTCTCATATGGTCTTTCTGTCATGGGTGCGGCAGTGCTACGTTGCATTTGACATCCTGTGGCTCACTGGAAGAGACGACATTCCCGAGGGAAAGGGCTGCATTGCCGACCTTCGGTTAGATCAACGCAAAGAGGTTTGTAATCGAAGTGTGTCAGTGTTTCGTCCCCTGTCATGTATGCATGTGTTGGTTACATGTGCCGCGTGCCTCAGATTCTCAGCAAGGTGGTGCATCACCGGGAGCACAGGCTTGAAGTGCTTCCCTTTCAGACTGTGTGTGCAAGCTCTGCGGAAAAACGTCTCGAGGTGTGTGTTGTTGCACACAGCCTCTCTCCTTGGGTCGCGTGTGTCTCCCGTCCTTACGTGTGGACCGTTTCTCGAGCAGGCCATCTTGACCCGGTTTCAGTCAGCCATTGATGACAGAAAGGAAGGCATTGTGATGAAGGAGTCATCCTCCAAGTATCTGTGTTCTAGCCGCGATGACAAATGGGTGAAGCTCAAGCCTGACTACATGGAAGGGTACAACAAGCGGCTTGACTGCTTGATCCTTGGGGGCTACTATGGCGATGGCCGAGTGAGTGAACCATTTCTTGGTTGTGGTCGAAGTGTTTATCCCCGCTCAACTGTTTGCTATTGACATCGTTCAGCGTCGCAGCGGTCAAGTATCCCATTTCTTGCTCGGACTCGCTGCCACGGATCGACAGCAAACTGGCGAAAACCCGACGGAGTTTGTTGTATTCACTAAGGTTTGTCCGCGCTGTCACTGCTGTCAGTAGCCCATGTCCACCGACGCTGTGCTGCTGGGCAGGTCGGTAGTGGGTACAACCGTGACGAGTTGAACATTGTGCAAGCGAGGCTAGAAGGCCATTGGAATCGCGTGTACGTCTCGTTCTCTTGCATCGTGCTTGTGTGCTGTGGAGAACCTGATGGGTGCTTGCTTCCCGCAGTGCCGACGCGAACCAAGCGATGCCACCATTCATGATGGGTTGGAGAGCAGCGAAACGCGACGATGTGCCAGGTGCGTGTTGTCGCCGCCACACGGCTTTGGTCGTGCCCCGTCACTAGCACCGATGTTCGCACAGATGTCGTGATCGACGATCCACGGAACTCCATTCTCTTGGAGGTGTATGGAGCCGAGCTTGTTCCAACAACGCAGTTCTCAAGTAAACATACCTTGAGGTTCCCTCGCGTGGAGTGCGTTCGTACGGACAAGGTAACATTGTGGTGACAAGCATGGCAACGAAACTGGTCGTACTGGTCGTCGCGTGCTCACACGACTGCTCTCGCCACAGGATTGGTTTGAGGCTGACTCCATTCAGTTCATGCACCGCCTTCTGAAAGAAAACGACGGCAAGACGGCCATGAATCCAGGTGATGGAAAGGTGGCTTGGAGCCGTGTCACCAAGAAGCAGCGCCGCAACAAGAAGAGGGCGGCCCCCAGACGTGTGGTTGCCTCAGGTTGGTGAAGCGGCACGTTTGTTGCGATGGCTGCTTGGTGCTGACAAGGAGTGGCTGTTTCAGTGATGCAAGAGTATCAAGGCGCGGATGTGAGCCGGGTGGAACGAACCTCATGTGGTGGTTTTTTTGAGGGCCAAGAGATGTGCGTCATGGCTGATGACTACAGACCATTCAAGACGACGAAAGCCGATCTCGAGCGTGCCATTCATTTGAACCATGGCACGTTTGTCCAAAATCCGATGAGCTCCACCAAGTTTGTCATTGCAGCGTCCGGGAGAAGGCTCAAGGTGGGACGTTTCTGTCTGGTGGATTGCACCCGTGACTCACGGTCCTATCATCACAGGTGGCCAACCTTGTCAAAACCAACGAGCGAGATGTTGTGTGCGCTTCGTGGTTGTTGGCATGTATCTCCTCCAACGCGTTGCTCCCCATCGAGCCACGTTACCTGATTCACATGTGCCCAACGACACGTCTTGCTCTGGCTTCCACGTTTGATGCGTTTGGCGACCACTACACCCGGCCTGCTACAGTCGAAGATGTTCGCGTTGCTTTTGCGGTTGCGCAACGCAAGCGTCAGCGACGTGTGACGCCGATGGACTTGCCAGACTTGGTTGCATCACTAGAACCCAGTGAGCAGCGTGTGTTCATCACCAAGTACGTCCTCACGCGGAGGTGGGGCAGCCAGCCTTTTGCGTCATCTCACGCGTGGTGAATGACAGGTACACTATTTTTCGAGACTGTGTGGTGTATGTCCACGGCTACAGCGCAGATGGGTTGCCGAGTACGCTGCGGGTTGCTCTCGTGTTGCATCCGCTCTGTGTGGATAGGATGTTGTCGCTCGTGTGGATGTTGTCTCGTGTTGCATGTTTCCTGGCTCTGACGTTGCCCCATTCACAGCTGCTGATCGCCCTATACAACACACCAGCGCCCTTATGCGGACAGTGCTGCTCATCCGCATGTTTGCCGGTCGGGTGGTCAACGACCTCACTCCAGAGTACGTGTGTGATTTCTCCAGGTTGGTGATGGGTGTTTTGCCTTGGCCTAGTGATCATGTGCTGGATTGGTAACCAGGTCTATTGCTGAGGTCACCCACGTCCTCATGGACGATGTAACCCGCGATGAGTGCGTGTGTGTGGCGGAGTCTCTCGCTTTCACATGCTCCCGTACTCACCACATGTGTTTTGTGTTTTACTGGTGCAGAGTTGATGCCGTACAAGGCACACTGGAGGCTGCAAGCAGAAGTGACGTTCCAATCCTCAACCACACATGGGCAACCAAGAGCGTGGATGCTGGAAGTCTCTTACCGCAGGATGAGTTCATGCTTGTTGCGCCGCACTGAGTAGGATGTGCTAACATGGGATGACAATCATCCAACAAACAATTTCCGGTTGTGCTAACATGGAATGACGACACGTGCAATCAGCTGGACCGTTCCCTGGACCTTTCCCACCTTGCGTCAACAGCTTGCATCACATCGGATCCCTCAGTTTTTCCACCTTCTCAGCACTCGCTCAAAATGAAGACTGCCTTTGTCATTGTTGCTCTGGCCATGTGCCTGACTGCCGGTACGTGGGGTATGAACGTTGTGTGCTGCGTGAGTTCTCCGCACGTTTTTCACCGCGATCCGTATCTTTGCCACATGACTATCAGCGTCTGCGTGCAACACCACCGACATCACGAACTGCGCCAAGGTCGTTGGCCCGTGCTATGCCAAGAACCCCACCAACCACTGCATGTGCTATGCGGATGAGGTGGCGTGCCTGAAGCACGCGAGCTGCAGTGCTGCGATCCTTTCCGGCGTTGTGAAGGGGTGCGAGGCTACCGGCTGCTCTGTGTCTGCCTGCGGCGGCCCCATCTCCAACTCCTGCACCCAGTCTGCCGTAAGTTAACCAACATGTGTGCCATTTCTTGCACTGTTTGCCCTCTGGTGGGAGTTCACGCGGTGCCGTGATGGTTGGCCAGATGACTGCTTGCTCTTCCGCTCTTTCCACCTGCCTCGAGACCAAGGGCTACAGCAACCTGTGCGAGTGCGAGGGCGACCTTGTCGAGTGCTACTCCGGCCTGGGCTGTGGTGACGCTGTGATGAACAGCATCGAGAAGGCTTGTGAGAGCGCCCATTGCTCTGCCACGCAGTGCCACGCCTCTCGCCGCCGCTTGTCTGAGCTGACTGCTCTGGCGATGCCCTCTCTGTAAAGCCTTTGTTTCTAATTCAACAATTCGTTTACAGAGGTAGAGCGTGCGCTGTTATACCAGTGTAGCTGTAGCACCAGTCGATCCTTCCTACCGTGGTAATACACCGCGTGCGACAGTCATGGCAGACTTATTGCATTTCGCCGGGGCTTGTGCGAAGTTGGGATGATGTTGTGTGAAGTTGTTGCGGACAACCAGGCCGCGTAGAGACCGACTCATGCTTCGGCGGTGTACACGACTAGCTTCGTCGTCCTTCCATTTGTTTACTCCTCGGCTGCATAATTCGGTTCTGCCTGCCAAGTGGGGCTTGTGCGCAATGGCAACGAGCACAGATGAGGCCAAGACGCCGCCCACTTTCCGTCGTGTGGACGATATGCCTGCGGCGGACGTCCGAGCGTGGCTGGCATCCGTCGACACGTTTCTCGTGGACTGCGACGGTGTCATGTGGCGTGGAACACACAAGATCAGTGGGTCAGCTGACACCATCGAGGCTCTGCGGGCTGCTGGCAAGCGGGTCGTGTTTGTGGTGCGTCACTGCCTCGCATTGATAGGAACGCCGTGCTGACACCTCTCGAGTTGAGACGTGTGTGGGCGTGCTGCAGACAAACAATAGCACCAAATCTCGCAAGCAGTATGTTGCCAAGATGCAGGCGAATGGTGTTGATGTCACGGCCGAAGACATCATGAGGTGTGGGTTGTGGCACAACAGCTGGTGTCTCGGATGTGAGGGTGACGCTGGGCGTTTCTTGTCTGCTCTGTCTGGGTTTGCAGCACTGCATACTGCACAGCTGCATACTTGCGCCGTGCGGGTGTGAAGAAGAAAGTGTACTTGATTGGCGAGGTCGGTGCTCTGGCTTTGTCGTTGTCCCTTTTGCCCTGTGGGTCACACAGCGTGGCACACACGCCGTGGCTGCGCGATTCCCGTAACGAAGACCGCGCCATGTGTGCAGGCAGGGCTGAAAGCCGAGCTTGAGGGCGCAGGGTTCGCAGTGCATGGGCTCGATGACAAGCAGAAAACGTTCGATTTCGGTACCATGTCCAAGGAGGACTTTGTGGATCCCGAGCTTGGTGCCGTGGTAGCGGGCTTTGACAGGTGTGGTATTCGGGGAAGGCAGACATCGCACACCGTCGACTTGACTTCAGCGTGGCTGGTTGGTTGGCAGGGAGTTCAACTATCACAAGCTGGCCCTGGCGACATCTTTCCTTCGATACAACCCAGACTGCATGTTTGTGTCCACGAACCCGTTCGTTGTGGTGTGGATGCCGCGTTGGGATGCCGTGCTTGCGTAACGTTTGTCCATGCCACACAGTGACACGACCTTCCCAGATGGTGACGTGATCCTTCCTGGTGGCGGAATTAACACTATTGCTATCTCCCATGCTCTCGGAAGGTGGTCTTGGGGCGGTGCTTTGCTGTGACACCACACTACCCGTGGACTAACGCCGGCGTTTGTTCAGAGAGGCTGATATTGTCATTGGCAAGCCGGGCCCTACGATGCTCGATCAGCTGCATGCCGATCTGAAACTCGACTTGAGTAACGCAGTGATGGTTGGCGATCGACTCAACACAGACATTGCCTTTGGCAACTCACGTGCTGGCCACACCTTGTTGGTCATGACAGGGGTTACGCAACTTGCCGATGTGCGTTGCCCGTTCGCGGTGCTGTGTGCCGACCACAATGTGCTTCTCACGACATGATGGCTGCCGGGTGTGTATTTGGATGTATGTGGATGAGTGAACCACTTCAGCTGGACAATATTGGTGTGCCTGAGCAGGTTCCTTCGTTTGTGGCAGCATCGCTTGCGTCGCTGTTGGAGCACATTGAGTAGTCGGCCTGAGCCACATAGTCTATTTCTAAAAAATACATCACCAAGCTTCAAGCTTGCCCGCAGCAGCGTGTTTGCGTTGTGTTGGACGTGGACGGACCCGAGTGGTTAGGCGACCGTGTCTCTTTTCCTTTTGAGTCGTTACCATGCCGATGAAGGTACATATTGCGCTGGGGTGTGGAATGCTGGGTAGAGTGTGCTGTGTTTGTGATGACGCACGTTCTTGCGTGTACGCACTTGTCAGAGCATCATCATCGAGGATGCCAAACAGAAAAAGAGAAAGCGGCTGGTGGTGACGGATAAAATGAAATGGGAAACCCTGTGGTAGGTGCTAGCCATGTGTATGCCAGATCAGCATTGTGTCGGACATGCCCAGAACGGACCCAACGGTGTCCCTTGACCAGGAAAAAAGTTCAAGACAAGATGCGCTACAAAGAGGTGACAAGAATCGAACTCAAGGATGGAGGTATACCAGTGTCATGGCTTTCACACTCTCAGCTATGTCATCACATGTTGTTGTGGTGCGAGGACAGCCATTGAAGTGACGAAAATCGGGGAGTTCACGGACTTGGGAGAGTATGTCAGCCACGGCATCACATGGGATGAGTTCAACGCGGAACAAGAGCGGCTCAAGAAAGCCGCAGAGTTGAGGGAGAAAAAGTTAGCACGTATCCGTGAAATGAGACGGATGAAGGCAGAACGTGAGGCGAAGCAGGTGGAAGAAAACGAGCAGGAGTCCGTTTGCTGTTGCGCAAGGGCTGCCGGCGTGTATCTGGCAGACGGTACCTGCTTACCCGGAAGTGTGCTGGGCTCAGGTACACGTTTTGGGGCGACTCTCTGAAACTTCAGACGCAACCTGGGGACGAAGGAAAGAATGCAGTCATCACTGGGTTTGTGAACAAAGCAACGATGCTGAGGTGCGATGGGCACGCAGTGCAACTGCGTTTGCAGTACTGGCGTGAGTGTGGTTGCTGTGTGCTTGCCATTGGTATGAACCCCCGCAGATATGCTACGTTGAAGCGAGGTGATATTATCACTGCCGTAAACGAAGAGGTAGTGCTCGACATGGAGTATCGTGAGATCATGCAAGAGCTTCTGAAAGCTGGCATGCCTGTCACGCTCACGGTGCTGTCGGGTCGCATCGATTTCGTGAAGCGCCGCGCTGTTGAGTACGTAGTTAGTCGTTGTGGCGTGCTGAGAGCGAGATTTTCATGTGTCGGTGAGGATGATGTTCCCTCGCTGTAGGTACCATGAAATGTTGGAAAATGAGGTGGAGGTGGAGGATCCATTCGAGTTGATGTGGTACGAGAACAAGCGGCAGGAAAACGATGCGCAAGCGTTGTACGCAGCTGCCAAAGGAGACATGTTGGAGGATGTGCGCACACGCTGCACAATGGAAGGTGCAGATGTCAATAGGCGTACTATAGATGTTCGTTGTGATTTGTGGGTTGTGGGTGTCACGGTCCTGTGCTCGTTGACTGGCCGTTGCTGCTGCAGGGTCAAACCGCACTGCATGCTGCTGCGGCAGCGGGACACTTTGACGTGCTTCGTGAGTTGTTCCACCACGGAGCTGACCCAAACATCGCCGATGATAATGGAATGGGCGCACTTCACTACGCTGCCCAACGTGGCCGGTCTGACATCGTGCGATACTTGATCGCCAAAGGAGCCGACCTCATGATGGCGGACGGACAGGTGTGAGCGATGATGCGTTGTTCCCCTCCTTCTGCCGTCTTGCGATTCTGAGATGATATGCATGCACCCGGTGCGTGAACAGGGCCGGACTCCGTTGTTGTATGCAGTCAGTTCCGGGTTCCGCAACACCGCCCAACTGCTTGTACGGCGTGGGTCTGACGTGTTTGCGTATGACAAGAAGTGGGTATGTACCGCTGCACCGCACCGGTTGCGTGTGCACCGTACCACGACGTGTTCACTCTTAGGGTCGCTGCAGAGTTGGTCCCCACTTCATTGGGCTGCGCGGCGGGGTGATTGTGTGCTTGTGCGGACACTCTGTGCAGTCGGCTGCAATTCTTTGCAGCGAAGCGTGGTACGTCGTTACTGGGACTTGGCATACACCGTCTCGTGGCCTCATTCCTTCATGAACACTGCCAATGCCTGTGCCATGCCAAGCAGCGCGGCTTGAACGCAATGCAAGTCGCTTTGCACCACCGTCGAAAAGGTGCTGCGTACGAGTTGCGCCAGTGGTACGCTTTTGACTCGCCTGCTTGTGCAGCTGTTTCTTGCACGGCTGACGTGCGTGTGTGTGTGTCAGGTACCTGAAAGCACCTTCCCAGCAACTTCTCCCTGAGATCGACTATGGGGGATTGGACGAGCCCCCTGCAGACTATGAGCCTCCTGGGGCAGAGGACTTTGTGATGCCCACGCCTGGCGAAGCTGTGTCTGAGCGGATGGTCGAGTCTGACAGAGTGTCAACGGGCGTCGTGTTCAACGTACGCCGTGCTTTCGCCCCCGCTTTCTGTATCGACCGCCACCCCCTATGGTTGCTCACCAAGCCTTCTTCAATTCTCTTGTTTGTACTCCCCTCCCCTCCCCTCCC
>Ga0213833_1002661_pt1 | contig 11404 bp, 7 predicted proteins | sample SWATP21_FD_160575 | JGI IMG/M metagenome (GOLD analysis project Ga0213833, IMG submission 160575) | Coastal seawater microbial communities from Marineland, Florida, United States - SWA TP2 #1 | ecosystem: Environmental > Aquatic > Marine > Coastal | place: USA: Florida | collected 2016-08-14
ACATCTCGTTCGTCTGGTTCGGCCCCGCGGCGGCGGCGTCCGGCGACTTCCACGTCGGCTTGAACTTTGCGGGCGTCTACGACGTGCCCGCCGTCTTCTATTACGCGAGCAGCGGGGACCCGGCGAAGGACGCCGAGCGCCTCGGGCCGGGCCTGTTCATCGACCGCGCCGAGGGCTACGGCGTCCGCGGCGTGCGGGTCGACGGCAGCGACGTCTTCGCGGTGTACGCCGCCGTGGCGGACGCGGCGGCCCGGGCGCGGCGGGGGCACGGTCCGACGCTCATCGAGGGCGTCACGGGCGGCCCGGACGGCGACCAGGATCCGCTGGCGCGCCTGGAGGCGTACATGTCCTCCCAGGGCTTCGATCCGGGGCCCACGCACCAGCGCATCGCGACGGCCTTCGATTCCGAGGTGCGCGGACACCTCGACAGCCTGCTGGCGGAGCCGCCGCCGGGGGACGGGACGCTGTTCGACCACGTGTTCGTCGATCCGACGCCCCAGCTCGACGAGCAGCGCAAGGTGCACCTGGTGCATCGGCAGCGGTTCGCGAGCGGCGTGGTCGACTAGGGACGTTTCGGGGGAAACGGGGAGAGCTGCATGGCAGTCATGAACATCATCCAGGCGGTCAACTCCGCGCTGGATCAGGCGCTCGGGGCCGACGAGGACGTGTTCGTCTTCGGTGAGGACGTCGGCAAGTTCGGGGGCGTCTTCCGCGCCACGGACGGGCTGCAGGCCAAGTACGGCGACGAGCGCGTCTTCGACACACCGCTGAGCGAGGCGGGGATCATCGGCACGGCCATCGGGATGGCCATCTACGGCCTCAAGCCCGTGCCGGAGATCCAGTTCAGCGACTTCATCTATCCGGCGTTCGACCAGATCGTGAACGAGATGGCGAAGTTCCGGTACCGGAGCGGCGGGCAGTACCCCTGCCCCGTGACGGTGCGGACGCCGGTCGGCGGCGGGATCCGCGGCGGCCACTACCACTCGCAGTCGCCCGAGGCGTACTTCGCCCACACGGCCGGCCTCAAGGTGGTCATCGCGAGCGATCCGTACACGGCCAAGGGCCTGCTGCTGACGGCCATCGACGACCCGGATCCGGTCATCTTCATGGAGCCGAAGCGCGTGTACCGCGCGGCGCGCGCCGAGGTGCCCGAGGAGCCGTACAAGCTGCCGTTCGCGGCGGCCGTCGACCGCGAGGGCGAGCACGTCACGATCATCACGTACGGCGCGGTGCTCCACGAGGCGCGCGCGGCGGCGGATCTGCTGGCGGAGAACGACATCAGCGCGGAGCTGATCGACGTGCGCTCGCTGGTCCCGCTGGACGAGGAGACGATCCTCGCGTCCGTGCGCAAGACGGGCCGCGTGGTCATCGCCCACGAGGCGGCCCGCACCTGCGGATACGGGGCGGAGATCGCAGCGATCATCGCCGAGAAGGCGGTCCTCAGCCTGGAGGCCCCCATCCTGCGGGTCACGGGCTACGACACGCCGTTCCCCTACACGCTCGAGCAGCAGTACCTGCCCGACGCGTTGAAGATCTTCGAGGCCTGCGAGACGGTCGTCGACTACTGAATCGGAGCGAAGAGCATGTTCAGTTTCAAGCTTCCCGACATCGGCGAAGGTGTCGTCGAAGGTGAGATCGTCTCCTGGAAGGTCGCGATCGGCGAGTCCGTCGCTGAGGACCAGCCCCTCGTCGAGGTGATGACGGACAAGGCGACGGTGGAGATCCCGTCCCCGAAGGCCGGCACGGTCGTCGAGCTCAACGGCGGCGAGGGCGACGTGGTCGAGGTGGGCGCGGTGCTCGTCGTGCTGGACCTGGGCGACGTGCCCGGCGGCCGGGCTGCGGCGCCGAAGGCCGCGGAGGAGGCTCCGAAGGCCGCCGAGAAGGCGCCCGAGGCCCCGAAGGCCGCGAAGGTGGCGAAGGCCCCCCCGCCGAAGCCGGCCAACGGAGTCGGCGCCGCCCACTACGCGCTGCCCACGAAGCGCAGCGGCGGAGGCAAGGTCCTGGCGACGCCGGCGACGCGACGCGTTGCCCGCGAGCTGGACGTCGACCTGTCCGTGGTGACGGGCACGGGCCCCGGCGGCCGCGTGACGAAGAGCGACGTCATCGCCTGGTCGGAAGGCCGACGTGCTCCCACCGCAGGCGCGGCCACCAGCGGCGGCGGCATCGGCGTCGCGCAGATCGCCGTCCCGCCGGGCAGCGGCCCCGAGGAGCGGGTCAAGGTCCGCGGCCTGCGCCGCAAGATCAGCGAGGCCATGGTCCGCAGCGCGCGGACGATCCCGCACTTCAGCTACGTCGACGAGGTCGACATGACCGAGCTCGTGGCCCTGCGCAAGCAGATCAACGGCGAGCTCCTGAAGCGCGGCGGCAGCAAGGTCAGCTACCTGCCCTTCATCATGAAGGCCTGCTGGCTGGCGTTCGCCGACCACCCCGAGGTCAACGCCCTCTACGACAACACGACCGACGAGGTCGTCTACAAGAAGTACTTCAACTGCGGCCTCGCCACCGACACTCCGCAGGGGCTGTACGTCTCGGTGATTCGAGACATCCCCGGCAAGACGATCGTCGAGCTCAGCCAGGAGATCACCGACGTCGTCGGCCGCGTGCGCGCGGGCAAGGCGAGCCGGGCGGATCTGTCGGACTCGACGTTCACCATCACGTCCATCGGGAACATCGGCGGGCTGTTCGCCACCCCGATCATCAACTACCCCGAGGTCGCGATCCTCGGGGTCAACAAGATCGTGGAGCGGCCGGTGGTGCGGGACGGCGAGATCACCGTCCGGCACATGACCCACCTGTCTCCCAGCTTCGATCATCGCGTCGTGGACGGTGCGAACGCAGCCCGCTTCACCAGTCGGTTGAAGGACCTGCTGGAGAACCCCGGGCTGCTCATGGCCCTCCTCGACGCGCAGATGGTGTTGGCCTAACGGCCAATTCTCCAGTTAAGGTCGGACGTTATGGCCCTGGAGGTCACATCCGTCGGCTCCTATGTCGGCGGCTACAAGCTGCTCCGGTACCTGGGTGAGGGCCGGCTGGGCTTTGTGTTCCGGGCACGCCACCAGGACGAGGAGCGGGCGCATCGGCAGGGCGGAGACGTCGTGCTGCGCGCGATCCGGCCGGAGCTGTCGGAGCGCGCCGACTTCAAGGACCGCTTCACCGCGACCCTGAAGCCGCTCCGTCGGCTCGAGCACCCCTCGATCGCGCGCAACGTCGATGCCCTGCAGCTGCCGGACGGGCAGATCTGCACGGTGGACGAGCTGGTGGACGGCTCTCCGGTGGCGGAGCTGCTGGGGCGCGAAGTGACCATGCCGTGGTCGCGCGCGCTGGCCATCTTCCACCCGGTGATGGCCGCGCTGGCCCACGCGCATGCGCGGGACGTGCTGCACGGCGGCGTCTGCCCGCGCAACGTCTACATCCGCAAGGACGACACGGTCGCGCTCCTGGACTTCGGAATCGCTGCGCAGGAGCTCGGACCGGGCCTGGAGTACATGGCCCCCGAGCTCATGCGGAAGGGCGCCGGCGCGTTGCTCGTGGGTGCCCGCCCCGCCGGCCCGCCGACCGAGAAGTCCGACGTCTACTCAGTGGGCATGTGCCTCTACTACGCCCTCGCCGGGACGTTCCCCTGGGGCAGCGGGAAGGAGCCGCGCGAGATCATCCAGGCGAAGCGCGCTGGCAAGTTCCCCCGGGTGGACGCGCTGAACCCGGCCGTCCCGCCCCCGCTCGGCCAGGTGCTCGCGGGCGCAATCACGGCCGATCCCGACGAGCGCATCCCCACGATCACCGACCTGGCGCGCGCGCTGACCCGGGCCACCGAGCCTGCCATCGGTCAGTGGGTGCGACCCGGACGCACGATCACCCGCGAGAAGCAATACGTCGCCCAGAAGCTCGAGCAGGCGCTCGCGCGGCGGGAGGCGACGGGTCACAGCACCGCGAAGCTCAGGGCGGTGGACCTGCGCGCCGCGTCGTCGCGCGCCATGGAGGCCATCCGCACCGGCGAGGTGGACGCCCAGGAGGTCGCGCGCATCGAGAAGGCGCGGGAAGCCTGGGCGCGGCGCTTCGAGCGACGGACGGCGCGGAACTGGGCGTACGCGCTGTCGGGTCTGTCCGGGCCGATCTTCGTGGCCGCGTGCGCGCTGCTCATCGCGGCCGGGGCGCCGCTCCCGGTGCCCGCGGACTGGGTCGTCTTCGTGTTCCCCTCGGTCGTCTTCTTCTACCTGGGTGCGCTGCTCGGGCTGAAGGCGGGCCTGCGGGACCTCACGTCCCAGGACCTGGGCGTGCTCATCGCGGGCTGGGTGAGTCCGATCGTCAGCGTGTTCGTGCTGTTCGGGGCGGACTGGGTCCTCACTGCGACGAAGATCGGCGGCGCGCCAGGCTCCGGGCCCCGCGCAGCCACGCTGCTGGCGTTGATCTGGACGGTGAACGCGCTGCTGGGCTGCTGGTACGGCGAGCGCCGGAACGTGACGATCGAGAAGGAGCGGATCCGCGCGGCCCTGCCGAAGCAGGCTCAGCGCGACTCGGGCGCCATCGTGACCCGCGGGTTCAAGGCGATCAGCGAGAAGGCGCTCTCCAGCGGCCGGATCAAGGCGATCTCGAGGCGCGCCGTGAAGGCCGTCAGCGGACGCCACCAGGCGGTGAGTCGGGATGTGCCCAAGAACGGCCACGAGGCCGTCAGCCGGGACGTGCCCACGGACGGGCACAAGGCGGTCGGCGAGGCCAGCGCCCGCGCGACGGACAAGCACGCCGCAGTCGGTCAGAAGGCCGCCGAGTAGATCAGCTCTTCGCGCCGCCCGCCATCTGGTCGTTGACGGGATCCGACACCTCGCGGAAGCGATCCGCGATGCCGTGGAGCTCCATGTTCGCGGACGTCACGCCGCGCCGCCCCCAGAGCGGACCCATGTCCTCCGCCTCCTGAAGCATCGCCTCCACCTGGACGAGCCGGGCTTCCAGGTCCTCGGCGCGGCTCTTCGCGAGGCTCTGGGACGTCGCCTCGCGGCGCATCAGCTCGATGAACGTCCGCGCCTCCTTCAGCGCGCCCGTCTGGCCCCGCTTCAGCGCGCCGATGATGAACCACAGGAACAGGCAGGCGAGGTTGAAGCCCATCACCGCCACGATGAGCCACATGTGCTCGCCCGTGTAGCCGCCGATCTCCATCAGCTCCTCACACCTCGCCCGCGAACTGCTCGACCCAGTGAGTCGCGTTGAGCGGCGCGCCCGTGTGCATCTGCACCGTGCGCTCCCACGGGAGCCGCTGACCCAGGACGAACAGCTCGGAGAAGAACGCGCCCACCTCGGACCGGCGCGCGACGCCCTCGTCCGGCCCGGCGCCGATGCGCTGGTGCAGGCAGGCCTGGAGCTGCGAAGCCAGCAGCTCGCCCAGCAGGTAGTTCTGGTAGTAGGCCGGGTAGCAGGCGACGTGCACCTTGCTGGCCCAGTCGCCGCCGCGCCATCCGTCCGGCCGGCGCAGGCCCTGGATGTCCTCCACGAGCGACCACCAGACGGCGTCCAGATCCTGGTCGGGATCGGCGTACATGGCCCGCTCGAAGGTGGTGACCAGCAGCCCCCAGCGGGCGAAGACGAGCTGCGCCTCCCGCTGGTCCCGGGCCGAGGCGCGGGCGAGCTCATCGGGCACACCGGCGACGCTCTCGAGCCACGGCCGGCTCTTCACCATCCGGCCGAAGTACATGGCGACGGCCTCGGTGATGAACGTGTGAGCGGCGTCGCGCAGGAGCCACGGAAGCTCGGACGAGATGCCGCGGTTGTAGACGGCGTGGCCGAACTCGTGGAGCGCGGTCTCCTGCCAGCGCGCGGTGCCGTCCAGGTTGCACAGCACGCGGACGTCCGTCGGGTTGTCGATGCCGATGCAGAAGGCGTGGGGGCTCTTGCCGTCCCGCGGAAGGAGGTCGCCGCGGCGCCAGAGCTCGTCCACCGGCAGACCGATCCCCCGATAGAACGACAGGGTGTTCTTCTTGATGGATCGGAGCGAGAAGAACGCGTCCGTGGAGCGGCCCGGCGCCTGGCGCGGCACGGACTGCAGGAAGCGATCGGGGTAGTCCCACGGGGCCAGGTCGGCGGGGGCCTTGTCGCGGAGCGGGGCGAGCTCGGCGTCCAGGCCGGACTTCAGGGCGGCCCAGGGTCCGTCGGTGCGGGCGCGCAGGTCGTCCAGGATGGTGAACAGCGAGGCGCGGTCCATCTCCTGGTCGGCGAGGGCGAGGTCGAAGTAGTCGTCGTAGCCGACGGCCTGGGCCTGGCGGTTGCGGAGCTTCGCCAGGCGGACGACGCGATCCCGGATCTGCGCCCCCACCTCCCGGGTAGCTTCCCAGATGGCGCGGCGGCGTGCGTCGCTCCGCTCGGTCATGAGCCCGCGGTCGAGCTCGTTGGAGCTCCAGGGGCGGCCATCGAGGACGGGTCGGAAGGTCGTGCAGACCTCCTCGACCTCCAGGTTGAGCTTGATGATCTCGGTGCGGAGCGCCGCGTCGACCTGCGCGCGGCGGAAGTCCGGGAGCACGACCTCGAGCTGGCGCTGGACGAGCGGGTCGTCGGTGCCGGCGGCGAGCCAGGAGCGGATTGCGTCGTAGGCGGCCGCGTCCGCGTGCAGGTCCGAGAGGGTGTTCTCGAGGACCTCGAGCTTGCCCTGGAGCGCCGCGTCCCCCGTCAGCGCGAACCGCCAGTAGGTCTCGCCGTGCTCCTGGTGCAGCGGCCTCACCCGGGCCTCGTACGCGTCGAGGAACGGCTGGGGTCCGCGCTGGGTGGGAAACGCGGTCATCTACTCGGCGCTCAGCTCGTCCCAGTCGGGCTCCGCGACGAAGAAGCGGGTGTCACGGCGGAAGCGCACGAAGAAGAGCACCTTCTCGGGAGTCTCCTCCGTGACCTTTGCCAGGGCGGCTTCGAACGTGTCGAGGTCGGTGACGTCGTGCTCGTTGATGCGCTGGATGATCATCCCGGGGCTCAGGCCGGCGAGGCCGCCCCATCCCGCACGGGTCACGCCGTCGACGACGACGCCGGTGGTGGTGGGGTCGAGCCGCTGGCCGAGCAGGGTGTCCAGGGTGAGCTCGCGGACGGTGAGCTCGAACGCGTCGTTCACGCGGCGCTCGGCGTGGAGCTCGGTCTTGGGCGAGTTGGCCAGGGTGACGGCGACCTCGTCCGTGCTTGCGCCTCCGCGGGCCTCGCGGGTGAACGTCATGGTGGCGCCGGGCTTCTGGGCCCGGACCGCGCCGATGAACGTGTTGAGGTCGGACTCCTTGTTGACCGCGATGCGCGCGCCGTCGATGGCCACCAGGATGTCGAGGGGGGCGAGGCCGGCGTCGCCCGCCGGGGAGCCGGGGATCACGCGGGTCACCAGGATGGCCCCGCCCTCGCTGATGCCGAGGTGCTTCGCGACGGGCTTCCCGAGGGCCTGGAACTCGATGCCGAGCCAGCCAGCGTCGTCCTCGGGGGGCTTCTCCTGGGCGGCGATCTGCTGCTCGGCGGCGCTGCGTCCGTCGGTGATGAACGCCTGGAAGCGGGCGTACGACAGGCCCACCGGGCCGGACAGGCGGGGGCGGACCATGCGGCCGGCGCCGGGCGTCATCGGCACCTGCGCCACGACGCCCACCACCTTGCCGCGGGCGTTCCACAGGGGGGCGCCGACGAGGTTGGTGGTTGAGCCGGCGAGCGACCACACGTCCTGCGGCGTCTCGAGCATCGCGTTGATGCTCATGGGGGAGTAGACGGGCTCGCGGCCGTACTCCTTGGTGTAGAGCGTCATGGACCGGAAGGCGGTGCCGATCTCCGGCGTGAAGTCGTCCGTGAAGGAGACGTGCGGAAGCGGGCCCTCGGCGTCCACGATGCGGAGCAGGCCGAGGTTGAGGTCCGTGTCGAAGGTGACGACCTCGGCCTCATGCTCGCGGCCGTCGCTGAAGAAGAGGCGGAAGCCGGTCAGCTCGGGAAGCGAGCCGGACGCCATCCGGCCGGGTCCGCGCTGGGGAAAGCGCACGTTGCCCGAGATGAGCACGAGCCCGTCGGCGGAGATCACGACGCCGTCGGTGTACGACTTCGTCTGCTGGTTCTGGCCGCCGGCGACGAACTCCTGGTTGAACTCCACGGTGGCCAGCGTCGGGGCGGCCATTTCGTAGAACTGCGGGACCGTCTGGCCCTTGCGCTTCTTCTTGGCGTCGGCGACGCCGGGCACGAACAGGGCGACGAGGAGGAGCGGGAGCGCGAGCCGGAGCGCGCTGCGTGCGGGTGCGCCAGATCGGGGGGGGGACAGCCTGTTCGTCGGGTGATCTGTCGCGATCGCGGGCTCGTGCGTGCCAGTTCGCAGGGGGGACAGCCTGTTCGTCGGGTGAAGTGGCGCGGTGTTCATCGCGAACCTCCGTCCGTGGTCGGCTCGTCGCCGGGAGTCACCAGGACGAGCCGGAGCCGCTCCTGGTCGACGATGCGGAGGAGCGCCGGGGCGTTGCCGGCGGCGGCGTACTGCGCCTCGAAGGCGGCGAGGTCGTTGACGGGGGTGTCGTTGATCTGGTCGATGACCCAGCCGCGCGACAGGTTGCCCCGATCTGCGGGGCCGCCGGTGCGTACGCCTTCGACGACGACCCCGTCCTTCGACATCAGGTCGCGGTCGAACACCATCTGGTCGGTGATGCCGCGGACGGTGAAGCCCCAGGCCTCCGCCTCGAACTCGTCGCCGCTGAGCTTGCCGGTCTCGACGGTGGTGATGGTCATCGTCGACGTGTTCTCGCGCCGCAGGACCTCCAGGGTCACCTCGGTGCCGATGGGGGTGTCGGCGATGAGCTGGTAGACGCCGGGGAGCTCCTCGTCGAACCGTGCGGTGACCGGGGTGCCGCCGTAGGAGAGGAGCACGTCGCCGGGGAGCAGGCCCGCGGCCGCGGCGGGGCCGCCCCGCTCGACGGAGGCGATGAGGGCCCCGCGCGCTTCGGTCATGCCGAAGAGCTGCTCCCAGTCCTGCAGCGATTGGAACTGGATGCCCACATACGAGCGCTTCACCTCGCCGATCTTCACGAGGCTCGCGGCCACGGCCTTGGCGGTGGCAGCGGGAATCGCGAAGCCGATGTTGTCGGCGAACATGGCGCCGCGGGCGTTCACGCCGACGACCTCCCCGGCCAGGTTGATGAGCGGGCCGCCGGAGTTGCCGGGGTTGATGGCTGCGTCGGTCTGGATCCAGGTGTTGAAGTCGCCGGTGCGCTCGCCGGTGGGCAGCGTCATGCCCTCCGGGAGGTAGCGGTCTTTGTTGGACACGACGCCGAAGGTCATGGTCCGCGCGAGGGCGAGCGGGGAGCCCAGCGCCATCACGAACTCGCCCACCTCGAGGGCGTCCGAGTCGCCAAACCGCACGGGCTTCATGTCGTAGTCGGACACGAGCTCGGCGGGGATCTTGATCACCGCGAGGTCGGTCAGCGGGTCCTCCCCAATGAGCTCGGCCTCGACGCGCTCCTTGTTGTGCAAGGTCACCATCACGCGCGAGGCGCGCCCCGCCACGTGGTAGTTCGTCACGATGTGGCCCTGGGTGTCGATCAGGAACCCGGAGCCGACGGACGCGCGCTTGCGCTTCTCGCCCCGGGTGTACGACTCCGTGACGGGCTGGATGTTGACGAGGGCCGTGTGCGCGTTCCGCTGGACACGCAAGATCGACGTCTGGAGGTCGGCCGCGTGGGTCGGGAGCGGGGTCAGCGCGAAGGCGACCCCGGCAAGAAGCACGACGGCGACGAGGTGAACGCCGAGGCGCGAGGGGGTGATCGTCATCGCGGGAGCATGGCGTCGCCGCGGTGAGGGGTCAAGGAGACGCGCGCGTGAGCGAGCGCGCGACGGACGGTCCGGGGTGGGATCGGGACCGCAAGCGGTCAGGAGGAGGGCGAACGCGAGAGTGAGGCGGTGCACCCCGCAGAGGGTAGCCCGTTGCTGATCCCGGAGTGGCTGCGCAAGAGAAGCAACACTGGCGTAGGCTCCAATCGTGCTGGACAGCCCACAGACCGAAGGACTCTGGCGCAGGTGGGGGCTGGTCGTGGCTCTTGCGGCCGCCATCGGCCAACTGGTGGCGTGGGCGGTCCTCGATGCGAGGCCCCCGAATGACCACGACGAGTACTACACAGCCCAGGCGATCGACCTGGTGCTACATGCGGAGGCGTCCGATTTGGCGGGGTTCCTCCCGCGACTAAGGTTGCACCTACTCGAGCGAGGCCTTCACGGCCAGCTACCCCAGTTCTGGATGGCGGGATGGCTGGACCTCGTCGGCGTGAGTCGATTCGGCTTCAGGTCGGTCAACGTCCCGTTTCTCGTCGCCTTGGTCGTGGGCACCTGGCTGCTTTTCAGGGGACTGGCCCCGGCTCGTGGGGCAGGCTTGGCCGCGTTATTTGTCGCGACCAGCCCTCTCATCGTGATGCACAGTCGGAAGTGGATGCAGCAGTTCCACGCCGCTGCTCTGACCCCACTCATCTACGCGGTGATGGTCAGCACCGTACGTGACAGTCGAGGCTCGCGGTGGAGTCCACTGGTCCTCGGAGGCCTCTGTGGGATCCGTCTCCATACCCATCCAGTGATCTGGCTCGACACACTGTTGGTGCTTGGCGCGGCGTCCTGGGAACTGGCCCGCGTCGGCCGACTCGGTGCAATTCTCCAGATGCTCGGGTCGATCGCGATCCTCGGTGCGGTCCCGCTTGGACTGGTAGGCGGCGCGCCCTACTCGATCAGGAACTACCTGGTCCACAAGTCCGCCTCGGCACCGCTTGAACTGGCGAGGGTGTTGGACCCCGAGGCGGTCGTGGGTCCGTGGCTTGCCAGCCAGTGGCTCGCGCCCAGCAGTCTAGTGATTGTCGTGGGCCTGGCGATTCTCTTCAGGGGCGCCGCGGTCACCCGCCGACGCTCCAGCTTACGTCGCTGGGTGCTGGACCGACGAGTCGGTGTCCTCATGATGGTGCTGGTACCGCAGCTGCCTCTGGTCCTGCTGACCGTTGCCAACGAGTACTTCCCAGAGGATTGGGTGCATCTCTACCCAGCGCTTGTAGCTCTATCATTTGTTGGTTTCAGTAGGGTCCAGTTCAGGCCGGCGGCTGGTCGGCGGTGTGCCTTGGCCGTATGCCTCCTTTCTCTCTGTCAGGGCTTCTTGCCGCTGCTCCATCCGGTCAGTGATCTGGCCGAGGAGGCGGCCGCCCCTTGGCGGTTCGTGACAGGGCCCGTCCGCCACCGGGGAATGAACAACCACCACTTCCCGGCCCCAGGGCCCTTCGCCGATGTGGAGATCGCGAACGGAATCGCTTCCGCTGCCAAGGGGCCGCTCCGAGAATCCGCTCTCGTTGGGCTTCTCGACCTAGTCTCGACGCCAGGCCAGGGGGACTGCAGCAATGGTCCTCCCCGGATGTGGCGTCCGGGGATCCCGGCGGACATCGGGCAGGTTCATCGGGACCTCGCCCGTTGG
>Ga0213833_1002666_pt1 | contig 11386 bp, 14 predicted proteins | sample SWATP21_FD_160575 | JGI IMG/M metagenome (GOLD analysis project Ga0213833, IMG submission 160575) | Coastal seawater microbial communities from Marineland, Florida, United States - SWA TP2 #1 | ecosystem: Environmental > Aquatic > Marine > Coastal | place: USA: Florida | collected 2016-08-14
TTCAGACACACCCCCCCCCCCCCCCCCCCCTCCCGGGTTGACGCGTACCGACATGAATGTGGTTGTGGAAGGACTGTATGCTTTGACCTCAGTCCATGTGAAGATATCAGAGGACGTCCACAGATCGTTGACTTGTACCCAGTCACCACTACTGGACACAATGGTGCCGCCGAGAACGTAGATCGATCCGTTTAGCACAGCTGCGGCGTGGCCGAATCTTGGACCCCACACAGACGAAGTCGGGCTCACTTGGACAAATCGTTTCAAGTCCTCTGTGAGCCAAATGTCATTGCCAGGTGTCGGATCTGTGGTTGAATCTTCAAACCTGGGGGTTGTGTTGCGAAAAAAAATCGACGTCAACGGCGGGGCTTGCGTTGGTGAGAGAGAGCACACAGCAGACGCAAAGCAGGCGAAGAGAACGTACACCCAGCCACCCATGATGACTAAACGCTCCTTCCACACCACCGAAGCGTGCATGTAGCGCGGAGTCAGTTGTTGTGAATCCACACCAGGAACGCACATGGTGGTATTCTCTGCGCCGACAGATCACGTGAGGAACACCGCACAACACGATCCAGGACGCGATGACACGATCAACAAGACGTACTCTGCGTAGCACCCAAAGTAAGTCCGTGATTGTCCGGGTTGAACCCGCCAACGGAAACCCATTTGTCTGCAAAGTACTCCATCGTGTTGAATGCACGTGGCGGGCCTTCCGTACATCCACCATCTCCACTAAAGCTGTGCGTGTTCGGGAAATTGGACACAAGCACGCCATCTGACGATGTACCGTCCACATCTCCCGAAACAGTATCAACAAAGACACCACCAATCGTAAACGCAGCAAGGCCGTGGCCGGCCACGCCTGCGCCGTACATGCCCTCTGGGATTTCGCCGTGCCTTGCGGCGGTCTTGACAGAGATCCAGAAGTCAGTTTGCGCCGCCGCCGCCACCGCCTCCGGCCCCACCTCGGCACCAGAGCCGACACAACACACGCTCTCAGCGCTGCACAGAAGAGCTAGGGTTAGCAACTGCGCCACCCGCATCCGAATCCTTCCGGTCCCGCGCGGCATCATGGCAGCAGTGCAGCAACACCGCCGGGCGGTGAGATTCTGTGAACGGGCTCTCAACAATCGAAAGGAAAGGCAACGGCAACCGCAGCGCACGACTCCCGTCGCTCGCCCGCCGCGGAAGGGTACAAAAGGAGTGCAGCTGAGACCCCACACGGTCCACGGGGCCGGTCACCGAGCGGCACAACGCAGCGGCGTACCCAGGTGCCGAGCTGCTGTGCGACAGCAGACACATCATCAACTTTCTGTGTAATCGTCACGCCATTGTAGCACAATTGATGGGCACACTGCCGGGAAAGCAAGATTCGAGCACGCAACAGTGGGCAAGCACAGCACCCCATAACTCAACGAAAGCGTTGCTGTTCACTGGGTCTGGGTTGAGCACCAAGCTAAGCCACGCGTATACGCAGGCAGCATCTGACATGGCGGCTCCAATCGCCAAAGAAGCCGTGGTGACGATCGGTCAAATTCAGCGCCATCAGAACAAGGTGAATGCTCATTTGTTCAAGCTAGCGAACGAGGCGTGCGAGTTTGTGGACGGAGACGAAGCTGGATGGGCACGCCGTCCAGTGTATGCTTGCTTGACATGCTTCCGGCGAACGGGGAAGCGTGCTGGCTTGTGTCGCGCCTGCTCCATCAAATGCCATGCCGACCATGAGTTCGTGGACATGGGGAAGAAGTACTTCAAGTGCGACTGTGGCAACGCCGAAAAGTATGGCGATGAGCTGCCTTGCTTGCACATTCCTGGTCCCCGCTACACCAATCCTCTCAACCGGTACAACCACAACTTTGAGGGGAGGTTCTGCGTTTGTGATGCGCCGTACAACGAACAGGTCGAGACGGACACCATGTACCAGGTACACCGTGTGCTTCATTCTGTTCTGACAACACTCACACTGCGTGGACTTGCCCAGTGTTTTACATGTGAAGATTGGTTTCATGAATCCCACTTGAAGGCATCACCAACGCGGGAGTTTACAGCCCTGATCTGTGCTGCGTGCGTATCGTCATGTCCAGCTTTGCGTCTCCTCCCGAAGGCGTCACGTGGAGTCCTTCGCGACGCTGGGAATGCACAGCGGGACATTGCTATCAGTGCCGCAGACGAAGGCTGCGGCGCGAGTGCGGGTGTGGGTGCTGGTTCCGGTGCGGGTGCTGGTTCCGGTGTGGGTGCTGGTTCCGGTGCGGGTGCTGGTTCCGATCCGGGTGCTGGTTCCGATCCGGGTGCTGGATCTGGTTCAGGTTCTGGTGCGAGTGGGAGTTCAGGTGCAAGTGTTGATGCCGTGGCATGTGTTTGTGCTGGGGGGAAAACGGGTACTGGTGAAAAAACGGGGACTGACGCCACGGAATGTGGTGCAAGTGCTAAGGGTGCAGAAACCGCCAGCAACCCTGTCGACACCACACAGGCTTGTGCTAGTCCATCAGCAAGCGAGGCACCTGTGGGTGCCACCGCGTCACCAGCTGGTTCTCCGTCCAGCACAACGAAGGTTTGCATTAGTTCCAAACAAGACAAGCCAGCTGCAGTGGGCGGCTCCAAACAAGACAAGGGCGCTGGCCCTTTGTTCATGCTGGAAGGCTGGCGACGAGCGCTGTGTCAGTGTGCACGGTGTGTGAGACTGTGCGTACCTGCTGGAGGATGTGCCGTGGCGCGGCATGAGGTGCAACGCTCATTCTTCTGCTTCGTTGCGTGTGTGTGTGTGACAGATACACGCGGTTGGGGTTTCCGTACATTCTGGAAGAAATCACGGAAGCTGATGTGGACTCGGGTGAAGACGACGTGGACCCGTCCGCGGTACCATCACCCGACACCATGGCGTCTGCTGCGGTGCAGGCGGTGACTGCCAACCTACCCCCAGCTCGAGCCAGACAATTGTACAGCATGTGCGTTCCTCGAGTCTGAGGCTAGGCACAAAACAGCTGGCCCTTGTGTCGCGTTCTCTCTCGCTGACTGCTGCATGGGTGGCTGCAGACTTGGCGCCTGTGTTCAAAACCTCAAGGCGGCAGTGGACCCTGTGCTTCAAGAGGCGGCTCAGAGTGGAAGCGTCATCACTGTACGTGGGACTCCGTGTGTGTGGGAGCTTCACCTTGTTGCACTGCTGACACTGCAAACCAACCACTCTTTCTCCCCCCCCCCCCCCCCCCTTCTGGTCACCCAGGGCTCGGACGTGCGTGCTGCGTTTGGTGCAGCGCTTGGCCGTGTGACGAAACGAAGACGAGAGGCCGAGGAGGCAGGAAGTTCAAAGCATCAACGCCTTCAGTAGCTTGTTGCAGAGGTGGTCCTTTCTCCCATGCGCTCCAGTCCGTCGTTGCCATGTTTCTTTTATTTTTTCGCCGGCAGAGTCGCTGTTGTCTTGAGCCACACACCTCCGCTCCGAAATTTCCTGTATTTTGCCCTCGAAAATTCTGGCAATTTGTCGGCGCATGATCTCGCCTCGGCACCCTGACAACCTGGGAGACCAGCCGTTCGTCGCGACCCGGAAGTGGTTGGATATTTGCGGCACAGCCAGCCCAGGCCCCCCTCGCCGCGAGTTTGGGTGCTTGAAGGGTTGGTAGTAGTGCTGGTGGGTGCAACAGAGACTGTCTCGGCCTGGGCACCGCTCTTTCACTCGCCCCCCCGCCGTTTGGGCGTCAGCGCATTTCGTTGCTGACCCGGAACAGGGCTTGTTTGGCTTGGCGGTGCGGGCGCCCGCTCCGTGGTTTCTACCATGTCGGCCGTCATGGATCAGCTCATGCAGGCCATGCAGCAGGAGGCCAGGGCCAGGGCACGGGCGCATCGGGAAGCACAGGCCAGCGCCAAAGCCGCGTTTGACGAGGCCGCACGCGCACGCAAGATCGTGGCCACCAAGCGCAAGGAGGCCGCCGCGCACAAGGCGCAGGAAGCGCAAGCCACTCGGCAGTTGAGCGAAACACGGTCCCGGTTCGATGTCAGCGCGGACGGCCAGGTGGAGGCGCTGGCGATGTCGGGGCTGGCTGTCGTGGACCTGGCTGGCAAACGGGCAGTGCTGCGCAGCTTGTTTGGCGCAGAGTGGGTGCCAACCAGCTCCTACCAGCCGCTCTTCAACGTACGTTGCGCGACGTGGCCGGCCTTTTGCTTTGTGTTGGCAGGGCAACCGTGGAGGGCTGGGTCGTTTTCTTGTGTTTGTTTTTCTTTCCCAGCTCATCACCCTGGGAGGTGTGGTTGTTGTCACAGATTGGCAAGGCCCAAGATCTGTTTCGTCGCCGTGTTGCTGGCTGTGTGTGCCACCCTGCAGCCACATGGGGTCTCGAGGGCGATGCCTCCACGCAGAAAACTGGGTTCGTGGCCTTCTTTGTGGTGTCGTTAGTTTGATCACGGCCCTCCTTCCCTCACTTGTGCTGTGTGGACAACACAAATCAATAGATACATCGGACGGCTCACGATTGTCAAGGCTACTGGACTGCGCCAGAGCAACCCATACGCGGTGGTTCAGGTGTCATCCAACAAACCTGGGTCCACTGTAGCCTTTCGCACAGCTGTCATCAAGAATTCCGTGTCCCCGGAATGGCACGAGACATTTCGCTTCAACGTGGAAGACGTCCGGACTAGCGCCGCCACCGTCACGATTTATGACCACGACTTGCTCTCCGCACACAGTACGGCGCGTTTTGTGGGGTGCACGCGCGCATGTTGTGCGTCGCGGTGACGTCGTTGTTGTTGTTGTTGTTGTTGTGGTTGTGGTTGTGGTTGTTGTTGTTGTGGTTGTTGTGGTGTGTGTGTGTGTGTCCTCCCTTGTGGTTTCGTTCGCACTGCTCCAGCGCCCATTGGCAGTGTACAGCTGCCCCTGTCCGAGCTCAAGATGGGCACCACAACCACCATCGAGAAGCGTCTGTCCCAGGGAACGGGGGCTCTGACGCTGCAGTACTTTGTCGCCTCCGCGGCGGACTTTCAAGACGAGAAGAAGGATCTGGTCAGCGTGGAGCCGTACGTAGTGGCCGGCACCATGACAAAGCGTGCCACGACGGGAAAGAATCGATGGGCCAAACGCCACCTGGTACTCAACGGCACCGTGCTGGGGTGGTGGAAGACACAATCCAAGTACGAACGCGGCGACAAGCCCAAGAACTGCATCCTCATTGATGATTCCACCACCGTGCACGACTCGAGTCTTCGGCCGTTGTGTATCGAGGTACGGTAGTTGGGCGTGGTTTGGGGCGCTGCAATTGTTGTGGTTGATGGGATACACGCTGCTCATGCATGCCTGCATGCATTTGTGTGTGCGTTTCGTTTCGTGTTGTTTCGTTTCGTTTTCGACAGCTGCGCACGGACGGCCGGCCTTCGTTCTACATGGCAGCACTCCAGAAGACTGACAAAGACATGTGGATCCACGGAGTGCGCAAGGTCAGTGTGGCATGCCCATGTGTTCCCTGTTGTTTCGCTGGCGTGTTGATAACTCACTGCTTGTGGTGGCTTCGTTCTGCATCTCTCCGTTTGACACCTGTCGGTGTGGCGGAGCAGACTGTCACTCGCATGCGTCTTCCGTCTCGTCTGGATGAGGTGTTGAGCATGGCTCGTGCGCTGTTGGAGGACGCGACTGGCAAAGCCGTCAACCGCACACTCATGTTGCTTGAACGGGTCACCGTGGCAGCGTTTCGCGCTGCGAGCGAGGCCACATCCACACCCATGAATGCCACCTTCATCGAACTCACGGCGGCAATGGGTGCGTTTAGATTGGTTGTCGGGTGTGTGTACACACACGTGTGCACGTGCGCATGAGAGGATGTCCGTCACGTCATGCTGTGGTGGTGTCACGTTTGGCCAGGCTTTCGCGGCACAAGTCTTCCCACCACCTGCTCCAACGCGCAAGCAGGCTGTGTGTTGCTCGGTGCACTCGGCGTTATGGCGGACAAGTGCGTTTTTTTTTTTCCCGGGCCGTGTTGACGCGACACGTTGTTCCCTTTGTTGCTGGCGCGGGAATGTGATGTGTGTGCGAGGTGACATGTGCGATGTGACTCATGTGGCATGTCGCCCGTGTGTGGTGCTTTGCGTTGTCTGTGCTGTGCGTTGCGTGTGCTATGCAGACACGTTACGTCCACCAACGCCAGTCACGCTGCGCTAGCGTCAGCGCCGTACTGTGTTCACGTCACGCCGAGCACTTTCATCGCGTTGTTGGACATGTTAGCGCTGGCCACAACGATGTGTGTGCCGTCACCTGGTACACCGGTTGCCAACTTGCCGTGCTTTTCCACCCAGGCCAAAACAGACAACCCGATGTGAGTGGGCCTTCCTTCCTTCCTTCCTTGGAAGTGGGTGTGCACGGGTGTTAGTGCACCGGACCATCCACATGGCGTGCACTGTGCGGACCGCGTTGGTTTCCGTCGTATTCACAGTATCTCTCTCTCTTCACCTGTCGTTGTGCGTCGGTGTTTGTTGTTTCGATTGCTCTCGTTGGGCGTTGCTGTTTCCAGCTACCGTATCACTTGCCTCCGCGCCGTGTTCATGCTGCTGTACGCCAATGCGCGGTCAGCGGTGGCCCTCCAAGTGGACGTCGCGGACTTGAACCGCCGTGTCATCATTGCTGGGTCTTCGGAGCCACGGGGCTTGTTCGACTGCATCCGCCGCATTGTCATCACTATCATGGTTCATGCCCACAAGACACCCGTACCAGACATCCGGGTGCGTTGTGTGTGTGTGTTTGTGTGTGTCTTCATGCAAAGCGCCATGTTGAGCATGTCTCCTTCGACTCACCCCACCCACGCTGTGTGCATGTGTGTCAATTCTTGGTATCCCCCTTATGTTGCTCCTTTTCTCCACCCAGGACATCGCGTGTGCCGTGCTTGTAGACGGCTTGCCGCTGTTCTACCCCCGGTCAGAGGACCAGGTGAAGCTGCTCCAGGAAGGTCTGGACGTGCTGGTCGACGCTCCCAACAGCGTGGTGGCCAAAACCTTTTTGGCGCTGTTGACGCGCCTGCTCCTGCGCTACGGGGAGCTCGGGGCCGTCTCCCAGGTGCTGCTGCCTGGCCCCGATGCGCAGTCCATCACCGGATGGTACCACCGCAGCAACGCCCAGCGCGTGTACGATGCCTGTCGACTGGACGTCGTGATGACCAAGGTGGACCCGCGGCGGTTGGGCGCAGCCAGGCTCCTGCGCAAGGGAAAGCGCAAGGACATTGACACTGGCGGTGCGGCGGTGCCCGGTACGCCAAAAGGACCAGATAGTGCCGCCACTACTACTGCTGCTGCTGCTGCTGCTGCTGCTGTTGCTGCTGCTGCCACGGTGGCAGGGTCGCCGATGAAGAAAGCAGGGACGCTCGGCAAGGACGTGGGAGGTGCGACGCCTTCTTCTGCCTCCACGTCTCCGTCTGCCTCTCCCACTCGCAGGCGTCGGTTGTCGCTGTCGTTTGAATGGAGTGCCGCAACCGGCCGTGCCGGATCAGACGCCCTGCGGTACGTACGAAGCAGCTGCCGCGTGCAACACCCCCGGCGCCCTGTGCTCGCAGCACAATGCACACACGACAGCATGCTTCATGTGCGCATGTGCGCTTCCCACCCACGGTCTTACCCTGCCTGCTTTGGTTCGTTGCTGTTTGGTTGTGTCCGTGACGAACACAGAACTGACGGCACCGGTGCAACATCCGAGGAAGCCAAGCGCAATGACGCAGCCTTTGTCATCCAGCGTGCGTACCTGAATCGCTTGCAGCGGCGGCGTGCGGAGGAAGAAGACATTAATCCGTTCGAATTGGTGAACGACCCGGCCTTCATGAGCACGTTGTTCCACCTCATCCGTGGCGACCCGAGCCCAAGTGTTGACACAGCAGGTACTGAGCAGCCTGAGACCTTTTTTTGTTGTTGTTTTGTTGCTTTCTGTTCTGTTGTGCTTTCTTCACTGCTCTCATCTTGTTTGCCTTGCGTGTCGTGCGTTTGTGTCATGTTGTGCTGCCAGGCACTGTGACTGTCGCCAAGCCACCGTGTGTGTTCCCCTCCCTGGCACCACCCGATGACGCAGCTGCAGCATCCACTGGCATCAGTACTGGCGTCGGCGCTGGTGCCGGTGCTAGTGCTGGTGCTGGTGCTGGTGCTGGTGCTGGTGCCGGCCCCAGTGCAAAGGGCCCATCGCCTTCTTCCAGCGCCTCCTCCGCACAGGGCGCGCGGTTCATCACTGACTCCTCCGCACAACAGGGCGCGCGGTTCATCACTGACAGCCGCGTCATCGGCTTTTTGCGCTGGGCCGCAGGCACCGGTGACAACGCCCCCACCAGCCTGGCGCACCTCATCTCCACCGCCAAGGCCGCCGCAGCTACCCCCGACGTCGCGGTCCCCAACGTCAAGCCGTGGATGGTGCGGGCACCCGACGTCATCGAGGAGGTGTCCACCGCGCCTGGGTTCCGCCCTCCGCCCTCCCGCGAACCCTCCACCGTGCGCTTGCTGCGCCCCGCCACGCGTCCCCCGTCGCTGTCAGTCACGCGCGCGCCACCCCCGATGCCCCCCCGTCGACGCCCACCACCTGGACTGCCCGGCGCCGCTCTAGCGTCGGCGTCGGCGTCGCCATCGGCGTCGTTGTCGGCGTCTTCTTCTTCACGCCGGCGGCGGTTGCCGCCACCCGTGCCCCCTCCGCGACCTGCCGCGCGCCGCACAGCCGTGCCGCCCGCCGCTCCTCCCGCCGCCCCCGCTGCCACTTCTGTTGCCACTTCTGTTGCCGGTGCTGGTGCAGGAGCTGGTGCAGGAGCTGGTGCAGGAGCTGGTGCGGGTGCGGGTGCGGGTGCGGGTGCGGGTGCGGGTGCCGGTGCCGGTGCAACGGGCAGTCAGACAGAGGTGCAGAGCCGCAAGCAAAGCACGTTGTTGTCGGCTGAGGGTCTCGCGTCGGCGCAGGAGAACGAGGACGCCAGCACGTTGTTCTCGCTGTTGCTGAACGCCTCGTTGGTTGGGTCTGTGGAGCGCCCCCGTTCCAAGCGCCCGGCACTGGCCAACACCGCCCACAGCGCTGCGGGAGAAGTGGAAGAGAACGTGGTGGACGTGTCGACGCAAGTGCGCGTCGTGAGCTCCTCGTTGTTGTTTGCGGTGGAGCTGGACATCATTTCTCGGGCCCTGTTGTGCATGGACCACACGGCGCACAACTCCATTGCGTGCGGCCAACTCGCGCGCTTTGCCGGTGTGGTGCTGTCCACCCTGAGCCACACCCTCCAACACGTCACGTCTGTGGACGACCTGCGCCAGCCGCCCCACGGCCTGCTGCAGCTGCTTGCCGCGCCCGTGTTGGCAGCCGTGCCGGCGTTTGTGCGCAACACCTCCCTCGTCCTCCGCCTCTCGCCCCTGCTCAACGACGTCCTGGTGGCGTTCAAAAAGTGCGAGCCCGCCACCGAGCTTGCCGGCGCCGCCACCACCGCGTTCATCAGCGCCAACTTCGAGGCGGACTTTGTGGGGTGGGTGTCACAGGTCGCGCCGGGGGTGTTGGCACCGCCCACTTCCGCTGGCGGTGCGTACCGTGTGACGCCGCCATCCACAGCGTCAACAGGTGCAGGCAGCAGCAGCACCACCACCACACGCGCTGCCTTTGTCACCGCCATGACGCAGGTGTCGGGCGAGACGGCAGACGCGTACGGATGGCGGCAGCGCGGGTGGGCGTTGCTGCGTGGCGCCACCGCCTCCGCGTTGGCGTTGTTTGCCGCGCGCCTTGTGTCGGGGGGCCCGGCGCTCAGCAAAGCCGAGGCGTCGGTGCAGGGCTGGCTGCGGGCGGATGTGCTGTGTGGCGGCTTCCGCAGGTCGCGGTTCGACACGCTGAACGCGGCCACGGACGCAGAGACGCTGCAGGAGGTGTTTGAGAGCGTGGGTGGGCCGATTGCGGAGGACGCCGCCACCGACGCTGCGTCTGCATCTGCGTCTGCGGTTGCTTCGCCCGCCGGCGCCGGCGCCGGCGCCAAGCAGAAGAAAACGAAGACGAAGGGCAAGTCGGACGGCGCTGTCGAGGGCAAGACGTTGCTGCAACTGCACAAGTTCTGCCTGCAGCTTGCCGGGCACAAGGGGCGGGGCAAGCGCGCCAGCATGGTGTTCGAGAAGCTGCCGCACGTCCTCAACAAGCTCCAGAAGCGGTTGTACGGCGGGAAGGTGCCGACGGAGGCGTGTCGTGTCACGGTGGCGGCGGCACTGTGGCACTCCGGCCTCGCCCAAACCGCCTGGGACCTGACGGAGGCGGTGCGCACCAAGGACAAGGCCAAGGTGAAGGCCATGTCTGCCGCGGACCAACCACTGGCACGGCTGTGGCGGGCGTGTCACCACAACCTCCGTGGCTGGATGGGTCGGCGCGTGAGTGCGATGCAAGCGGAGCGCAGCGCAGATGGTGTGGTGGCAGGCGCCGGTGGTGTCGAGGCCAGTGATGGGTACGAGGAGGTGTGCGCGGATGTGCTGCAGCGCGCCCAACTGCTCCTCCGCCTGCGCCCCATGGACACGGACATGACGCAGGAGCGCCTGGCTGCTGCTCGGCGATCCATGGTGGCGGTGATCGGCGCCAAGAAGCAACAACAGCACGCGTTAGGGGACAGCAAGGGCGCGGACACTGGCGCGGACGCTGGGTCCGCTGGCGCTGACGCTGGTGCTGACACGGGTGGTGCGGTGGCGTCGACGTCCACATCGTCGGGCGGTCGCAGTCGTGGTTGGGTCATCCTTCGCCGCATGATGAAGTCGGGGCGACTGGAGGCGCTGAAGTGGCGCATCAACGCGCTGGCGGCCGGCGTCGAGGAGCCTGCACGCGGCCGGTGGATGGATGCGGTTGCCTTTGTGCAGAGCGACCTTGTGGCAGAAGAAATGGAACTCATCCTGCGTCACGCCAGCCGGCGCGCTATCTGCCGCGTGTACGGCCTCAAGGTGTTCCAGTCCATTTTGTCGACGTACACCACGCAGGTGCAGGTGGTGGCGGGCGCCGCAAAGGTGGGTAATCAAACCACCATCGACGACACGGTGGGGCTGCTCGTGGCCTCACTCACCCGCTCCTTCCGCACGCTGCCCATTCCACCGGGGTCGTTGTTCCACCACTACCTCGACCATGTGCGAGCGGGTGGCCCCAAGGCCGTCGCTGCTCTGTCTGGTACCATGCGGTCCATCCAGGTGTGTGTGTGCGTGTGCATGTGTATGGTGTGTTTGTGGTGATCGGACGCGCGTCATGAGGGGGAAGGGGTGTGGGGTGGGGTGTGCTGTGCTTTGTTGTGCTTACACCCTGGTGCCACTTTCCAGGGCACACTGTTGAGCTTTCTGAAGGGCCCCATCGAGTCTCCTCTGGCTGCCGTCCGGCTCCTGGACGCTCTGCGTTTCGAGTGCGTTCGTTGTGTGTGTGTGTGTATGCATGTGTGTGTGTGTGTGTGTGTGTGTGTGT
>Ga0213833_1002668_pt1 | contig 11373 bp, 24 predicted proteins | sample SWATP21_FD_160575 | JGI IMG/M metagenome (GOLD analysis project Ga0213833, IMG submission 160575) | Coastal seawater microbial communities from Marineland, Florida, United States - SWA TP2 #1 | ecosystem: Environmental > Aquatic > Marine > Coastal | place: USA: Florida | collected 2016-08-14
AGAAATCAACGCAACGCCCACTGCACACATACCGATGGAAAGCCACATGACGTTCGGGTCGGCTTCTGCAAGCGCAGCAAGGTAATCCGTCTTGTGTGTCGCCCAGAATTCTGCCGTGGATCCAGATACCGCCACGTTCTTGACTTCGTTGAAATGAAGGTGCTCCTGTGCGCACGTGGTACCACCAATACACCTTTCAATCAGCCACATTTCACCCAGGGAGCGTTATGAAAGGCACTACCTTGAAAACGTCCTCCAGCGTGTCGCACTGGCAGGACCAAGCAAAGCGAAGAGCATGTGAGATACTGGATATCCGAGAGAAACAACCACAGGCACGCACCGCAAACGCAGCCCAGCTGTCGCCAAAGCAGGCGACCCGTTTGGATGCATCTACATGAGAGATAACCACGAGTAGACCAAACAAGCAGAGCAGATACTGTCGCTTCATTGTTTCACTGGAGGCATCGAAGGTGCGTGGCATCAAGATCCGGCACCACAGCCTAGTTTTGATTGTTTTTATTAGTTTACATCATTTTGCCACACCTGCGTTGGCGGCCACCTCAGCGGCTTTGCCAGCGCGTCATGGCTGCACCCACACGACTGCGTGTCTTGGTTGACGACCTCCCGCCTCCTAAATCAAGAATTGATGCTCAGGTACTGCGTGTTATGCTATTATGCCTTGTGCTGCTGCTGGAGGGGGTTGACACAACAAGCGATGGTGTGTGTGTGGGTGGGCGGCAGGCATTCCAACTGCAGGTGTTGTGGTTTGGCGAAGAGTTTACCGTGACCCGTACATTGGCCCAATTCCAAGAGCTGCGCTCGCAGGTGAGCTGACGGAGGGCGGGGGAGGGGGAGGGCTCGCGCATCAGCATCGGTTGCTCTGTCGTTGTGACTGACACACACGTATGTGCTCCTTGCTGTGGGCGTGGGGCAGCTGGAGACGTGCTTTCCGAAGGCAGGCATCCCACCATTGACCACTGCACGCCGTTCAATTTCATGGTCCGATGCGTCGGAGGAACGTTACAACTCCAATCGCCACGCGGTGAAGAAGTTTATCAGTGATATCCTGGGCACTTCTCGGCGCCAGAAAGCGGTGTTGTTGGTGCGTGGGGGGACAGCACCAGCGCAGCAAGTCTGGGCATCTAGTGTGGTGAAACAGCCAACTCCTTTTGCACTCCATGGACATGGATGCTGTTCTCATCTGCCTGCGGGTGCATGTGCATGTGCATGCGGGTGTCGGTTGTGTGTGGCTTCCAGGCTGATGTCTCTGAAAGTGATGCCTTTGCCATGTTCTTCTTGCCCACCGACCTCGTTGAGGAACTGCAAGCTGTTCCACGTGCGGAGATGTTCTTGCTCCAGGCTAGTCAAGTTCAACAGCAGAAAGTGTCCCGAGGCGAGCAACACAAGAAGACTGTCTCGGTGAAGGCGGGGCAGGTTAGTCAACTGGCTGGTTTGTCGTGACTGCCATTGTGAAAGAGTTTGTGTGCCCAACCTGACATGCTGGCTGCATACGTGTGCGTTGTATGTACCTGTCTCTCCTTCTCACAGGTGGTGGTGTGGGAGTACCACGTCGAGCGCTTCAACATTGGTTTTTCGGTCCACTTTGGAGGGAAAGAGGTGGCAACATATCGAATTGTGCAGTCGCAGACACCGTCGCACCCCACGTATGGGCGATACGTTGCGAGCAAGTCAGGCAAGGTTTCACTGTTGTGGGACAACAGCTATTCTGTGTACGTCGCTGTTGCTGTGGCGATTTGTGAGCACTGTGTAATCTCCCCACTCGTGCAGTGTCAGGTCGAAAGTCGTGTCATTTCGAGTTGAGGTTGTCGGGCAGGAGGTCATGGCTGCAGCCAGCATGGCAGAAACTGAAGGTCGCGCGGCTCTGCTTCGAAGAAGGTGCGTCGATTCGGTTCCTGCCGATGTGATGGACGCCCAGGGGGGCTGCTACGGGTTGTGCTCATCCCACAGTGCGCTGTCTTCGGTGTTGCATGCTGTCGCTCAGGGCATCGGAAGCCGAGAAGGCCTCCTTGCATGAGCCGGATGAGGCAAAGTCGAGCAGCAGCAACCCTGATGGCGGCGAAGCACATGCACAGGGCGATGGGGGAGCCGAGCTGTCGCCATCGGGCAACGAGAGTGGTAGAGACGACGGAAGCGGTGGGTATGGCGTGGATGACAGCCATGTGGTAACTGGGGGGGACAGCCTCGATGGTGAGGAAGAAGTGAGCGTCAACACCACGCCAAATCCTGCTCGAGTTCATGAGCTTGAAGCGGAAGTCGCTGCGCTTCAGCTGCGGAGCTTGGAAGAGGTACGTGGCATGCCCTGCGTACAAAGGTGTGTGTGGAGTGAATGCAGGCTTTTGTTTCTTTACTCTCCACGTGTTCTCTCAGACTGCTGCGCGCAAGGAAGCCGAACATACAGCTACTGTCGCCTCAACTCGAGCGGAGGAACTTGCTGCGCGTTGTAGTGAGCTGGAGACTTCGCTTGAAAAGGTGTGGGTGTGCCCGGGCTGTCTGGCGCTGCGCAGGGCTCGTTTCCTGTTCATGTGAGGTTGTCTTGGCTGACGCGTGTGCCAATTGCATGCTGCGTGGGGTGTTTTTTTTTTTCACAGGCGAACGCTGCGGCTGCGGCAGCAAACGCAGCGCCGCCACCAACTGTGGACACCTCCGTGCTGGATGAGTTTCAAGCTGAGAACACGCGCCTGCAAGCAGCATTTGACGAGGTTGGTGCCTTTGCGTGCCCGTTGGTTTGGTTTTGTGGCACCGCTCCGTCGTTCGTGTTCCTTGCTCTCATGGCATCGCCGACATCACCGCGCACCGAACGCCAGGCAAAAGTTGAGATGAAGGCATTGAAGGCGCAGATACGTGATGTCGAGGAAGAGAGCTCAGGCCGCGTATCTCCTGATCGCTTTGGAAGTTTGGAGGCGGAGCATGCTGCTCTCCAAGCTGCGATGGCCGAGGTACGTTGTTCGCCGTGTCCGCTGCGATGTTCTATTCTCGGCGTCGTCGCCGCGGACCTCATGGTTCGTCACCACTGCGCCGGATATCAGGCAACAGTTGAGATGAAGGCACTGAAGGCCCAGATATGTGGTGTCGAGGAAGAGTGCTCCGGCCGAGTTTCTCCTGATCGCTTTGAAAACTTGAAGGTGGAACACACTGCTCTCCAAGCTGCTGTGGCCGAGGTATGTTTGATATCCGTTTCGACACGCTGTTGGGTGCCATGTTGTCATTGTTGTACACCCTCCCACTCGTCATCGCTCGTGGAGGTATCCTCAGCTTGCTATTAACTGGCTGGCTTTCGCTGCTTGTGTGGCAGGCTATGGCGCGAGAAGAAGAACTGAAGACAGAAGCAAGTTTGGTACCGGACCTGCAAGCAGAAAACGCTGGCCTCCGCATGGCATTGGAAGAGGTGTGTCGATGCACGATTCTGCGGTGTTGCCGTAGATGGGTGGTTCTTTGCTGGTACCGTTTACAAATTAAATTAACCCTGGGGGGCGTGTTGCTGCTTATGCGTTGTGGTGGGTGTGTGGGCAGGCCGCAACCCGGGAACAGGTTCTGAATGACACTGTGTCCGGCCGTGCTAGCCCCACGCTGGTGGCCGACCTTCAATCGGAGAATGCTGGTCTGCGTGTCGCCCTGGAGGAGGTGTGTGCCTCAACACCGCATCCCTCTGCACCTCGCCCCTGCCCCCCACCCTTCCGGTTTTAGCCACACGCTCCTCCACTGTTGGCAGTTTCGGTTCCGCATGTGCGATGCCCACCCCCACTGTTTTGCTTTTGTATGTGTGCGGCGACAGGCGGCGGAGCGTGAAACAGCCACACAAAAGGCTGCCGCGGAGCGAGTTGACGCCGTTGTTGTGCACCAGCTTGAAGCCGATGTGGCTGCGTTGCGTGTTGCTCTGGAGGAGGTACGGTACATGTGGGCGTTGTGTGCATGGCGTGTTTGTTTCAACCACGTTTTCCTTGTTTGTTTCGGTTCCCCTTGACCTTGCGTGGTCCTTGTGGCCCCACTTTGTTCACAGACTGCGGAGCGTGAGGCGGTGGCGAAGGAGTCTGCGGCGCAGCAGCAGGTGAGGCTGTCCACTCCTGATACCCCTCCTTCCTTTGTCCTTGCTGCTCCGCGAATGACTCACCGCACGCCTGCCAGGTTGCGTGTGAAAAGCTCCAGGAAGAGATGGACGTTGCCGCGACCAAGCTGGACGATGTGGCGAAGGAACACGCCGAACTGCTCGCCGCGCTCCCAGAGATTCGTGAAGGTGCCTGGGAAGCTGGTGCTGCCACCATGAGCGTCTGGTCGTATGTGTACCTGCGGGGCATCCATGTAATGTTTGTACGTCACAGTGTAGGTGTGGAACGCAGTCGTGATTGGTGCTGTGTTTCACGCGTTTCATGTCTGTCCGTGGGTGTTCAGGCGACTCGTCTGCAAGCACTGAAGGATGCAGCTGCGCAAGCTGAAACTCGTGCTGTCACCCTTCATGATGAAAACGAGGCTTGGAAATTTGCGAAGCGCGATCTTGAGGTATGTGTGCCGTTGTGCAGCTGCGTGCTCTTGTGGCGATGCGTCTGTCTGCTGCTCACCCACCGACGGCCGGAACGCTCCACGTGCTGCTGCGTGTGTGTGGCTTGTAGGCTCGCTTGCAGGAACTTGAAGAGCAGCACAACGCCGATGCGCGGCGAGTGGAAGAGGTTGTCACTGTGGAACAGAGTGCGGAGCAGCAGTTGGAAGCCATGACCGCTGCGCGAGATGCCGAACGAGCTCGCGTCGAGACGCTTGTAGCTGAGCTGAAGCGAGTCAAAGGATCGGTTCGTGGACCATATGAGGGGGGGCTATGCTTGCGTGGACGGAGCGTATCCATTGTTTACACAGTGGTGCCGGACGTGGGGCGTGCAGGTCAAAGCCAAGACTGGTGACCTGAAAGCGGCCTTCGTTGAGGCGAAAATGGAAGTGACGTCGCTTCGTGCCACACTTGCCCAAGTGCGTCCTTGTGTCGCGCAGCGGTGCTGAGCAGACATTTGTCAGGAGCCACCATTCCAATCTTGCCGCGCTGGTGTCGTGTTCCCCAGGCTAAAGCCGCACTGAACAAGCAAGGGGACATTGTGAAAAAACTGAAAGGCGAGAAGAAGTTGCTGGTTCGAGAGGTGCGTTCGTTGTGTGTGCTTGTTCTGATGCTATGTTAGCTGTTGGGGCGGTTGACACTGTTGGTTGTGCCTCGACCACCTTCGACACCGGCTTCGACTTGACACACGCCGGCATTGCAGCTCCGAAGACGCAACCGATGTGCTTCAGACGACGCAAGCGCCCCAGTTCGATCTGATGCACCAGCTCCGACGCCGGACAGCGCGACAAGCAGTGGTGGTCCCGGCTTGAACGCCCACACGCCTGCATCCGGCACCCCTGCATCCGCACAAGCGGGCTCGACAACGGCGACGACGACTTCGGCGGCCGCAACGGCATCGACGGAGACTTCGACCCGTGGAAGCCCCGCCACGCAGCGTGCTTCTGCCACTGTTCAGTCGTCGTCGCATCCGCGGAGGTCGTGGGATGTGAGCCCGTCTGCAAATGCGCGCGGCGGCGGTGGCGTCGGTGGTGGTGGCAATGCCACGAAGTCTGTCGACCGGCCGTCACCTCATGCACGGGCTACAACATCGTCCACCGCCGCTCCCCCCACTGCAACCTCGCGTACCGGCGACGCCAAACAGGCCAGGCGACAGGCAGCGGCGTCATCCACGCAACAGGGGGGTGCACCCCACTCCCGGTCGCCGTTTGCGTCACACCGGTTTTTCTGCATCAGCAGTGCCGACGCACCTCCCATTCTGCACGGGCCTCGTCGTGTGGCGCAGCCGAAGTATGCGTCAATCTCCTCTCGGCAACTCATGTACACATCGCAGCCTGTTGATCGACGGTTTTCTGCGTGAGTCGCCCCCCCCCAACCCCCAAAAACCCCTTCCTCCCTTGCTGTCCTCTCCTCCTCCTCTCTCCTCTTCCTCTCTCCTCTTCCTCTCTCCTCTTCCTCTCTCCTCTCTCCTCTTCCTCTCTCGTTTGCTTTGCTTTGCTGTTTCCTGTGCCCTCAAGCCTGATTCACTGTACGTGTCCACAGATCGCCGCAGAAGCCACCTTCCCAGTACGGCATCGTTGCAAGGGGGGCTGGGGACGACGGGGGCCACAAAAAGTCTGGCTTTGGCTCCTGGCTGGCTGGCAAGGTGAAAGAACTGACGACCACCGAGGTTGTGACCTCATGTGACAACTGCCGGGCGCCGGCCATCAGAGGCGTTCGTTGGCGTTGCACCGTGTGCCCAAGTTTCGATATGTGTGATGCCTGCTACCGGAGCGGTGCCCACGGTTTCGAGCCCCCCAGCGACGCCGCACCTGCGTCAGTGTCGCGGCAGCGCCCGCACCAACATCAACTGCAGCGACACAGCATGCCTCCGCATGGAGTTGGAGCGGGATCCACCAGGCCGCCACCAACTGGGCTATCCTTTTCTGATAGTGGGGTTGGCAGTGGTGGTGGTACTCTTGGTGCCGGAGTTGCGCATGGTGAGTTACACTTCGCTGTCCCGGGGCAGGCGCAACACAGAGTTTCTGTGGTGCCTCCTGGTGCCAGCCCCGCTCGTTCCGTTCCTGGGGACCCAAGCATGCCCTCCCCTGCCCGCGCTGCGGAGATGGGGCTCGACGCGTCACTGTTTGGTCCTGCGGTTGCCCAGGAAGCGCCAACATCGCCACGAGCCTCAGGCGCGGACGTGTTCGGTGCCGCCCACCTCCACGTCCGCGCGGCGGCTCCCAGAGATTCCTCATCCAGTGTCGACCCGTTCTCTCCGTCACACACGGCGTCGGGTGGCCCCGTCTCATCCGGTGTTGGCGACCCTTTCTTTCCTTCACCCACAGCTGCGGCCCCTTCAGCGTCACTGCCTCATCATGGTGGACATGCAGGGGCCCTGCAGTTCGGTATGATGTCAAGTGAGGACCACGGTGCCCACATGACGTGGGGGGGCGGCGCCGGTGGCCACGGTAGTGACAGTGGTGGACACCATGATGCCGACACCACGAGCGGCGTCGGTGGCGGGCAGTCCGCTGCGGCGCTTGGCGCAGGACAGGCCACGGGGGCTAGTGGCTTCGGCTTCATGTCTAGTCCGCCACACACACAGTTTGGCGCTGGCACCCCCTCATACTCCCCTGCTTCACCCCACCACGACCCCTTCGCAGGAATGGACATGCTTTCACCCTCCCAATGAGAGAACTCGAATGGTGGTGTGAGTGTAGATACTATGTGCGTATTGTGCCTATGCTAGCAGAGGTGAACACATGCACGCGCATGCACACAACAGCACACGTGATAGGCACCATGCGAGCTGTGGGCATGGGCAAACGTGAGGCATGAGTCATGACTGGGAGACAATGGATGATGGTGTGAGGTTATTATCACAGTGAGAATCACTTCGTAACACTTTGCAAGCAAGAGTGCTGGTCCAGCTGGGCGCCAGCGACCACCACATGCCCAGCAAAAGAGTAGAAACTCACTGGCGTCGTGGCAACCACAAAAGCGCTGCAGTAGGACTCCTGCACGTGCTGGTGGTTGGCAGGGCGCAGCTGGTGGTGTTGGGCACGCACAAAACGACCTCAATAGGCAGTGGTGGCATTGGCACCGTCTTTGGAAGTCACCACACGTGACGTCTTCAGCACAAAGAAAAAACGGAAACATGCAATCACTCGAACAATTGCAGCCACGCGAAGAAACGTGTGGTTCTATGCTATGCGCACACACACGTGTGCGTGGTGGTGGTGGTGGTGGCTACCCCGGCTCGAGACTGGAAGCTACGGGTCGCTGTGTTCTCTGTGGGCTAGGTGTGAGAGGAAGCGCGACACACACATGATAGCGACGTGGGAAGGCTATCAACGCACCAGTTCCACATGAACAGCGTCACACACAGCATTGAACTGCTGCAGCGCTGCCACAAGTTCAGCCGACGCCTTCGGGTCGCCAGCTTTGCTGCACACAGATAACACACAACACACACCACACACACACACACCAGTCATTCGGTCGCCAGTCCAACTACCAAGCCCGCGCATAGCGACGAATACCAACGCGCGTGTGCCTCGGGTGTACCTGATGTGCTTGTGTGTTACCTCCAGGATTCCCTTGACCACCTTCTGTTGTGGCAGGATACACGCACACGTGAGCAGCAACGACATTGACATGGCCACACGTCTACGGACATCGAGTGCACTCGACATGGGGCCCGTGGGAGTATTAGACGGCGACGAAACTGTTGTTGGCTGCAACCCTGCAGCTGGTCGCCGATCGGCAGCCATGTCAGCCAGCACAGGTGACGGAAGCACAGGCAAGCAAGCAGATGTGTCACATGATGAATACACACATCCTCACTTTCGTTCATTCGTCGGCTGCGGCTGCCTGCTGTCTCAGGTAGGCTCGTATCTGGTCAACATGAAAACTCGACACCTCACTCGCGCGTGGCGAGCGCGGCATGTACCGAGTGTTTGTACCCTGCGGTGCAGCAGTTCGGCTCAAGCTCAACGGTGGCGGGGGGTGTGGTCGCAGCAAAGCCGTGCGACAGTCGCGCGTTCAATGAGCACACAAGAGCCCCCCAACCACAGCACACCCGCACCACAACCGCCTGTACCCCCTGCTCACCCGCTGGGCAGATTGAAAACGCTTGCACCAGGTGTGGTGGCAGCAGTGGCCGTGATGCATGGCGGCTTCTTCATCGCAGATTATGCCGGCCAGGCATTGTTGGCAGCCCAGGGGTTGCCGGCTGGTGTCTCGCCCATCTCTGGCATTCCAGTGTCCATCTTGCTGGGTGTCGCCGTCAACAACACCCTCACTCTCCCCGAAACTCTTCGCCCTGGCCTCAAGGCGTGCTCTGTGGCCGCGTTGCGCGCTGGAATTGTGTGTGTGGGCGCCAAGCTGTCCTTTGTGGAGGTGGCTCGCTTGGGCATGACCGGCATCCCTGTTGTGTTGGCCACCATAGGCGCTGGCTTGACGACCATCCCACTGTTGGCAAGAGGTCTAGGTCTGCCTCCTAAGCTTGGTGCGCTCATGGCGGCCGGCTCCAGCATTTGTGGCGTGACGGCCATCACTGCGTTGGCGCCAGCGATTCGGGCAAACGAAAAGGAAGTGGGACTCGCGGTCGCAAATGTTGTGGCCTTCGGCACCATCGCCATGCTGACGTATCCATACCTCGCACACAGCATGTTTGCTCACTCTGAGCAAGTTGGGATGTTTCTCGGGACAGCGATTCATGACACATCACAGGTCAGTTTCAGCGTTTGTCGGTGTGGTGTCCTGTGTTGGGTGGCACCGCGCAGCCGATTGTGTTGACGATGTCGTGCTCTCCCAGGTTATGGGATGTGCTTTGACGTACAACGAGGTTTTCCGCGACGAGCTTGTTCTCAAGGTGGCCGCGATCACGAAGCTTACCCGCAATCTGTTCCTGGCTGTGGTCATCCCGGGCTTGGCGTGGATGAGCAGCACTGCAACACAAGCAAGCAGCGCCATCACTCCATCGTCACGCCTTCTGTCCATCGACACAGTCAAGAAGTACATGCCGATGTTTGTCGCTGGCTTCTTGGGAATGAGCCTCCTTCGCTCTGTGGGTGACAGCACACTCGCATCGCATGGCCTGGCGTTTGGGTGTGTGGAAGCGGAGGCATGGAAGTCCACGACGACGACTGTGGGTAACGTTCTTGGCTCGCATTACCTCCTTGGCACCGCCATGGCCGCTGTCGGCCTCAACACCTCGGTTTCGGTCTTCAAGGGCGTGGGGTGGAGGCCGTTTGCGTTGGGCTTGGGTGGCAGCGCCATCGTTGGAATGTCGGCGGCCGCTGCGGTGTTTGCCGCGGAGGGACTGTTGGACGTTGGCCATGCTGAAGTAGCCGAAGGCTCTGATACCTCCGAGACCCAGTAGGCTACTGGCAGTAGTGCAGTGGGTGGACGAGTCTCTCTCACGGGAGAGACGTGCAGCAGGAACGTGTTTTTGTTTGTTTTTGTTTGCTTGTGTGCGTTTGTCCTTCCTGCTGTGCTGCTGAACCGCGTTGCAATGGGCACTCGAGGATGAGTTGATCACAACTGTGACGTCATTCGGAGAAAGAAAGAAAAGAAAGAAAGAAACAGTAGTGAGTTGGCACTAGTTGACATCCTATGGTTCGGTTCCACGCGTGCACATGCTGCTATCTTGTCCACGCCTTGTTCACTGTTCCCACAGTGACACTTCAATCTCATTGCTCGCTACTCATCGTCCTCAACGGCGGTTTCCAGGGTGTCCGTTCCGGTGAGACTCGTCACGGCGGTGGAGTCATCTTCCTCCATCGTCAGCATGCTGGACGCAACCCCCGGCGCAAAGTACCCCCGCAGCCGGCGTCGAACATCCGTTCCGAACACGGTCTGACGCGTGCAGCATCGCCACATCCAACAGCAACCGCCGTGTCAGTCTTGAGCACAGCGCATGGAAACGAGCCCCACCAACGTACGCGTTGCAGCAGCCGTTCGCGGCAATCGACGTCCGGATAACACCCAGCGGATCGAGCGGAAGTGTACCGCACTTTGAGAGAGCCTTGTGTCGGCATATCTTCCGGCCACGTCGCTGGCAGTTCCCATCCTGGCACTGACTGCCCACGGTCATTCACAAACGCCTCGTCCACCCAGTTCTTGCCTGAAGAGAGCGGCACGACAAGTGTCAACAACAGCGACGGATATCCATTTGGAACAACCGAAGTGAAACGTAACACAAACACAACACACACCCGGCTCAGCGATGGCCAACTCAATGAGAATCTTGGCAATCTCGCGGTGCTCGTGACTCTGCAAGCCAACCGTGTGGCGGTACATGTGAGCGCGCAGTTCAATCTGACATGTGGGGCGGCGTAATGTACCACCACTCCTGTGCACGTCCACCACGTACCGAAAACTGCAACACGTAGTCGTGGTCAGGCTGCCATGGGTTCACCAGGTTCAGGAATCCGAGGCGAGAAGCGAGCTCATCCAGCTCCGCTCGGGTGAGGATTTGCTCCGCAAGGGTAAAGAGCCCACCTGGTATGCACCCACAACAAGGCCGAACATCGGTGTCAACATGGAAGTGGTGACGCTTCCATGATACCCGGGCTTGCACGACACAGGTCGTCGTGACGAACCGTCCACGATACGAGAAGCAAGCACAACCAAGGCTTCAACGCGAGCGTTCTTGATCATTTTGGGAAACCTCCGCGCGATGCGCACAGCCTGCGTCCACGACGTTCAGACTCGCACGCACCACACACACACACACACATACACACACACACACACACACACACACACACACACACACACACACACACACACACACACACACACACACACACACCCCCACCCCCCCACACACC
>Ga0213833_1002671_pt1 | contig 11370 bp, 18 predicted proteins | sample SWATP21_FD_160575 | JGI IMG/M metagenome (GOLD analysis project Ga0213833, IMG submission 160575) | Coastal seawater microbial communities from Marineland, Florida, United States - SWA TP2 #1 | ecosystem: Environmental > Aquatic > Marine > Coastal | place: USA: Florida | collected 2016-08-14
CCCCCCCTGCCCCCCCCCCCCCCCCCCCCCTCTCTCTCTCTTTCTCGCCCTTCCCCTCTCTCGCTTTCCCCGTAACCAGTGCATGAGTGGCTACCTGCGCGTCCTCCATCACCTGTGCATGTTTGTGTCTTCTTTCAGTCGGCATCATTTGTAACTCCTCTTGGGGAAACACTAGCGGATGCCTCACTGGGTGCAACAGTAGATCCCAAAAAGTACCCGGGGTATGAAAGTGCATTGCGTAAGCGAGTTGAAGTCGTGCAGGTGCGCGTGGTGTGGCCAGCTCGTTGGAAACTCTTCACCCACGTGTTTGCTGCTGCGTCAGCGACCTGGCGAAGTTTTGTTCGTTCCGACCAATTGGTACCACCAAGTGGCCAACGAAACTGACTGCGTGTCGATCAATCACAACTGGTTCAACGCAGCAAACGTGGCACAGGTGGGATAGTGTGTGGCACCACTTCGGTGTGTGTAGGTTTCACAAGAGATCTGCGGTGCGTAGGTGAATGGGTACATCCTCCAGGAGCATGCCAATGTGCAGCGGTCGATTGTGGACTGCAAGCAGGTGTGTGCGGTTCACCCTACGCCACACAAAGTGTGCGGGTTGGGGTGAAGCTGGGCAATTTGGGCCACGTGCCGTCTCGTGGTGTTCTTAGGTCTTCGATGATGTGTGTGGGAACACAGGGTGCTGACGAGGACTTTGAGTGGGAGCACCTTTGTCAGAAGCTGCTTCGTGCACACATTGGAATGAACATATCAGAGGTACGTGACCAGCGGCTGTGTACGTGTGGAACGCACATACACACACACGTGGTTGTGCTGCTCACCCTGTCTCTCGCTGTAGTGGTGCCATCTTCTCTTCGCGCGTGCTCAGGCTTTGATGGCGCCACCTGAGGGCAGTACAAGGCTGGGCATGGAAGCTCAGAAGCCATATGCAGCGCCCAACGTCCTGTTGCCGGAAACTGTTGTTAGGTTTTCCTTGGAACAAGTGCGTGCACTGGTTGGGGCGTGCGTGGGCTCTCTTGAATGTCATCTTGACAGGGTGCCCTGTGTTGTCACACTGCACCACACACCACCACCACCACACATCATCAGATCCACTCCTGCTTGTCAGCCCTACGCACTGTCAGATTTGTTGCTGAAGTGCTCCAACCCCAAGCCGAAGCTGCGGAACCACTAGAGGTTTGTCTTTTCTTCATGTGTGTGTTTGTCGTTCTGTGCGCCTGAACATGTGGGAACGACTCTCGCTAATGTGTCCCGTGCTTTGTGTTCTTTGGCCTTGCCTTCGCAGCCTGGCATGTGTGCAGGGTGCCAAGGCCAGCCTTGGAACTGCCGCACGTTTCTTCTGTTGCAGCGGTGTATGAAAGAGTCAGACGAAGAAAGCAAGAAAGGCTGTCAGTCGTCGCTTGACAGCACCGCCAGCTAGGTCGAAGTTGCAGGCTTGGTGTTGCTCCGCTTTCACTGGCAACTGAACCTTCAGTTTGTGAAAGCGAGGGTGTGTTGTTGCATGCATGCTTTAGCACTATACCGACCACGGATGAACGCCGTTTCGAGGCGTGGGACATGCTTTGAGGCCACTTCCACAACAAGCTGAGGTGCTCGCTCGCGTATCGTGTTGAGTCGTGTGTTTTACTCGAACACACTACCGTAGTCAAGCATAGAAACACCGCACGAACAACAACACACACACACACCACTCTGTTTCCCAGAACGCCTCCACGACGACGATGTGGTCTACTTCGTGGACTGGGCTCGCCAGCGGCGCACCATCGCACGGACTTCGTGTGTTACCGCCTTGTTGTCCAAGTCTGTGTGCCGGTACCCACCCTTGGTCGGCGTAGTGGCAGGTTGAGGAGTGAAATGGGTGAACTTGGCATGGGGAATGAACTGGCGCAAGGCATAATCACGCAACAGTCCATAGCGGAACATCTGGTGTCGTCGCAACCACCAACGATCAGTCATCGAGAACGTCTTGTCTTGCGACATGGTGGGTTGCGTATTGCACACAAACACACACACACACACGCGCGCGCGCGCGCATACCCGTATGCGAAGATGGAGTTCTCGGAAGGAAGGCGGGACAAGGAGTTGAACCTGCAAGCCCGGCAAAGACAAGACCAAGGGGTGTGACAAGTCTTGGAAGAGATTCCCATGAGACTGGGCGTTCTTTTGCATGAGCTGTTGGTAAACAGGGGTGTGTCAGCCTGCAACCACAATACAGCGAGCTGCAACAACAACCCCCAACAACGAACCTCACGATCGAAGTCACACGCGACCACAGAAACAGGGATAGAGCTGTGAATAAATGGTGGCGTCGGATTCAGTATTCCAGCGACAGGCTGTCACAGAGACGCGCGACAGGTTACAGTCCCACACATTAACATGTTGTCGGCAACGTTGAAACCCCGTGCTTCGCGTACCCCAAACAGCCTGCCCTTCTTCACCTCTTTCGCATACTCTCGTTCAAAGAAGTTTGTTTCAGCGGCCAGGCACTGGAGCACAGCACCACCACCACATTGTGAGTAACACAACACTACAGAGGTGGCAGAAGGGAACGGATGCACGCACGAAGAACGAGTTTTGATTGATTTCATAGGCATAAACCCGGCACAGCAGGTGTGCAATCTGGTGTCAGCCCAGCTTGGTTAGCAACCAGAGCAGCGATCCATCGCACACACACACACGCGCGCGCGTACATTTTTGGTCAGGCTAGGGGTAAATGTTTGCATGGTGAACTGCGGTACGGATTTCGGATGGTACATCGTTTCCTTGTACAACCGTTCAAGCAAGGCATCAAAGGCATGCACGCTTTCCTGTCCATGGAAGCTCACGCAGTACATGCATGTGAGATGCGCCACGCACAAACACTGGTCGATACGCTGCAGAAAGCTACTCACGTGCTGCCTTGCGGCGGGATTTAACATGTGTGGGTTACGCCCCATCAGCTTCTCTGAAATATGAAAGGCCAGGTGGAAAGGGAATAGTAGGAACCGAGCCCATGGTTTGGTCATCTGCAGACAGTTCAATATGAACTGCTCATCAGTCTGGTAGGACACACGCACGCACGCACGCACGCACACACACAAGCACAGCAAAATGCAAGAGTGAGACACAAGGGAGGAGGAAGAGGCGGCGAGGTCAACATCGCACACGCTCCGCCGCTATTAGGAGATGCCAAACAGACGCACCACCGTGTTGTCACGACGATCGGGGACTAAGGGCTCCGCCAACACCACACCAACCACTGAGTCGGCGTTGCGGTTGGCGCACCGCGCAGTGCTCATCCAATTCAGCTGTGGCGCAACGTGAACGAAGAAGTCGAGCAACCAAGTGCAACAGGAGCGTCAACCCACTGCTGTCGCGGTGCGCGAACAAACCGACCAACGCACATAGGTGCTGACTAGAACGACGTCGGAGTTGACTTTCGCTCCTTGAAGCACAGCAGCTTGCTCTTTGGCCATGGTATCGACAGAGCGATCCTGGGAGCCATCTATTGGAATGCGTGATTGACCCACTCCAGCATGGTCGTACGTAATACAGCGAGTGAACCTGCAGTGGCACACACCAAGAAAACAGCAGCGGCAGCGTGACCACACGGCTGCTTTTCCTCGCGCAGCACGAGCAACCCACTTTGAAATTTCGCGATGGAGCTTCAGCCCAGACGCCTCTGCAAAGTGCACACACCCACGCAACATAACACACCACACATGCATGGCGCACCCGCACCAGAAACGTGGTCAGTAACCACCCAATCAAATGGGCCCCGCACAAACACGAAGAAGCCAACGCACTGTTGGAGGAGTTGATCAACACCACGGGCTCTCCAACACCATCATCAAAGTAGGCGATGCGTCTGTCGTCATCAAGTGGCGCATAGTGCACCACCAAGTCACTCCCTGTGTCCATCCCCTGCGCCTGAAGTTGCCGCTGCGCGGCCAACCGTTCCTGCACCTGCTTTGCGTGCGCCTTGCCTTGCGTGAGCTCAGCAACGGCCACCGTACTCGCGTCCATGGCCTCTCGGAGTTCTTTTGCAAAAGGCACCATGGGGCCATTCACCACCTCCAGCGCACGGAACCCCGCGACGCCCAGCACCACATACATCATGAACCGCAGCTGGCGCACCGCCCAGCGGAAGCCACCACTATTGAACGCGTTCTGTCCACCCTGTCCACCCTGTCCACCACTGCCACCGCCACCGCCACCACCACCACCACCACCACCACCACTTCCACTACCAGTCCCACCACTACTACTCGTGCCACTACTAGCAGGCATGCCCGCAGGCGCTCGTACATCAGCAGACCCAATCACGTGGTGCTGTGGGGGAGGAGGGGGAAGGCCTTGCTGTGTGTGCTGGTGCCGGACAAGCGGTCCGCACAAGCCAGGTCTCGACCTGGCGCGAACCGGCATGACCACATGACGTCCCAGGGTTGAACGCTGCAGCAGGTGGGTGCTGCCAGCCACGGAGGTGCTCCGGCGACCATGGCATGCAGGAGTGTTCCAGCGTTCAGCAGCGCTTCGCAGACCACCAGGTCCGAATCGGCGTGTGGGCAGGGCACGACAAGGAGTTGACGACCCCAACGCACGGACAACGTGTTGCCACGGCTGAATTCGAGAAGTGGGGCTCCACATGGCCGCCACAGTGCCAAGACAGGCCGCCTTGCGATGCACGACTGTCGACGCAGCTGCTAGTGCCGTAGGTTGTTTCAAGAAGATGCAGGGACACTATCCGATTTCCTATGATAAATGTATATTCGTCAACACGTGGTCCGCGCGCAGGATCGTGCTCGTGCCGCCTGTTCGCAAACTGACGCGCAAATTGTCGACCGGCCCAAGCTGCGTGAACCCGCCCCGCCAGCCCCACGGTACCCATGGCAGCCCCGTCTGTGTCGACGTCACGCCGGATTGCGCGCTTGGCCCGTCATGTTGCGGGGTCTGCAGACGATGAATGCAAGTCCGCGGTGCAACCGTGTGCGACGGCTGCTGGTGACCATCCTCTCAATGTGCACGCCATGCAGCGCTGGCTTGTCCGGTAGGTTCTGCTGCTCGGATGGAATCAACGCAGGGTGATGTGGTTCAGTTGTTCCATACCATGATGGTGACGGCGTGCTATTGGGTGTGCGTGGCCCCGGTGTGCGCTCGATACGCAGCCACGACTTTGAGTACAGAGAGAAGCTTTATGCTGTTCTGCGCGAGCCACTGTTTGAGTTCGACTAGTGCGTTGCCGTGCTGTGTGCCAAGATGGACAGTGGTGCTTCGCGTTTGAGTTCCACCACGCTGACGCATCACCATGGCAACCCGTCGTTTCCCTGAACAACAGCTCCAAGACGATGTGGGAGCAGCAAGCAGTGACATGGGAGCGGTTGAAGGTGCTCAAGAATGTGATGGTCGGGGTAGAGCCTTGGAAGGGTGCGCTGGCTAGTGTGGGAGGTCAAAGCTACTGTTGCCGCGTCCATTGCATTGCTAACGATGCTTGTTTCTTCTTCTGCCGCTTGCAGGCTTTGCCGCAAGCGAATGCTTGTACTTCTTCGACCATTCTCTCATCGTGCGCTTCGGCGCCCACTTCGCTTTGTTTGGTCCGTATCCCGTTGGACGTGTCTTGTCTTGTCTTTGGTGCATGTGGCTGGCTTGGCTTATGTCCGTCGCACCATGATGTGTGTTGCTGGCTTCAGGTGGCTCCATCAAGAACCTTGGCACGGAGTTTCACCACAAGAAGTACTACGGCCCCGCCATGAACATGGAAATCGCTGGATGCTTCGCCCTGACCGAGCTTGGCCACGGCTCCAACGTGCGTGGTGTAGAAACCACGGCACAGTTTGATGCGACAACGGGTGGGTTGCAGCTGATGGGTGGTGCGGGAAGCACTCTGCACGCGGCAATCCCGAGGTCACACCATTTGCTGTGTCCAGGCGAGTTTATCATCAACACCCCCACGGAGACTGCCCAAAAGTACCTGATTGGCAATGGCACCACTGCAGATCACGCGACTGTATTTGCGCAGTTGATTGTGGGTGGTGACAACAAGGGTGTTCATGCATTCATCGTTCCGCTGCGCGACGGGTGGGTGCCGTGTGCAGTGCAGTGCAGTGCAGTGCAGTGCGCCGTGGTGGTGCGTTGTGTGCGGCACCTATGCTCACACATTATTATTACTTTTGGCCATGTTTTTGCAGCCCCGGTGGCAAGATCCTTCCTGGAGTGCGGGTTGCGAGTTGTGGTCACAAGATGGGCCTTCTTGGTGCGTAGCCATGACACGCAACAAGGGTGGGCGCCGCGCGTTTTTTTTTGTTTTGTTTCCATTCGTGACGGCACGGTTGGGGACACGCACGCCACGCGCAGGTGTCAACAATGGCCGTCTGTGGTTTTCCAACGTGCGGGTACCTCGATCGGCACTGCTCAACAAGTATGCCAACGTCACCGCCGATGGCGAGTACGTGTCGATGATCCCCAACGCCGACATGCGCTTCGCCGTGTCCATGGGCGAGCTTGTGGCGGGCCGTGTGAACATGTCCGCAGGAGCCAACAACATTGCAAAACTGGCCTTGGCGACCGCAGTTCGCTACGCGCATGTGCGGCGCCAGTTCGGCGATCCTGGCAAGCCCGAACGGTGCCTCATTGAGTACCCGATTCACCGCGCCCGGCTGATTCCCCTGATTGCCGCTGCGTACGCGTTCAACGCCGCCGCCGCTGTGATCAAGCCCATGTGGATCAACCGCAGTGACGACTTTGTGAAGCGGGCAAAGCAAATGAAGGAAATCCACATTGTCTCGTCGGGCCTCAAGTCGTTGTCTGGGTGGCACATGGCTGCCACGCTGCAAAACTGCCGCGAAGCGTGTGGCGGGTTGGTACGTTCGTTCATTTGTTCGCCATGATGTCGCGTGCTTTGCGGCAGCGCGGTCACGTGTTCATTGCCTGGGTTGCGTTGTGTGCGCGTGCTGCATGCACCAAACACACAGGGCTTTTGCTCTGTGAACCGCATCGGCACCATGAAGAACGATTCGGAGGCGTGGATGACGTTCGAAGGGGACAACTACGTGTTGCTGCAACAAGCTGCGCGCCAGCTACTGAAGGAGTTCACGGCGTACAAAACGTCCGGGCGCATCAGCAAGCGGCTCATGTACCTCCCACCTCTGGACGACCACGTGTCGCGAGCCTCCACGTCCGCAGCCACTCCCACCTCCACCCCCGCCTCCACCTCCACCACCACCAACAGCGCCGAGTCCAAGGCCGCGCCCGCCAAGCGCACCGGTGGCGGGTGCCCCTTTGGCTATGGTCGCTCCTCGGCTGCGGACGCTGTTTCCGGGACGCGGTCCCCATCCGATGACGAGCCGGTGCTGGTCATCGACAGCATGGGCCACGCCAGCATCGCCCCGCGCACCCCCGCCGAGGTGCTTTCCAGCCGCGTGCAGCTGCTCGCGTACCAGTTGCGCGAGCGCCATGCCCTGCTCTCGTTGTACCATGCCTACACGGCCCGTGTGAAGGCGGGAGAGTCTGCACGTGCTGCGTGGCTGGCCGTCGGCAACCTGGCTGTCGAGGTTGGTCGTGCAAACGCCGAGCGCTGGGTGTTCGAGGCGTTTCTGCGTGACAACATGTCCTGCCCGGACCCCACACTGCGGCCCCACTTGGACAACTTGCGCACCCTGTACGCCGTGTGTGGTGGCTGTGGATTGGGTGCCAAGCTAGTCTTTATTTGGTGCTGTTCCTGACCGCTTCGTGCCGTGCTTGCTGTGTGTGCTGCCCTTCGATTCGCACAGTTACTCCTTGTGGGCGATGTCCACCTCGCCGTCTTTCCTCTCCTCACGCGTTATGACGGCAAAGGGGACTCAGTTTGCAAAGGAAAACGCCGATGCCCTCATCACGGAGCTGGCACCCTTGTCCAAAAAGCTCGTGGACTCATTCGCCGTGCCTGATTTCTTGCTCGGTCCCATTGCGCACGACTACACAAAGTTCTACAGCTATGAGAACACTTTGAAGCAATCCAAGTATGTGGGGACCGTCGTCGAGTAGGTGCTGTTGTAGGGGTAGATGTAGGTGTAGGTGCAGTGCAGGTGTGCCCACGCGTTCGTGTCTCACCACGCCGTGGCGACAAGAAAACAGATGAAGTCGAGAAGAGAAGATAAACCTCACCACAGAATATTGTTGTTGACGGAAATGTGCGGTCACACGACGCGCGCCGACACTCGATGCTCAGGCCCCCTCTGCACACTGCTGCCTTCGAGGTCCTTACAGGTTGGGAAACGGAGAGTTGACCATCCAATGCGGATCATGTGGAGAGCACGTCCCACCGCCAGGTTGTCGTGGTCTGGAGCCGTCCACGTTTTCCGTCGCCTTGCCCGCTCCGTTTCTCTCCCCGACGGTGTGACCCCCACTCGCGCCGTTGCCTGCTACCGGCAAGCTCCCGTCGCCCCCAGGGGTGCGTTCGGGCAAAGGGGGGTTGTTTTTCCTTCGCCACAAGCGCGAGTGGAGCACTTGAAGCCCAGCACGGAGATGGGACAGCTTCTCCAGCTCCTCGCATGACCGTGCGTGGAAGCGACCGGCACGAGGGTGTGCAGCCGCGGCTGCCTTTGCGGCTGCTTCGTAGTGCACCCGGAAGTTGGGGACCGCAGAACCCGCCAACCCCGCGTTGGTGCGAGCACGTGGGGTGTACAAGAATTGTTCCGGGTCGCAACGCGTTGTTGGGTTTGGTACTCCTGCTTGCCTTCGAATGTCAAAGGACTCGCTTTTCTGCGGAGCGGGCACAGGAGTGAGCTCGCTTCGAAAAGAAGCAACGACTAAACAGCGAGCACACGCACGCACACAACACGCAAGACATAACATACCTTTGGTTGAGCAAGGTGTTTGGGGATGGACCGGCCAGGACGAAGAACGGAGTAGATTGAGGCGCTCTCGTCCTGTTTCTTCGTGCCGCGCTGCAGCATGGTGAGGTTTGACGTGGACACATCATCCTCTTGGAGTGGCCGGCACACGCTTGCAGGTACGCTGATGCGAACGTGCCGGATAGGATACGGAAGTTCGTGCACAAGCGGAGCAACGTCCGCTCGCAGTGTGTTGTCTGTATGCTCCTCTTTTCTGAGTTTGTAGTCTGCACCCACACGGAACGACTGAATGCGGTACGACACTTGCGGCCGTGATAGGAGCTCCTGGGGCTCGGTACTCAACACACGCAACTTCTCATGCGTGTCCTGGCTGGTGATGAACTTTTCTGCCTGCTGTAGTCTGTACTGTTGCAGCCGGCGAAGCTCTGTCACCGTGTATCCACAGCCAAGACGGCTCTCGCCATGACAGGGCGATCCGTTGGCGCTGGGAGCCGCTGCGTACTCGTGGGGCGTCCCTTTCCCCGAACACCGAAACAAGGCATCGTGTGCTCGTCTTTTACCCACCACCACAGGACACGCATGCCGTACTGGGCTCTGCATCGTCGGGTTGATGCACTGCACGGACACATTCCGCAGTTGTCACGCTTCTTGCGGGGTCAACGGCGAATTGTGTCACGCCAAGTTGTTTGGTAAGTATCGAAAGTACCACCAACGGACCGAACGAAACGAGCGCAAGCCTTGGTTCATCAGCTCAAGGACACCCCGCCATGCTCTGCCGCGTTGATGGCTACAGTGCAAGGTTGGCTATGTAATTGATGACCCAGCAATTCGGTTTGGCCTAGGCGTTGGTGGGGCCAGGGACAGCACACGTGCGGTTGAGTGAAGCGTGGCAGCATGCTGCGACCGCGCCACACTGGCGTAGCGTGTGTCGCACTGGTGCTGGTGCTGCTTGTCCACACAGCATCAGCACAGTGGGCGTTTGGAACGCCCAAGTTCGTGGAGGTGTTTGCAGAAAACAAAGCTGCCACCCATGACGCTATCATTTCTGGGCCGTATGTTGTGGAACAGCTCAACCCGGGCAAGTTCCTGATCGACATCAACACGTATCAGTGCGTATCCAGAGTTTCTCCCCCGGCCCATTTGAGCCTGCGAAACTCACGCCACACGGCCTGTTGTGCTGCTGTGCAACGACAGGTTTGAGCCTTTTGCTGCAACCGATCCGGACTACCGAATGAACATCATTTTCAACCCGTGCCAGGGACACGCTTTTGACTGCTGCTACGATGTGTTCGGAACCCCCGAGTGCGTGGCACGGTGGCTCAGTGTGACACCCGACATCATAGCACAGTAACCGTTGCTTGTTCAGGTATCGGTTCGAAGTTACTGATCTACGTGATCCAGACTACGGCACAGCCGTGCAACTCTTCACAGATGGAGAGCGAATTCAATCTGCGGCAAGGTGTGCCAGCCTTGTTGCTGCTGTGGTGGTGTTCAGCCTCTCCTTCTCGCTCACTACTCACATGTGCACCATTCACACAGTCGTTTGCCTGATGAGTCAATCGTCATCAATGAAGATTGTGTGGGGTTGTTGGACCCGGACTTCTCATGTGTTGGGTTTCGCTCCTTCAAAGAGGAGTTCGATGTCTTTCCCGTTTGCTGGGACAGAAACTCCACGGTGTGTACATGCGCTGTGCGACGCGACCGTGTTGTTGGTTGGCTGAGTTGACCTGATGAACCGCTTGCAGGTGAATGGATTGGGTGGGTGTCGCCATCCAGCAACAGGCGAAGCTATGGAGTACTGCGTGGAGCTTGCCTTTTCTCAGAACGCCCTTGTGTTCGAGTGTGGCAACGAGTTCGCAAACGACAACCATTGTGGGACATTCTTGGAGATCCACAAGCCTGGGGATCCCATTATTCTGTCAGAGATCAAGCTGCGAGGACAGTTCATGTCAGGGTACGACGAGGACGTCTGCATGAGCATGCAGGTAATGGACTCACGGCCTGTGGTTGTGGCGCAGCTACCGACAAACGGTGATTAGTTTGAATGTCATGGGTTCCAACGAGATGGTTCTGTGCCGAGGAACTCACGAAGTACGTTTGAAAGGGCTGAGAAGGCTTGTCATGCTGTGCTCACGAGGCAGTGTGCCAGATTTGGTGGGTACAACGAACCAAGTACAACTTTGTGATTGAGTTCAAGAAGACGTTCTTCATCAGCACCCCAGATTGCGATTGGGATGAAACCAACGATCGACCATTTGTGTATGCACATCTTGACGGAGTGAACGTGAGGCTTGCTCTGGAGGATTCAGACCAAGAAGTTGACATCAACACGTACCCGTCTGTGATTGGTGACATCGTTTTGCCAGACCCCACAGGTGGCATCAAGTACTTTGCTGACAGGTATGAATAGGGTGTGGCAACGTGGGCTGACCCATTCCGGGTGACGCTTGACGTGTTCGTGGTGTGTGTTGTACTCACAACGCCTGCCCCCCCCCCCCCCCCCCCCCCCCCCCCCCACCCCCACCCCCCCCACCCCCCCACCCCCCCCACCCCCCACACACCT
>Ga0213833_1002672_pt1 | contig 11363 bp, 13 predicted proteins | sample SWATP21_FD_160575 | JGI IMG/M metagenome (GOLD analysis project Ga0213833, IMG submission 160575) | Coastal seawater microbial communities from Marineland, Florida, United States - SWA TP2 #1 | ecosystem: Environmental > Aquatic > Marine > Coastal | place: USA: Florida | collected 2016-08-14
AACCATATGTCACACTCACCCTTCCGCTTCAGCTGCTTCTCTGGGACTGTGTGCATCACCAAAGTCGGTGGCACCCAACAACTCGACGATGGGTTCTGCCGCTGCTCCGGCTTTCAGCAAGTCCTTCACGATTTGTGTGTGCCCGTGTTTGGCCGCGCACAGCATCTGCCGTTGTGCACCGACGAACACACGCACACGCGATGGGTGACACCCGTGAGAACAAACACAGCCCCGTGGTCCCAAGCACGACCCCAAACAAGGAAAAAGAAACAGAGAAAGCAGCACTACGTCGCCAAACAAAACAAAAACAAAAACAAAAAACAACAACAACGAACACACCAACAAAAAGCAACGACCGACGAGCATGCACGCACCGGGGTGACGCCATCAGACGAAGGCGTGTTGACACCATCCACCACCGCCAAGTTCTTGACAAGCAAGCGAGCCGCGCGACGCCAACCGTGTGCACAACATCCAATCAAGAGCGTCCGGATGGACGAGGACTGGTGCTCGGCGCACACATCGGCACGCAACAAACGCATGGTCGCCGCTTCGTGGCCAGCGAGGATGGCCAACTCCACGGGTGGTGCGGTTTGGGCGTGTGTGGCAGCGTCGACGTTGGCTCCGAAGGACACCAGGAAGTCGATCGCGGCGGCGTCTCCGTACGCGGCAGCGGACTGCAGCGGTGTCAGGCCCGAGGTGATGGTGATGTGGTCCACAGCGTAGTTGCCGCGCACGATGAACCTGAAGGGAGGAGGGGGAGGCACCAGATGCACGAGTGACGGACGACACACGTCATTGCCGGCGGGGGGTCAGTCCAGCCACCACATGTGTGCACACCACACAAACATGCACATGCCCGCACACACATGCACACACACACACACACACGCACTCCTTCATGGTGAAAAAGTCCCCGGAGTCACACGCATGGTCAAAGTCGGTCAACAGCGCCACCACACGCTCCGCCAAAGCAACCTCCGCCTGCGCACGCAGCCGTTTCTCAACATGCACGGGATCGTCCTGCATGGGAGCGTGCGATGCGGAAGAGGACGCTGCGTCACCGGCAGCACCCGTGGCAGTGCCTTTCCCTTTCCCTTCTGCTTCCTCTTCTTCTTCTTCGTCTTCGTCCTCGTCTTCGTCTTCACTCACCACCACCGCAGCTCCTGCTCCTGCCGCGGCTGCCGTTGCAGGGGTCACTGAAGCGCTGGCGTCACCAGCAGCCGTGTCACCCTCCGGCGCTGCGTCGCTGTCGTCACCACTGCTGTCAAATCCGTCGTCCTCGGTACCCGCACCACCGCCGCTTGGAGCCTTCTGCCGCCCCGCCTCCATGTCTGAGCTCTCCTCGCCCGACGTGCCCGCCGCCACACCCACGGATGCGACGCCTCCTCCAGAGGCAGCAACGGCAGCGTCGTCGCCAACGGCGACAGGCACGGACGGCACGGACGGCACGGACGGCACGGACGGCGCCACAGCAGCCAGTGACGCGCGGGCCGACGCAAGGGCTTGTTCGGCGTACGCCAACGCATCCAGCCCCGCGTCGGTGGTCCACTCACAGTCCGCGCCCGCCGCGATGCAGGCCCGCACCCCGGCGACGCACAACGCCGACGCAGCGCGCGTCAGCGGCGTCTCGCCCGTGCGCACGTGCACGCGGTTCACGTCCGCACCCGCGCCCACCAGCACCGTCACCAACTCCGCCACCACCTGCTCCTCCTCCTCACGCGCATCTTCCTTCCCTGCTGCCAACGATGACGGAGCTGACGCAGACGCAGACGCAGACGCAGACGCAGACGCCGACGCGGTCGGGGACGCCACCGTGGTGCGTGCAATCGTGGGCGGCGCGCTGGGTTCTTGCATGGCGTCCAGCAACGCGGTGCTGCCATGTGGGTCGACGTGTGTCACACAGGCGCCGTGGCGCACCAGTGCCTTCGCCAACCCCACCGACCCGGCTGCACACGCCGCCTGCAGCAGCGTGCGGCCGGTGTCCGGGTCCACCCACTCGGCGTCTGCGCCGGCGTCCATCAACGCCAGCGCCGTCTCCAGCGCGGCGTCACCCAGGGACACGGCAAACACGAGCGGCGGGTGGCCAAACCGCGCGGGCAGCGCCTCGTTCACCGCGGCACCCGCCGCCGTCAACAGCCGCACCGCCGCGGCGCATCCCGAGGCGATGGCAGCCTGCACGGGGGTGGCGCGAGACGCGGTGGACGGCTGGCTGGGGTCTGCACCCAGCTCCAACAACGCCTGCACCGACGCGGCGTGGCCGGCCTGGCAGGCAACCAACAAGGGCGTGACGCCGCCGGTGGCCGGGCACTCGACGTTGACGTTGAAGTTTTGGCGCTGCACCGCGGTGACGAGGCGCGCCATGTGCCTGTCCACCGCCTTCGCGTGTGCCTGTCGCGCAGCTTGTTCCACGTCAGCATCCGCATGAGCATGCGCGCCGTTGCGGCTGTCGGCGTTGCTGCTGTCGGCGTTGTTGTTGTGACCACGGGCGTGTGCGCCGTCACTCTCTCCATCTCCTGCTCCTCCGTCTCCGTCTCTGTCTCTGCCTCCTTCTTGTGTGGCGGCGCCACCACCTGCCCCGCATCCCGCCCCACCCACGTCGTCTCCAGCGCCACCACCCTCCTCGCCGTCGTCGTCCGCCTCCCCACGTGCAAGGGCGTGGCGGCGGTCCTGCGGCAGGAAGTCCTGCAGCTCGGGTGCGGGGATCACGATGGCCAGCGCCGCCCGCGCGGCGTCGGACGTCGCCAGCTCCAACGCCGTGCGGCCGTCCACGTTGACGGGCTGCGCGTCCGCGCCCAGCTCCAGCAGCGCGAGCACACTGGCCGCGTCCCCGCTGACCGCGGCTTCCATCAACGGCGTGGTGCCGTCCGCAGCGGGGGCCAACACGTTGGCGCCCGCCGCCACGAGCGTCCGCACCAGGTCCGATCGGCGCGCCGTCACGGCGATCAACACCACCGACGCGCCGTCGTTGTCTTGTGCCACCGGCGAGGCGCCGCGTGCCAACAGCCGCGACACGGTGGCGTGGTTGCCGGCGGCCACCCCAGCCGCCAGCGCCGTGTTGCCGTCGACATCCCTGGCATCCAGCTCTGCCCCGCTGTCCAGCAGCAGTGCGACCAAGCTTGCGTCGCCCACGATGGCGGCGTGCATCAGGCATGTGCGTGCGGCTTCATCCGTCGCCGACACGTCCGCGTGGGCCGACTGAATCAACGCGGCGGTTGCGCCGTAGCGGTTGTGCTTCACGGCATAGAACAGCGCGGGGAGGTCCGACTGGGTGCTGCGCACGTTGCCTGTTGCCTTGCGGGCGACCAGCTCGTTGATGGTGTGGACGTCGCCGTCAGACGCTGCGCGCATGAGCGTCGTCAAGCCAGAGGCGACACTCTCGTAGTCCACAGGGAAGTTGCCACGATCCACGAGGGCAAGGGCGCCAGCAAAGCTGTTTGTTTGTGGTCGTTCGCACAAAGAGAGAGAAGAGAAAGAGAGGTGGATCAACAACCAAACACAACCACACAAGTCAACCCAGTCCACCAAAGGTGGGGCCACAAAAGGAACATCCCATGCAATTCAGTCGCAACGACACAGGGAAGCCAGCCAGCCAGCCAGCCAGCCAGCCAGAGACGTACTCGCTGCCATCGATTGCCGCGTCCATACACTGCAGTTCTTTGATGATGCGCTGCTTGACGGTGCCATCGGCTGCCACCGCATCGCCCATGGTCGCGACACTTGCGCCCGCACCTTCATCTGCACCACCGTCACCAATGGTCGCGTCACCCAGCTCCTCTGCAAACTGCAGCGCTGCCTTGCCCGCCGCATCTTCTTGCATCACGGCCGCGCGACGCTCCATCAGGTTGCGGACAGTCGCCAGGCACCCTTGCTCCACGGCAAGGTGGAGCGGTGTGCGCCCCTGCTCGTTGGAAGCGTTCACTTCCGCGCCAGCGTCCACCAGCACGTGCACCAACCACGCGGTGCCGGCAAGAGACCGCGCCGCGTAGCTGACGCACACACGCACACACACACGCACACACACATACACACGCACATACACACGCACACATACACGAATGTGCGCCACACCGTGCAACACAGAGAGACACCCATGAGCACGGGGCGCACTGGGGGAAACAACGCCCGCGGCCGTGCATGTGCAACCACCACCACCACCACCAGCGCCACCAACGCCACTAGCACCGCCGCCGCGGCCACCACACCGCGCACAGATGCAACACAAACACGGCTCGTCACAATCTCACCACCCCCCACCCCCAGCCACGTACTGCAGTGGAGTGTTGCCGTGCACGTCCGACGCGGTCACATGTGCTCCCTGCGCAATCAGGTGTGGCACCAACTGAGACGCGCCAGCGCAGGCTTTCATCAGCGCCGTGGTTTGAGTGGAGGTGTGAAGGGCGTTGATGTCCACGCCGTTGTCCAAGAACATGTCCAAGATGGCTTTGGAGGTCTCCATCTTGCCGTTGGTGACGCACGCAGCCTGTTCCCACATGGCGCACGCACACAACCAGCAAACCAACCCACCAAACAACGGAGCAGCGTGAGACACCCATGAGGAGAAGGTAGTGCTGTTGTCCTATTTTGTTCTGTGCTCCAGCAACATGTGGGGTGCAAGTAAACAACGTACCAGCGACAGGGCAGAGTCGCCATCGGGGGTGACAAGGTCTGCGTTGGCGCCGAGGGACACGAGCAGCTTGAGGATGTCGAGGTTGTCACCGACTTCCATGACCCCCGCCATGAGAGGTGTCTGGCACCGGGCACGAGACACACAGTTCAAGGCTGCGCCCTCTGCCACAAGGTGGCGAATCACACCAGTGCGTTGCTGCAGGACTGCCAAGGTGAGGCACGTCATGCCCGATGCAGACTCGTAGTCATAGTCCAACAGCCGGCGGTCAAAGAGGGACAGCGCGGCATTCAGGTCACGCGACTCCAGCGCTGCCTCCATGTCATCCACGGCTGTGTTTTGGGCGTCCAGCAGCTCGCTGCACTCCAGGCACGACCGAACGGGAGACGAAAACCCAAACTTGGGCATGGGGCGCTTGGAGCTGTTGGGGCAACACTTGATGCAACAGCTGCGCCCGCAATGCTTACAGTGCCACCGAGTGTCGGTGCTCTCCAGCTTCTTGCCGAGTAGGACGTGGCACAGCACGCACTGAAGGCGCCACGGCACCAACAACACGCTGCGTCAACTCAAGAACACGCGTGCGCGCCACATGGGCAGAACGCAACCACAACACACCCACAAACATGCCCGTTCCCACCAGCTTCCCTACGCCAACATGCACGAAGCTTGCGTACCGCATCTTCGTTGGTCCTCCATCCTGGTTCCGTCCTCCTGTCTTGCACCAAGTTCGTCAAATCCGTTGCATGCGTGACCAACGCAGCCCCACGCTCCTCGCGAATCGTGGCAATGGCAGCTGCACGCCAAGTGTCATCAGTCACGTCGCGTCACGGAAGCCAAGAGAGCACGCACAACGCACACGCACACACGCACACACGCACACACGCACACCACTTGATCGAATGTGGCGCACTCAACAAACAGCGCAATGCGTGCACGTACCCACACGCGGCGCCGCGGCACGAGCTCTGATTTCTCGAATCCACTCATCGCGCTCGTGCGCTTTGCGCATCACGAACAGCCACGTGCGGGCAGGGGAACGGAACTCCATCCCAAACGGGCGGGTGGAGTCGAACCAGGGCCGCACAGTGCACCCATCGCGCACCACCACGCTGTCTTTTGGCGTCTTGTCCTTCGCTGTGCGAAACACGGACAACACGCGCCCGTCCAGCCTCAAAATCTTGGGAGCCCACTGCTTCAGCATGGCCTTCTTGGACCGCTTCATCACCACCTCCAGTTCCTTGCGACCAGTGACGTCGACGCCCTCCAAGTCATCCACGTCCACAGCTGGCACCTCTGCCGACGCGGAACCACCGCCGGTGGGATCATCGCCTGCTGCCACAGCCCCACTGTTACGCTCGCCAGCGTCAGCAGCAGAGCCGGAGCCCGAACCAGCACCAGCGCCACCGGCACCAGCGCCACTGGCACTGGCAGCAATGCCGTCACTAACGGCACTGGGGCCAGAAGCAGCGGCAATCGAGCTGTCCGCGTCGCCACTAGAATGGGTCAAATCCCCATCCACGGCCGGTGGTGGTGCGTCCGAGACATCCTCTTGTGCATCGGACTCTTCCGCGCGAACAGAAGCGTCTGTGCTTTGCATGTCCATGTCTATGTCCGCGTCCGCTTCCGCTATGTTCCCAGGGCTTGCAGGTTCAGCGTCGGCCTGGCGTGGCAAGCGGGTTGAGTGCGACAAACCAGTATCCACAATCACAACGAATTCAACACCCACAACAACACCAGCGTGTCGAGCGCAACAGGCATGTGTCAGCCACACACCAAGCAAGCGCCGCCACTACAAGCGCCACACACAATACAACCAGCTCCGCACCATGTTGGCGTCCTGGCGTTCACTTGTGGTGTGGGGACAACACGCTCACCGTTGACGCCTGCGCTGTGCCCTCGAGTGGAGCCCACGCCCGTCACCCACAGCGCCGACACCGACAGCAGGGTGGGAGCCACACGACAACACACAAGGTCCTTGAGCAGCACGGAAGCAGTGCACCAGCGAGTGGGGGGAGACTGCCTGACTCCGCAGCCACACCAACACCACCAACCGTGCCGCGAACAGGAACAACTGCAGCAGCCACGGTGAAAGCGAGCGGACGGCCTGTTTGTGACATAAATTGTGACATAAAATGAACGACCCAGAAGCCGGTTCGTTCTCGACCCGGCGCGCCCACACACACTCTGCACCAATGGCGTCCCTTGCCAGCCATGTGTCAAGCAAAGCCAAAACATCCAATGCCGGGTGGTGTGTGGCGGGAGGGGTCGCGGTTGGTGTGGCGGGAACGCTGCTGGCGCGCTACGTGGCGTCCAAGCTGCACAGACACGGCAGCGCGAAAGCTCTCGCCAACGTGACAGAGACGCATTTCCAGTACCCTCGAGACACCCGACGCGAAGAACGGTGGCCAGAGGACAGTCCAGAGTATAAGGCTGGACATGCACGACACAATAGGTACGCTGTGACACCCAGGGACCAACACGTGGGGATTCGTTCGTCGAGGGTGATGACTGACTCGCGGTGGCGTGTGTCACGTTGGCTGGATGCATGGATACTGCGTGTGTTTCATCACACCCAGGGTGAAGCCGCCCCCAGACGAGGTGGAGGGTGACATATTTGATCGCCAGCGTTGTATCGTAGGCTTCAACCAGGGTGCCATTGAGAAGCAAGTTTGCTTCGTGCTCGGCACTGGAGGCATTGGACAGAACGTGGCGCTGACACTCGCACGCTTGGGCGTTGGGAAAATCATCATGCTTGACTGTGACACGTGCGTCGCTGCTGTTGTGGCTGTGGCTGTGGCTGTGACTGTGACTGTGGCTGTGGCTGTGGCTGTTGTTGAGTGGGGCAACCTGTTCCCACGGATCGGTTGTGTGTTACGTTGCTGCTTTGTTTGTCTTTCTGACGTTGTTTCTTCTGCTCCAGCTACGACGCCTCAAACCTGACGCGACAATGCCTCGGATCGAAGGCAGACATTGGTCGCCGCAAAGTCGATGCTGCTGCAGACAACATCCGGCACCACAACCTCCGATCCGAGATCGAAACGGTGCACTGTGACGCGCTCACCGACTGGGCCACGGTGGTGTCGATTGCACGGCGCTCCACGGTCATCTTCAACGGCGTAGATCTGGGGCCCATGTGGGACTTTTGTGTCAACGCGTTGGGGCGTGAGTTGGGCATCCCGACAGTGGCAGGGCAGTCGTATGATTGGCTGTGGGACACGGAGTTCTACTCCAACAAGCCTGGCGCCAGGTGCCAAGCTTGCAAGGGCTCCAAGAGCTTCGAGGCGTGGCTGAATTCCTACGCTGTCCACTTTGGTGCGAAAGAAGACCGCGACCGCACAGCCATGCTGCGCCGCATGTTCCCATCCCCCTCCACCACCCTGGCTGCCGATGCCATCGCTGCCTTCCTGCGCAACGACCCAAACTTCAGAATGGATGGCCCTACCCTGCAAGCCATCATCGCCAGCGCTCTGCGTGATGCACTGACCCCACCGCCACCCGCTGGGGCTGGACCAGGTGCTGGTGCCGGGGCAGCTGTCGGAGCACGTGCTGTAAGTGTGCCACACCACCGTCGAGCTGCCGGTGCGGCCGCAGAGCTGACACTGGACACCGCGCCTGCTTTTTTCTCGAGCTTGCATCGCCGCTGCCTCGCACGCATGCTGCCTGGTGCCGTCTCACGGCAGCACGACTTGAGGTTCATTCCGCGGCCCCACCACGTGGACACGCGCTTTGTGGGTTCCTGGGTGTGTGTTTGCCTTGCCGCCAGCGTGCACATGGTGTCGCAGTGGGTTGCGGCGCTGTTTGCGGAGGACAACATCCGCAATGACCTCCAGCCTCCCTCCAGCTTCACGATGATTCTTGGGCAGGGGAAAAGCGGCGCAGAACAAGGTTACCATGAAGAGCTCCAGTTTGCCAAGATGGGAGTGTTGCCAGTGACGGAGTTGTTGAAGGTGCCGAAGACACATTACGATGACGCAAGTGATGAGTTCTGTGGCATGTGTCAAGCCGGTGCGGGGCGCAGCATTCGTGAAGTAGTTCCATTGCCTGCTGTGGCCCCGTGATTGTGCGGCCACGTGATTGCAACACTCGCTGCCGTCTCCGGTCAAACATCGTGTTCGTTCCTCTTCACATCAAGGAAGTGCTCCCCTCCTTCCACCCATGTGCGCGCTTGTCCATGGCATGCTGCAAAACAGCACTTAGCCATGGGGCTGGCACTTCAAGTTGTTAAACTCAGCAAGTCGAGACCCGAGCGGTTACAGGCGCATCGACGCCACGTACCGGGGCCACTGGGCCATGTTCAATGAGATTCCCAACAACGTAAACACAAGCTTGGAAATTTTCGCACATTGGCTAGAAACGCCCGTGCGCAACATGCTAGTCGACTCCACTGCGATGCACGTGGGGGGGGGGGAGCTGACATGCAACGCGCGTCACGAAACTCGGGGCATTTCGCGCGCATGACCCGTCAAATCGTGGCGCTTGAGGCCCTCGCTCTCACGCACTCAACCAAGCACCACTCCAAGGGGCGTGCCAACGAAGAACACATGGCAGGATACGGCCGTGTCTTACAAATTGTAAGTTACAATGCACAACACACCCCACTCCGCACATCTTCCACTCCCAAACGACGAGCGAATCTGGAGCCCTGTGATGGCCATGGGTAGAACCCACTTGGTCACACCGAGCAGGTCACCACACCGTGTCCACTATGTGCGCCTTGCTGAGTTCTTCTCATGGACCCGACGGACGGTGGAGCATCACGCAACACACGTAGGGGCACACCATCCTTGGTGTCTTCACAAGCACGATTCATTTCCAAAGTGGAGCAACGTTGCCAAGTACTTGTTCAGGTCGACCTTCCCACTTCCTTGGGCACATGCGAGAGCCTCCTGCGTCACGTACACCCCGCGGTCGCATGGAAGGTCGCACAGAAACTTCACAGCACCCAGGCGACCATGCATGCAGGCCAACCTAACGGCGTCGTTGTTCCTTGCCGCGGGGTCAACCCCTCGGTCACGTGGGAGGCCACACAGCCACTCAAGGACATGGACACGACCGTGTGCTGCGGCAGCGCTCACAGCCAAACTGAGTTGTGCGGCCGGGTCGACACCCTGCTTGCGTGGTAAGCCGTACAGGAACTTGAGAATGGCCAAGTGGCCGTTCCCAGCGGCTTGAATGAAAGCCTTATTGTCGTGCGCTGCAACGTTGACACGAAGGTTGCAGAGGTACTCGACGACGCGTATGTGCCCGTTGGTTGCCGCCCCAATGACAGCATCTGGATCGATACCAGTTCCCAGCACGTGCGGAAGGCTGCAAAGGTATTTCATGGTGAATAGGTGGCCAGCAGAGGCTGCCATGACCAGGCCCGACATCATGTCCCGTCGGTCCAAGTCGTCGCCACGGATAGCCTCCAGCTTGTGCCTCAGCAACCATAGGTGTCCCTCATAACACAGACACGATGGTGTGACGGGAAACCCATCCGGCAGTTCCACCGCGAGGCGTGGACACTCGGCGAGCGAGTGTGTTGCGCATTCCATCTGTTGTATCCGCGTGAAGGCGTCACCAGCGGTGTCACGAAACCAGTTGACAAAAAATGGGACACGGTGAACCATGTTCCACATGCCGGTGTGTGGACCACGGCACCGGACATGCTGCCACACCATCGCTCGCAACGAAAACTGCCGGGTCTCGTCAAGGAGCAGGGTTGTCGCGGCGGTGGCGGTCGCGACACGATCCAGGCACAGCCGAGACAAGGCAAGGACTGAGGGTGGGTGGAGGTGCCCCTGCATGACAAGCTCCGTAGCAGCCTTCAGGTGGGCCACGTTGCAGCAGAAAAGCAGGGACACGTCGGTGGTGGGGTCCACCGTGATGCCATGTGTCTCAGCTGGTGCGTTATCACAGTCTGTGGTGTGTGGCCCATTGCAGTTGTGTGGGTGGTGCCCTAGTTCCCGCAACGCCGCGCTGCATTTCCACAGGCCAATGGGGACGTCTGCGGCACGGATTACGTGTGCCGGAGCTGGGACATCGGGGTGTTGCTCAGACAGTGTGCATGTGTTGTTGGGCATGGCTTTGGTGCGCAACATGCGGCAGGTGGGGCAACCCAACGCGTTTCAAGTGTAAATTTTACGCGGTGCATTTGTGGAGAAGGACACAGGTGTGCATGTATTCATTCACCGGCTCTCGCCACCCCGCGCTCAATTCAAAGACCGAGCCAAGCGACTCATGGATTCTCTCAACATCTTCGATTCCGATCTATCAACATGAACAAGACGCCTACTTGGGTCGATGTCTACTGCTTCCGGTCGAGCATTTTCGAGATCCTGCTGGCTCTGGACAAGCCATGTCGAAGCTACATGTACTGCCTCTTGCCACTGAAGTTGGGGTGATTGAACGCGTCCACACAGGCGCTCGAACCGTGTGCACGAATGGCTGACGCAAACCGCTCCGATGGGCAACGGAAGAAGCCGCCAGTGATGATACGAGCGATGGTATCGCGGTAGTCGTCGCTGGGCACGTTTGTGAAGTAGTCGAGCACTGGTACTCCGAGAGAGAGAGAGAGAGTGAGAGACATGCAGACAGACATGCAGACATGCAGACATGCAGACATGCAGACAGACAGACAGACAGACAGACAGACAGACAGACAGACAGACAGACAGACAGACAGACAGACAGACAGACAGACAGACAGACAGACAGACAGACAGACAGACAGACAGACAGACAGACAGACAGACAG
>Ga0213833_1002674_pt1 | contig 11358 bp, 11 predicted proteins | sample SWATP21_FD_160575 | JGI IMG/M metagenome (GOLD analysis project Ga0213833, IMG submission 160575) | Coastal seawater microbial communities from Marineland, Florida, United States - SWA TP2 #1 | ecosystem: Environmental > Aquatic > Marine > Coastal | place: USA: Florida | collected 2016-08-14
GGGAGAGTTGGATTCCGCAATGGGTAAATGTGGCAGTGGGCTATAGCGGAGAGGGGATGCTGGGTGCCAATTGGAATGTGTGGTACTCAGATGGGGTGTGTTATCACAACTATGAGCATATTCCTCGCTACCGCCAATACTATCTGAGTCTTGACATTGATTGGGAGCGTATTCCAACAAGGAGCAAGTTTCTCAAAGCTGCGGCTCCTTATTTAAACATTATCAAGATACCTTTTCCGGCCTTAGAGTATAGCACGGTGGATGGCTTTAGGGGTAAGGCCTTCTATTTTTAGCAAAGACAGAAAAAGGGCAAGACAGCACTTGAAGTGTTATCCTGCCCAACATAATCAATCTATGGTCTGTAAATGTAAATGGTCTTTGAGGCAAAACGGCTAGCCACCCTGACAAGGTAAATGCCACTTGGGTATGGACTTAAGTCAAACTGGTATTGCTGATTGCCCGGTGTTGAAACCTGAATTTCATTTCCTCGGGCATCATAAATGGCAACTCTGTCAATCTCTTCATTCAGCTGAATATTGAATATGCCATTTGTTGGATTTGGAAATACTTTTAAGGAACTGTGCATGTCCGTTTCATGAATACTCATAGGGTCATGAAGGGTAATTGTGAATTCAGCTTTTATACCTGATTCGTCGTTTGCAGTGGCAATTACCTTAACTGTTCCGGCTTTGCTGCCTTTCACCGTGCCATTTTCGTCAATAGTGGCTTCACCGGTTTCATTTTCAATTGACCAGGTTATGCTTTTGTTGGTGGCGTCTTCAGGAAGTACTTCAGCACTCATTGGCAGAATTTGGCCAACGTTCATTTCGTCAATGCCATTAAATCCACTTATTTCAATTGAGGTTACCAGTATAATGATGGTTTCGGTTTCGCCGGTTACAATGGCTGTATTCCGCTGGTCTTCATAAGCATAGCTTTTCAATACCAATTCATCATCGCCGTTCCATTCTATCAGAATCCAACCGTAATGAACTTCTCCCTCCATTTCAAATTTGAAACCCACGTAGGTTTCGTCGGTGGGAAAGGTGTAAGTGGCAGGTCCCCAAAATGGATCGATGTAGGCGTCTATTGCAGCAAACCAGCCGGTACCGTTGTCAATGGCCGTGCCTGTTTCAAGTCCTATGAGCACATCCCAGCTTGCAGCTGAATGCGTGCTTACAAAAGCATCTTTTTCAAGAAATAGTATTAGAGGCACGCCCATTACAAACGAGAATTCAAATTCCGGGTCAGAGTCATTGTCAATGTCTAATTTGAATTCTGTGTCAGGCTCGCCGCTATTAAGTGTTACATCGTCAATATCACGATAGATAATTACGGCTTGTGCCTGGCTGAATGCCAGGCAGGCAAGTAGTACCAGCAGGCTTAGGTTTTTGGTCATGATGTTTTATTTTGAAGTTTGGCCTATGACCCATTTTCTCCTTTGGTCGTTGCCAGCACTTCCGCTGAATTGGGCTTTTTCATCATGTTTCAGCACAAGTGCTGAACTCTAAGGGCTGGAATTCAGAAGCCTGAGTCATGGCATACTGTATTCATGAGCCAGATACCCTGATAGCTTTAAGAACGAGGGCCAATCTTTGGTTTCTGGCCATTTTCACGTCGAATTGTTTGTAGAGTTTGGTGAGCGATGAGCGTATTCCACCTACACTTAGCAAGGCTTCATTGGCCAGTTCCTGATTGCCAATTGCCGGATTCTTATGGAGAATATTTAGAACCTTCCAATCTGTTTCGTTGAGCTTAATACCCAAGCCGGTTTCAATTTTGGTTTTAGAGAGGCCTCCGGTCATATCGCAAACAGCCGTATTCTCATTGATAGATTCAAGTGATTTGCGGTAGTGCTCCTTAATCTGTTTTAAATGCCAGTTTCTTTTTTTGGCCTGCATTCTGGCATAAAACACTCCGGCTATTAACAGTATTAGCAGTATGCAATTTGATAGCAGCAGCAGGTGGTTGATGTTGATTGAAGGGTTGATGGAAGGTAAAAAGCTTGTGCTGTGTAGTTGGGCAACCTGCAAATCAGGGTTTCCTGCTTTACTTGAGAAACCATATGCTGAAATAATGCTTACTATGGTAGAAATCAGGGTTATTAGAGTAACATAAAGGATGGGACGGGAACAAATTTGCCCATGCCATACACGAACTGAGCTTATCAGGATAGACAAGGCTGATTGAGGTTGTGCCATGAATTACTTGATATTCGGGTTGGATCGAATTGCATATGATTACGAATTGTAGACCGGAAAAGATGCCTGCCTGAGGTTATAAGGTTATTTAAATACTTTTTTGGTAAGTGTAGGAGGCAGGCTATTGAGTGGCTTAGAGTAAAGGTATTTTAATTGTAAATGACCCTGTGCAAATAGCTAAATTGCCGCTTCAATTATTTAATATGAGGTTACTTCTATTGTTTTCGGCTTTGTTTTTATGGTCATGTGGAAATCAGCGACACGCCAATGATCATGACCACGATCATTCACATGAACATGAGCACGACCATGATGAAGAAGGTGAAGGCCATAACCATGAAACTGAAGCACTGCAGCTTAACGAAGGCAAGAAATGGATGGTGAATGAAGAAATGAAGCCTCATATTGATTCAATGAAGATGTTGCTTGACAATTTCACCATGACTAATGCTGAGAGTTTTCACGTGTTGTCTGCCAGCCTTGCGGGCCATAATCAAAACCTTATATCCAGTTGTACTATGAAAGGGCCCAGCCATGATGAATTGCACAAATGGCTTCACCCACATATGGAGCGCGTAGAAAAGCTTGCACAGATAAGTACAGAAGAGCAAGGGGTTGAAGTATTCAATGCCATCAATGAGTCTTTTAAGGAGTTTGATGAGTTTTTTGAGTAAGTGATTGGTAGTCAGTCGGTACATGGCTTGTTGTGTTGTGTATACTATATTTGAGTCGCTTCCCATAAAATGAAGATTATGCAAAGAATAGGTCCTTTTATATTGAGCTTTATGCTGGTGTTTGCCTACACGGCTTGCCAAAAAGATATGCTTGAGCCCAGTGCGGCTGAAGAAAGTGCTGAGGCCAATGCTGAAAACCTTGAGGGCACCACCAATGGAAAACTGCCCGACAAACGAAAGGGTCGTATTGATCCGCAGGAAGGTGAAGAAGAAGGTGATCCATGTGATGAATTGCTGCGAAAATTGAAGAATACCCGCGAGGGCACTGATGAGTACAAGCGACTTCTGGCTATCTATAAGGAAAAATGTGGCGATGACGAAAAGGAAGATCCCTGTGATGAGTTGCTGCGAAAACTGAAGAATACCCGAGAAGGAACTGATGAGTATAAGCGACTACTAGCCATCTATAAGGAGAAATGCGGAAAGGACGAAAAGGAGGATGACTACTGTGAAGAGTTGGCCAAAAAGATAAGGGCTGCCGAGCATGGCAGTGATGAGTGGAAGCGGCTAATGGCTCTATACAAAGAGAAGTGTGGGGAGAGTGATGAAATTGACTGCGATGAGTTGGCCAGAAAAATAAGAGCTGCCGAATATGGTAGTGATGAGTGGAAACGCCTGATGGCCATCTATAAAAAGCACTGTGGCAGCGATGAAATCTCTTGTGAAGAGCTTGCTAAAAAGCTGAGAGAAACCCGCGAAGGCACTGATGAGTGGAAGCGCTTGAAGGCTCTTTATGATGAAAAATGCGGTGAAGACGAAAAAGACTATTGCGAAGAATTGGCTAAAAAGCTGAAAAGTACCCGTGAGGGCACTGATGAGTACAAGCGCCTGAAGGCCTTATATGATGCCAAGTGCGGCAAAGAGACTGACCGCAAAGAAGAATACTGCAAAGAGCTAAAAGCCAAGTTGGCTAAAACCCGCAAGGGCTCTGATGAGTATAATGAGCTGCTAAGGCTTATTGCACAGAAGTGTAAATAAGAACCATTACCATACAGAAGGCCCCGATTTATCGGGGCTTTTTTGTTTTTGAGATATTTGATGCTATGAAATACCTGGGTTTGCTTGCAATCATAATTTTGAATTTAGCCAGAATTGGATTTGCTCAGAAACTATGTATAGTTGATGCGCTTGGCAAGGTTGAAATGCAGCTACAACAAGGTGATGAGATTGAATTTACTACAACCCTGAGGGATTCGTATAAGTTTGATGAAGACATAGTCGACTATTTAGAGCCGTTCTATATCAGCATTTCGGGTATTATTGATTCATTTACGGAGTCAACTCTTTATATCAGCTCTGTTTGTTATTATGAGATTGGTGATACACATTACGTACAGTATTTGTATCACGCCACACCAACCCAAACACATCACGCTGTGCCCATAGACGATATATACATTGTTTACAAAGACTATGATTCAAGAATGAATGGCTGGGGTTGGTCGGCTCTTGGCACGTTAACCGCGCTCGCTTCGCCATTTACGTCAATAGACTATGGCCAACGACGATTTAATTTCAGAAGGTTTTTCATTACACTTGGAATAGTAGCTATCGAGATGGTTATTGGAGGATTGAGTGTACGTGCTGCCAATAAAAAGATCTACCCATTGGACAGAAATAGAAGTTATCCCGTTGCGAGGCAGCGGTTTAAGCAATTCAATCTTGTAGTAAAGTGATCTGACATTCATTTAAGAATCAAGATTTTTGAAATTTATGGTAGGGTGCCTCGCTACCTGTTCGGTATATAGGCTGAATAGCAAAGCAAAAACTACATCATGAAAAAAGTAATCCCATTTCTACTGGCCCTATTAATGGCCATGGTATACTATTCCTGTCAGGATGATATGTTAGAACCATCGGCAGTGGAAACTACCAGTGAAACAGAAAACCAGGACTTGAGAGGCACTACAAAGGGCAAACTGCCAGATAAGAGAAAAGGGAATATTGACCCTCAGGAAGGTGGTAGAGACAGTGTTGATACACGCGATACATCAGATTATTGTGATAAACTAGCCAGGAAGATAAGAGCTGCTGAGCATGGCAGTGATGAGTGGAAGCGCCTGATGGCACTTTACAAAGAGAAGTGTGGAGATGACGAAAAAGAAGACCCATGTGACGAGCTTCTGAGAAAACTTAAGAATACGAGAGAAGGTACTGATGAATATAAAAGGCTCCTGGCCATCTATAAAGAGAAATGTGGAAGAGATGAAAAAGAAGGCGACTACTGTGAAGAGTTGGCCAAAAAGATAAAAGCCACCCGAGAAGGCACTGATGAGTGGAAGCGTTTGGTAGCCCTTTATAAGGAGAAGTGTGGTAAGGATGATGAAATGGATTGCGATGAATTGGCCAGGAAGCTGAAAGCTACACGTGAAGGTACCGACGAATGGAAACGCCTGAAGGCCCTTTGGGATAAGAAGTGTGGCAAGGATGAAAGAGAAGGCGACTACTGCGAAGAGCTTGCCAAAAAGATAAAAGCCACCCGTGAAGGCAGTGATGAGTGGAAACGTCTTGTTGCCCTTTATAAAGAGAAGTGTGGTAAGGACGATGAAATTGATTGTGATGAACTGGCCAGGAAGCTGAAAGGAATGCGCCAGGGTACTGATGAGTACAAAAGACTTAAGGCCTATTACGACAAACACTGCAAATAAGAGAATACATTAGCATTAACATTAAGCCCTTGGCAGTTGGACTGGCCGAGGGCTTTTAAAAACTGAGTTGCTGAACAAGCTGACGTTTAGTAAGTGCTTTGAACTGCACTTCGATGCCATAAGAAACTATCTGTACTACAGATGCGGTAACTCAGATATTGCCTCAGACATTGCGCAGGATTCATTTGTGAAACTCTGGGAGAAGCGAGCCACTCTTTCAAATGAACAACACCTGAAAAACCTGCTCTACAAAATGGCCAATGACTTATTGGTGAGCCACTGGCGACACAATAAGGTAATTGATGAATACCAGACCAGCGTAAAGCTGAAACTTGAGTTAAACAGCCCTGATAAGCAGGTGCAGTTTAACGAACTTAAGGAGCAATATGAGCGAGTGCTCTCACAGCTACCTGAAAAACAAAGAGTGGTTTTTATGATGAACCGAATTGATGGACTTACCTATAGAGAAATAGCTGAGCGACTCTCATTGAGTGCAAAGGCTGTAGAGAAAAGAATGAGTGCGGCTATACGGGAAATTAAAAAGCAAATCAAGTACCCATGAAACATGCCCATATATCAGCTCAACATCTGCTGGGTAATGAACAGGAAGAATTGCTCTTGAATGTGCAGGTTTCCTATCAAAAAAGCAGGCAGGCAGTTTGGGAAGAGTTCGCTCAGCGAATATCAGATGAGAGTGCTGAGCCGAAGAAGGCCAGGGTATACCTTCTGGCCTGGGCCAAATATGCAGCGGCTGCCATAGTGCTGATCACTATTGGCCTTGGCACCTTTGCCAGGTTTTATACCCAAAATCTGAATACACAGGCAGGTGAGGCCATGACCTTCAGTTTGCCTGATAATTCTGTAGTAGAGCTGAATGCAAACTCCGAAATGAGCTTTCAGCCCTGGTGGTGGTGGGCCAGTAGAACAATACAGTTTGAAGGCGAGGGGTATTTCCAGGTACAAAAGGGAGAAACCTTTCTGGTAAAATCAGAAGGGGCCTCAACACAGGTGTTGGGAACCAGTTTTAGTATTAATACTAAAAACGGGTACGAAGTATTTTGCGAGAGCGGAAGTGTTTTGGTTTATAATGAGTTTGGTGAGGTGACCCTATTGCCTAATGATTTTGTGAAACTTGCCAATGCCCGGCAATGGGAGAAGACAAAGGTTTTGCCTGAAACCATTCTGGCCTGGTCATCTGCCAAGTTCATGTTTAAAGGGCAATCGCTGCCACAGGTATTGCGCGAACTGGAAATGGAATATGACGTACAAATAGATTTTGACCTGCAAAAAGCTAACTCCTATAGGTATAGCGGTTTCTTTGCAAAGCCTCAAAATGCAGAACGAGCTCTTGAAATGGTATGTCTGAGTCTGGGCCTGAAGTTTGAGAAGCAGTCAGAAAACACTTACTTAGTTTCTCAACCATAAAAAACTGAAAACTAGTCTAAAAGCTCTTTTGATATTCTTAATGTGTCATTATGATTTGATGGCACAGGAGGTAAAGGTGCAGGCCAATCACACACCGCTCAACGAAGTATTTGAAGAGCTACACCTTCAGTATGGGGCACAGTTCTCCTTCAACAGTGATTTGTTGAGCAGATGCTATGTGAGCTCTGCCGCCAGCTATGCTTCAATGCAGGAAGCGGTTGAGGCACTGCTGAAGCCCTGCAATTTTACTTATGAGCTTAAGGGAGATGTTTTTGTGATCTACGAAACAGAGCGTGTTGATGATCAATCAGAGGCAACTCCATTTACCCTGAGTGCCGAGGTACTTTCTGTGAAGAATGGAGAACCACTGCCTTTTACCACCCTCCAGATAAACGGAAACGGTATGGTGAGTGATGTAAACGGAAGATTTGCATTCAAGTCAGCTGACAGTGTGTTGCAAATCAGAATTTCATATGTAGGCTATCTTCCAATGGATACCATTGTCAGGGCCCAGGGCAATTACCGATTCCGGCTTGAGCCGTCCATACATCGTTTGGCAGAGGTTTCTATAGTGCCAAATGCCCGGGGCACAAAAGCCGTTACTATTGATAAGGCTCAATCGGTGAGCCTTAGTCAAAACACGCATGTGCCACCACAGCCTGGTGTTACCAAGCTCAACCATCAGGTGGCTGTTTTTCAACCCGGCAGTAGTGACAATACCCTCTTCAATCTGCTGCGGCTTCAACCTGGTATACTGGCTGCTGGTGAGCAAACCAAAGACTTCATCATTGCAGGGGCTTATAAGGGACAAAGTCAGATTAAGTATGATGGTATTACCCTCTTTAACCTAAGCAGTTATAATGACCATATTGGGGCAGTTAATCCATTAATGGTTAAGGAAGTTCAGGTTTCAGAAATGGGGTATGGCGTGGATGACGGTGACCGGGTAGGTGGATTGGTGAACATTACCGGCACATCTGGTGATATAGAGGCGGTGCATGGCGTATTAAAGTTTAATAACCAAACCCTTGCCACCAGGGTGAGTGTCCCTATTCTACGTTCATCGGCTTTGCAATTGGCCTTCAGGCAAACCTATTACCATTGGTATGATGGGTTTAACAGCAATTATCTTTACAGCGATCTGGTTTACCACAGGTTTCGCGATTTCAATCTCAAGTATTCAGGAGCCCTCAGAAAAGGGACCACTTATGGCCTGAGCTTTATCACCTTTGGCGACCAGAACAAGTTGGTGTATAGTGATAACGCTTCGGGGAAGTCGTATTCAGGCATCAGTTTGTATCAGAGCGAACAAATGGGAGGAAGCTTCAATCTGGGGCATACCTGGCGCAATGGTGCTATTACCAATACAGTTCTTTCATCTTCAAAGCTGCTTGGTGATGACAGCCATAGCTGGAAGTTTGTTGACCGGCGCACTAACAGGAAGTATGTCTCTAAAGGTTTTAATCAAAACCAAATAGCTGAACACTCCATCAAATTTGAACATATACTGCCATCTACACCGCGACATAGCACCAAGCTTGGCGGCGGTTGGGTCTACAATAATTCAGTTGACTCTAATAGCGCCTTTTATACACCAGGCTATGAGGCAAGTGCCATGAGAGTTTATGCCTATTTGACAGATCAACTGCGAATTTTCAAAGCTCTGAGTTTGTTGCCAGGCCTCAGAACCACCTATCTTATGGAGGCCAATAGCTGGTATTGGGAACCACGCCTGGCCGCACTTATAACTTTCAATGAATCATTGCAGGCCAAATTATCATGGGGCATCTACAGGCAATTTGTTTCTAACCTGCCCTATATAGATGAAGTTGGCAACTACTCCTTCAACTGGGTGGCCAACAACAGCAGTGATTTTGAAATACCCCTGAGCAGACATCAGTCATTGAGTATTGGCTATGAGAAAAATGGCTATTTCATCACCGCACAGGCTTTTTACAGGGTGAGTTCAAACCTTAATCAAGTGAGAATGTTTGGTGACGACGTTATAAGAAGAAAAGTACTCACAGATGGTGAAGCTCTGGCTTACGGTTTGCAAAGTCAGGTTCAAAAATCAGGAGGCTGGTATACCCTTGGCCTGGCCCATACCTGGTCAAAGAGTAGTGAATATTTTAGCTTTTTCAGGGATGACGAATTTAAGAATGCACCTCATGATCAGCGCCACGAACTCAAGGCAAGAGGCTTGGTTCATCTTGGGCCTTTTTCTATCTCAGCCAATTATGTGTATGGTACCGGCTTTTACCTAAATGAACGTGTTAACAATTGGCCCTACAAGCGCCTTGATGTGGCGGCCATGTATAGTTTTGCCAAAAGAAAAGTTGGTTTTGAAGCCGGTGCATCAGTCATCAATGTCCTGAATACCAAAAACCTGAGAACCAGCTATTTCTCTGTTTTTCAAGACGGAAAGTCATCCATTCAGCAAGCCACTCCTTTCATGCCCACGGTGTTTGTAAACATTAGTTTCTAATTTATAGCAGGTGAGGCTGGTCTGGTAAATTCAATCAAAATCAAAATGTAAATCAAAAGCCGCCGTGATCAGTGAACTGTCCACGGTCTACGGACGACGGTCAACACTATTTAGGCATGTACAATATACAAACTGTGGACCGTCGACTATCGACAATGGACTGTCGACATATATTCAAAATCCCTTTTCAACCCCATCCATATCAATAAACCCATATTTACCATCTCTCTTTACCATTGCCCAGCCATCCTGGTATTCATCAAAATAGCCAATTGAAGAGTAAATAGGAGCCACAACTTCATTTCCATTTTGATCAATAAAGCCATATCGCCTTCCTTTTTTAACCATAGCCCAATTGGTTCGATACTCATCGAAATAGCCAATATCCCTGTATTGCGGACTTACTACTTCCTGGCCGGCCGTATCTATAAAACCATAATACCTGCCTGTCTTAACCAGTGCCCAATGATCCTGGTATTCTCCAAAGTAATACACCTTATCATACCCGGTTTTGGCAAAACTTAGCAAGAGTACCACCGCTACTGCGTAACAAACCTTCATGAGTTTTTTCAGCTTAGTATGGTTCATTTAAAAAGGTAACCTCCTAGGCAAATTCAAACTCAAACTCAAGCACAAATCAAGTTTATTTGGGGGATTGAGCGGACCTGTCAGCCGATCAGGCAGGGTCGAAATCCCAAATGCATATCCATCATGGAACATTAACAATAGCAAACTCAATCAAAATCAAAATGTAAATCAAAATCAAAAGCCGTTGTGAACGGTGATCTGTCCGCTGTCCACGGACGACGGTCAATGGTGAACCAATGGCAAACTCAAATTCAACTAAAGTCAAAACTCGGGTGTCGTCCTGAGTGATGCTTGATAAGTGTACAATGATTGGGTTAGGTAAGTGCATCGTATCGAAGGGCGGTCATGAAAACAGATTGTGATCAAACCGTGCATGCTTCGATACAACCCGAATCATGGCCCTTAGCCATTCTCGGGTCACTCAGCACCGCACTACACAGAGAATCAAAATCAAAATGTAAATCAAAATCAAAAGCCGCCACGATCAGTGAACTGTCAACTGTGAACCGTCGATCGTCAACCGTGCAAGGGCTATCGACTATGGTCTGTCGACTGTGGACTATGACTAATAGCAAATTCAATCAAAATCAAAATGTAAATCAAAGTCAAAAGCCACCATGATCCGTGATCGGTGAACTGTCAACCGTCAACCGTGCAAGGGCTATCGACCATGGTCTGTCGACCGTGGACTATCACCAACATACAACCCATACAAACCCAGGCCCGTTGAAGGGGCAACATAATATGAGATATGAAGCGCAAAGAGTTTTTAAAGCAAATGGGTTTGGGTGGAGCAGCAGTAGTAACCGGAGCCACCCTAATGCAATCCTGCGGTGATGATGACTTTGATCCAAATGCCTGTGAAACCACTCCCGAAGAAATGGCGGGACCCTTTCCCATCAAAACCCCTGCTGATCTGGTGCAGGAAAATATCATCGGCGATAGAAAGGGCATTCCCTTGCTTGTGAAGTTCACTATTCAGGATGTAAATGCTGACTGTGTACCCCTTGAAGGAGCCCAGGTAGATTTATGGCATTGTGATGCCAAGGGCAATTATTCTGAGTACAGCGGCCAGCAGGAAGGTGACTTTACAGGCGCCAACTTTTTGCGTGGCAGGCAATTGACCAACTCCTTGGGTGAAGCTTCGTTTATCAGTATTTACCCGGGCTGGTATCCCGGCCGGGCACCCCATCTGCATGTTGAAGTGCTTAAAGATGATGTATCACTTTTAATTACACAGGTTGCCTTTCCTGAAGATGTTTCAGCAAGTGTCTATG
>Ga0213833_1002675_pt1 | contig 11356 bp, 6 predicted proteins | sample SWATP21_FD_160575 | JGI IMG/M metagenome (GOLD analysis project Ga0213833, IMG submission 160575) | Coastal seawater microbial communities from Marineland, Florida, United States - SWA TP2 #1 | ecosystem: Environmental > Aquatic > Marine > Coastal | place: USA: Florida | collected 2016-08-14
CCCCCCCCCCCACACACACAAAAGCGCAAGGAACATCGCTCGTGTGATGACGGCTCAGAAGAAATGACTCTGGCACAGCAAAGAAATACGTACGCGCTCATTCCTTCAAACACGGTGGCAACCTCAGCTTCCACTGCGTACACATCCTCATCGTCCACACCATCTTTTCCAAGGGGTAGTACAGCGCTCTTCAGCTTGGCGTCACGCACACGCCCTGCCAAGAGCACGATCGATGCCCGGCGAATGCGGCGACGGAACGATTTGCGCGCGAGAGAAGCGTGCAACGATCGCCCAACCGCCTTGCCGCTCGCTCCCATTTCATGGAACACACGAGTAGCACTCTCTTCGTGGGCTTCCTCAAGCTCATCCATCATGCGGTCGCGCATGGACAGGAGTCTGCGGCGCAGCAGCCGCATCCTGCACAAATTGAGGGAGTGGCGGGTCGCGTCGTCAATATCGCAGAGAAGACGCACCACAGCCACAGACGCAGCATGCACTCACCTCAGCTTAGGAAGCAAGGCCACACCAGCAGCCACCGCAGACCCGACAAAGGACCACGAAGCAGAGAAGAGATCGAGGTCCAGTGTCTCCGGGTGTGCCATTGACATCACGAAACTGCCGACATAGAGGAAAGACACGAAGGAGAAAGCAGCCGCGCGGAACTGGTTCATGGACATGGTGTAAAACGGCAGCGTCATCACAATGTATCTGCGCCAGAGCAACTGTGTGAGGCATGGTGTCGCGCGCCAACTCTCGGGAAGCGCAGATACATTTTGCGGCGAGGGCAACGTACATGGCAAGCGCAGCATACAGCACTGCAAGGGTCGCTGACACGCTGGCGGCCGCGTCTTCGACCAGAAACTTGCTCACAACAGCCAAAAGCTTTGCCAGTGTTCCATAGCAAGACTCACGTCCGCTTGTCTTGGCCGTGATGGAGGAAGAGTTCTTGTCAGACCTGCGCACATCAGAGCACGCACGGGTCAACGACCGCAAGCGCAAGCAAGCACGCACAAAGCCAAGCATACTCATGGAAAACAAGCGCGGAGGCCAGGCCAAATGGAAGGTACAGCAAGAGTGCGATCACACTAAAGACGATGAAAACGACGCGGTGTGAGGACGCACACGCCATGTCCTCGTTGTATCTGAGTCGGGTTACAAAGTGATGTGTCAGCATCGCGTCAACGCGCGGTGAAAGTAGGACAATGGTACCCCCATCCCACGTACACTTGCATGGCGGGACAAGAGAGCGGTGTGACAATCACACCAAACGTGGGTACGAAACCAGCGGTGACGAGGAGTGACACCATAAAGCGCAGCAGCTTCAACGGCCACAGGTGCCGGAAGTCGGCGTTGGAAAACATGTAGGCGACGTCTGAGGTAATTGCGCCGTGGCGGATTGTGAGCTTCCCCCAACCCTTTTCACAAATGGCCCGGACGATGCACTCCCCACACAAACGTACATGCAGCATCCACGATGGCGCCAAGGACTATCACCAACACGATCACATACACCACGTTGAACAGCCCTGCAAAACAAAAGTGTCACAGGAGTGAGCACACGCAGGAGCACAGCCACAGGCAACACAGCAACACGCCACGAACCCGGTTGTCGCTCTGGAAGCAAAACATCGAGCAGCGAGAACTCTGTCAACCAGGAAACCATGCCAGGTGACCACCCGAATGCCGGGTTGGCCGCGAGCACTGCAACCTGGATGAAGTCAATGAGCAGCAGCGTGACCATCCACACCTGTCCGGCGACGGTGACGCGCTGCTTGCTGTCTCGCTCGCGCATGGAATGGAAGGTTCCAAATACTGCATGTTTGAAGCGCTGGGAAAGGGTGGGGGACTCCCCAGGGCCATGCATGGTTGCGGTACGAAGTGTGGCCTCTTGAGGCGTGGCGTGGGGGAGAGAAGCATAACGCCCGAGCCGTATCGGAAATTTGACATGAGTCATGTTAATTTGACATGTTTTTGGATCAAATGCTACCTACGTGCCCGCACGAGCTGCCACGTAGGCTGTGCACACTGTCACTTCATGTTGCACCTTTTCGGACGCGCTTTTTCTTCTTCCGCCGCCTTCGTTTGGATCCCGCCAACATTTCTTGTAAAAGCGCCGCGCTGCTGCCGGTGTGAGCACCAGCAGAGTTCTCCGATTTCTTGTGGTCCTCCACATTCGAGGAGGAGGATGGCAGCGCTGGCATGCTCTCTGGTCTCCGCAGCACCTTCGAGGGCGGGCGACTCACAAGCTTATTCAACGCATCCAGGTCGCCAAGCCCCGCAGTAGCCGCTGCACTCTTTCCCTTGCGCTTGCGACGACGGTGGTGTTTTCTTGCTTCCACAATCGGAGGGGGGGACGCCACGGGTGGTGATGCGGCCGCTGCTTTGCCCGTGGTGGAGCCAGCACCTGCCGCCAGCTGTGATGTACTGGCGGCACTGCCAGGGTGTCCGTTCTGCGTTTGCGCTGAATCGACAGCTACCTCGGCATGGTGCCTCGACACTTCCGAAGCTTCCGCAGCTTCAGCTGTGACAGAGGTCGTTGCTTCAAGGTTGGGATACTGCGGTGCGCCCAATATGTTGCCGCTTGCCTGCCTCGATGTCTGACTGTGATTTTCCGCGTCTGCTGACGACATGCGGTCCGCGGTTCCCTGGTCGTCCCGGATGGGTGACACTGGTTCCATGGGGTCACCTGCGTCCGCAGACAGCCGAGGAGGCGACGCAGCGGTGTCACCCAAGTCCTCCCCACACTGGCTGCTTGTCGCACTTGTGTTGCCACTGCCGTTGGGTGTGCTGGCCGTGGACTCCCGACGAATCGGGTCGGGGGACGGAGTGGACGCGCGACCACTGGGTGCGCCATGCGGAGCCAGGGAACGGGAGCTGGCTTCATCACCAGCACGGAAGGGCGGAGAGTGATCAGGCTGATCGTCCGGGCTGTCCGTTTCGTCACGGGGGTGACCTGCTTCCCACTGCTGCAGTTGTTCAGGCTCGGACGCAGCAGCCACGGGCGAGGGAGACGAGCTTTCCGTGCCGGCGGCGGTAGGCTCAAACGAGTCTACCCCGGTCAGGTTTGCCCGTGGAAGCGACCTACCGCTTTCGCCAGCTTCAGGCACTGATGGGAACGCAACAGGAGGGCCGTATCCGACACGGTCTGGTCGCGGCAGGTGCGATAGGTCTTCGACACTGATGCCCGTTTGTGAGTAACCCGAGTCAAGCGGGTGCGGTGGTGTGTGGACGCGACGTCGCTTGCGTTCACGCAACTCCACATAGCCGGTACCCCACACCAGGAGAAGCACCGCTACCACGCTGAAACCTGAAGATTCATGAGCGCGGAACGTTAGCAGCACGTCACGGTGCCGTTGTCACCACCACACCACGCCACAGCACACCAACACTGCACGTGTGCGCACGCGTACCTAAACCAAAAGCTGCAATCAGTGTTATGTACACATGCTGAACGCGGGGGTGTGGGCCGAAGTACCCAAGCGCTGCGACACACCCAATTGCCAAAACACCAAGGACGGAAGCACAGCGGTCGAAGAGGGCGAACAAGGCATCTTCGAAAGGTCTGGGGGCAATCGTCGTCACCAGCCAAACGACACAAACCGTACACCACCACGCGCACCTTCTCAACTCTCGCAGCAGCATGAACGAAAGTTCCACCGCCAACGTCCATGCCAGCAACACAATCCATGAACGAGACACAAGAATGGCCGTTGTGGTCAATAAGCGCCGTGCTAAGAAGACGTAGAGCCAGCTGCGAGTTGTAGGCTTGAACGGCTGTAACGATGATCACAGCGGCACTGGCTCAGGCAACCATCACGTGCAGCACCAACAATACACACGTACCTCGATCAAGAAAGTGATGGTAGAGTCATCAACCTCGGCAATGTGTGCACTGAGTTCATGAGGAGGGCCGCCCAAAAGCGGGACGTGCGCTCGGTCAAGTGGCGACAACAAGGGGGCCGCTTCGGATCCCGACTCAGACAACGTGTTGCTGTGGCCAGGGCGTGATGAGTGCTTTGATCGCCGTTTCTTCTTGCGTTTCTTCTTCTTGTGCTTCTCTGGGGCCAATGGTGGAGCCACCAGGGTTCGCGTGTGACGCGCAACGATGCAGCGGCCGGTGACAGGGGCAGCGAACAGGAACAGCAGCATGCTCACAACTGCCACCGCGACAACGACGGGGCGCATGGAGCCGCTGCAGGGCGCTGGGTTGCGGTCTGGGTCACAAAAGGGTTGGCTTGAGCAGCTGAACGCCTCCACAACCTTCTCCGTGACGACCGCGTACATGACCAGCGGCACAAACAGGCAGCCTCCCAGCAAGCGGTTCTGGGTGAGGCCCAATGGGGAGTACAGGGCCGCTGCATCCGCGCCCGCTGTGTCGCGCTTGCGATCAATGGCCCTGGAACACACAGACCAGCGCAACAAGTACAACACGCCACACCATGTCACGGCAAGTCAGCAGACAGCAGTCCAACCAACGTACAACTTGTGCAGGAAGCGCACGACAAGAATGACTGCAATGGCAACGTAGGGTGTGACAACACTGATGTTCCACATCCACGCAAAGTCGAAGAACATGGACTGCTTGTGACACCACAACAAAAACCTGCACCACCCATCCGCCAGCGACGAAGGTCAATTCGAGCGGGCAAAGGGCGCGGACAGACGCGCATCATCGTACTGCCAGTGTGTGAAGTCAAGGCCAGTGACCAAGCCCATGTCGTTCAAAACGTGTTGAAACACTGGAACCCACTCGTTGGACGCCACAAGCGCAACCGAGCGAAACACCGGGCTTGCACCAAGGCTGCAACGCAACGCAGCGCAACGCAGCGAGGTGAGACTCGGTTCCTCCGCCAGACACAGAGACTGCACGGGCGCGTACAAACAGATGGTGTGGATGTGGGGCCAAAACAGCACGATGAAGGTCCTCGTTGGAGCACTCAGGAAGAGGTACGCCAACACCAGTCCCACCGCCACGGCCGTCGCCAAACCAAACAAAAAGCCAACACCGTGGCCTGGACACCCCTTGTACCTGCCACGCCAGCATCATAAGCAAACAGTCGTCAGTGGGACTCGCCAATGGGATTGTCAACCGCACCCACCAACTGTTAAACACGCAAACGGCGTACGAGCAACACTCTGGGCCCGACCACGGGGAATCTGCATCACACACGCACACCCCCGTCCCGTTGGTGGAGCCTTCACCCTGGCAAACGCCGTGCGAATTGCACGCCTGGCCCAACCCAGTGACGAGGCCGGGGCAGGCGGTGCATGTGGCACCAAAGAAGCCATTGGCACAGTTCTCACAACCGTCGCCGCGCCAGTTGTCCTGGCATGAACACGTTCCAGAGCCCGCGTGGCTACCCCCGCCATCACAGGCTCCGTGGCCGTTGCAGGGTTGGCCCGCGGCGTTCAGGCCGTCACAAGGAGCACAAGCAGGCCCCCAGTACGCCGGAGCGCACTCGGTACAGTCTTGACCAACAAAATTCTCCGCGCAGCCAGCGCAGTTGGGAGGCTGGTATCCCGGAAGGCACGAACACGTTCCGTCTGTCATGTTGCAGGTGCCATGCCCGTAGCAAGGCCTGTTGCAACCATTGGGAACCACCCCTGCACACGGAAGGCAGTCGGGCCCGTAAAACCCAGCTATGGACAGACACTGCGAGCAGTTGGGGCCGGTTCTGCCCTCCGGGCAGCGTAAGGAACGTGACTGAACGAATTCCGTGGAGGCACTGCGGCCCTGGTCCCCGCCAACAACATACGCAATGGAGTTGTACACAACCGCACCGGCGTGTGACGCCTTTGCCTGCAGCACTCGCTTGGCGTAGACCCACGACGGAGACTGTGGGTGGGTGCTATTGTAGGGAATGACTTCAATGATGTTCGTGGGGTCGCTGTTCAGCGTACTTCCTGCGACGCCTCCGAGACTGTACACCTGCAAACACACACAACGCACGCACCAACGCGTCGGGTGAGCCCGGGCAACTGCCAAAGCAGCAGAGTCATGGCACACCTCGCAGTTGTATGCAAAGGCCCCCATGAATCCAGTGCCTTGCTGCATGTCGGGCATCAGGCCCCAGGAAGATCCGGGGTTCAACGTGAGCGTCTCTGCCGTTTGTTCGTACGTCGGCGCATCATGTTGGGGCCACCCGCCGAACGCGTAGAGGGTGTTCAGGACAAGTGCCAACCCATGCCCTGCGCGAGGAACATTCATGGCAGCAACAGTTTGCCACCCCTGAGAAAGTACACGGAAGCACAACTTAGACACAGCTGTCGTGACTGTCTTGGTGTTCTTGCCGCCGGAAATGAAAAGGCAGTCGCCTTCGGGGTGGTACGTCATGGCTGCATACACAAGCGGCGTGGGCAGTTCTGGTAACGGCGTCAGCTCACGTTGCGAGGCGGGCAGCTGGTACACGTATGAAACAGGGTTGCTTTTGGTCTCAGTGATCAGGCCGCCGCCAGCAATGTACACACTCGAGGCATCCACACACGAGGCGGCCGCGATGTAGCTGATGCCATACACAGGCTGCTTCCCTGACACAGCGTTCGTGTACTGGGCGCGAGCAATCGCAGCCTCTTGCTCGACAGTGCTTTCACTGTCTCGGCGGCGCTGCATCCACTCATGTGCAAACTCCGAGGCCCCACGCAGGCCGGGCAAGCGAGGGAACAACTCCGCGGGATCGAGTGCGGAGTCGTCATCGTCCGTGGCCGGTGGCGGCACACGTTCCCATTTTCCTTGAGCGCCATGCTCCATGTCAAACACATAGTAGCAAGGCTCGTACGCAGACGGAGGAAAGATGTACAGCGTGTCGTCGACAAGTGCAGTCGCCACATCTGCCAGGCCGACGGGGGTATCAGGAACAGTGAACGCTGCCACCACAAACAAAGCAGGAAGTGAGACGGCATGGAACAACAAGGATGTTGTAGGCTATCAAGCACCACAACAAACGGGCGCAAGCGAGCACGCCACACACCATGACTCGTCCAGCTGAGCAAGCCGAAAACACTCCAGCACACCAGTGCGGCACGCGCCCAAGTGCACAACGTTCTCATGGCCAGTGGTGTGTTCCCACAACGGACACCCACGCAAGAGTAATCCAAACTGCGCCACTCTACCACGCCATAGGTGAGGCAGTCTGCCACGACAAGCTGTGTCGGGGCCAAAGGCTGCACGGTGCAGCACAGTATGTGACGAGCGAGCCGTGCACGGCACCACAACAAACCCCGCGTGGCGTGACTTTCTTCTATTTCAATTGTCACGCCAATTTCGCAATGCGCAGGATGGCATCCGAACTGGAGAGCTCCAGTTGCTCACACATGTCACATGACGTTCACGCCGCAAAGCAATGGGTGATGAAGTAGGTCGAGTCACCACCGAGGCACGCACTCGCGGATTGCGAACTCAGCGTGAGCGTGAGTCCATTCCACGCCTGGACCGCAACTCATCACGACTGACTTAGATGTGACCTGCCCTCAAATAATAGGCGGCCGGAGGGAAGGCAGTTCTGCGTCGTAAGACCCCACTCAAGGCATTATCATGTCACTGACAGCCTTCTTCGAGGCTAGTCGCAGCCGCTGTGGTTGCTGTGGAACAAGCAATCGAAATTGCTGGATTATGTGCTTGTAGAATAGGTCATGACAGGGGTACAACCGCGTTGGCCGTAGCGGTGCAAGCAGGGAAGCTCGGGCGCCGCAGTGCGCTTTGGCTGTGAAGTTGAGCAACCATGCTTGTCAAGGTGCCTGTGGCAGTGGTGTTGGCCTGGATCATTGTGGCCCGGCTGGAGAGTGCCACCGATATCGAAGCGAGTCTACGTGTGCATGCTCTTGTGGCACTCGCAGTCGTAGCGCTTCTCTCAGTGTTGCCGAGACTGTTTGGCCAAGGTATCGCGGCTGTGCTGCGGCTGTACGCGCGCCGCCATCATGCGCACGTGGCTCTGAACTACCTTGGCCTCACAAGCCTTCGTGGATTGTTGCTGGAGAACATCGCTGCCAATAGCACACTGTCCGCAGTTGCACGCGGCGGCTTCCCGTTGTCCTTCCGATGCCTCGAGGTTGGCGCCATGTCCGTGTGGCCTGTGCGCTTGCCCAGCGGACGCTGGGGCCTACAGCTCATCATTCAGGATGTGTGGGTAGAGATGGAGCAGCTGCACAGTGGTGTTGCAACTGGTGCTCCTGTGGGCGCCTCTACAACCGCTCCACCCTCTGTGTCGTGCTCAGATCCTGGTGGTCGCCCCCACAACCCGCAGCGTGGGCGAGCGGCAACGTGGTTGCTGCCTTACATCTGGTCGCACCTCCATCGCCTGCAAGTGACGTTCCGCCGTGCGTGTGTGGTACTGACCAAGGCAGATGACACCTGCAGCAGCGACAACAACAACTCCCGTGGTAGAGGCAACAGATGCAACCTTGCTGCACTGCGTGTTGACAACGTGGTGCTGGCCTCAACGGGAGCTGACGTGGGACGCGGCAGCAATGGTCACCCACCCACGGAGCCCCGAACGCGCCCCTTCCGGCCGCCACTTTCACCCGCGTCTCCCCATGTGTCTTCCCCATCCCCGTCATCTGCTCTTCATAATGATAATGGTGCACACCCACCTGCTGGTGCTGGTACTGGTGCTGGGGGTGGGGCCGGTGCACGTAGAAGAGTGGGTGGCGAACACAGCTCCAAGGTCGGGGCACTCCACCTGTCTGTGGACCTGCGTGGACTCCTTATACGCGTGTTCCACGACGATGAGGGGTTGCTTGGGACCGCGCCCACGCGCCGTCCTGCAGACACGTCTCGTGCCACTGGTGGCAACCGGACACCATCAGCGCAGCGGCTGCTGCAGGTGCTCCACGCGCCTGGCACTACAGTGCTATCAGCGGCGGCGACCCAACTTGCCTCTGTCGTGGCACCCACACGCCAGCAGTGGCTTCAAGGGGCGACAGTGCACATGACCCAAACCCTGTGTGTGCGCCTGTCACCATTCAGTGTCGCCGCGTGTGCCGACATCCTTGCGTCCGCACACGCTGCATTCCAGAGCTTGCGGCTGCAGCAACGCGTTGCTGGTGCTGTCGACAGCAACAACCAGACAATACCCACCACACGCACCCAGGCCGACACGGGTGCAGCAGGTGTGGCCGCTGCCGTGGCCAACACCCACGAAGCGACACAGTGCCAGCCCTCGCAGCAGCTGCCACCACAACACGCAATACCTGGAACTGCGAAGGACGCACTCACAGCTGCCTACCTGCGCGGCCTTCGTGTTGCGCCTCGGGACGTTGGCGTATCACTTCGCCAGATCCGAGTGGAGTATGCGTGGCCCGTGCGAGTCGCCGGTGGTTCCTGTCGACGCCGTGACGGTGTCGTGCCGGACGCACACGTTGGGTCAGGGTCTGTGCCTGGTGACGACCCCCAGCAGGGCAGTGAAGACTTCGAGTGCGTGGCCTTGGAAACGTCCTTGCACGCGACGTTCGCCCAAGGTCGCGGTTTGCTCCCCAATGCGACGTCTGCTACCCTTGCGCCGCCCCGTTCACCTTCAACACCGCGTCGCCCTGTGCCGCTGTCCCCGGCTGGTGGTTTAGGCCCACGACAGGGTGCTCGTCAAGGCTCTGCCAGTGGCCTTTCGGCTGGGGCTTCCAAGTGTACTGTTGATGTGCGGTGTAACAGCAATGAGATATGCTACACCAACGCGTGGGGGCAGGTGCATTCATTGGCAGCTGCCGACTCTGTCAAGGTGTCCTCTTCCTTGTCCATTCCTGCATCTCGATCTGCTGTGAACCACGGCGGCCAAGTGAACGTCCATGCCTCGTGCGATGTGTCACATCCTCGAATGGTGCTGGATGGAAGTGTCCATGCACTTGCTGCAATGGCCAAACACCTCGTTTGCCTTTCACCGCCCATCGACGCTGGCGCCATGGGTGGTGACAGTCACACCAGCGTTGGCAATGGTGACGATGGGGCCACTCGCGCCGCTTCGGCTCCAGCTTCGGCTTCGTCATCTCCCTCGTCTGCCTTGTCTTCATCTGCAGCGAAGACTGCTCAGTTTGCATGGCGGATGCCGGTGGTGTCCCTCACGTTTGCTGCACACCAGCTGCAAGTATTCGACTTTTCCTCGCAAGACACCTTTCACATGGCGGCACCTGGCTGCGTTGGGACAACATCCGCTCCCGCGCCATCAGCCGCGTCTGCGCCTGCGTCTGCGTCTGCGTCTCAACACGAGCATGCTGGCGACGGTGGTGCCGCCTCGGACGGACGTGCTGGAATGCAGGCGTTCCAGACAGATCAAGGGAGGGACTGTGTTCTTCGTGTGAATGTGGTCAAAGTGACGTGTGAAACGCATCGTGCAGCTTCCCACAGAAGAAGCCACCAGATGCGAGATGGACGTGGCTTTTCTCGCAGACAGCGGCGCTCAAGCCAACCACTACCCAAGGATAGCGATGCGCGCACCAGGAGTCGCACAGACACCGAAGCGAGTTGGTTTGATGAGTCTAAGGTGTTGGAACGGGATCGGAGCGCTAGTGGTGGTGGTGATAGCAGCGAAAGCGATGCGGTGGAAGCGGGCCAACCATCGCTAGGCCACAGCACAACCATCGGGAGCGACAGCAACTCCGGAGTTGGTTCACCAGCCGCGCCCACAACGCGTCCAGGGTCAACCACGTTGGTGTTGAATGTCGGCATTCACGATGTGGACGCTGCGGTGTTGCCCTCAGTGTTTTACCATGCCGCTGCCGCCACGCAAGCCGTGCACGGCGTGGTACAGCTTATCACGCAGCTCCTCAAGCGTGCCGCCTCACAGGCTCGTGACGTGCGTGCAAACAGCGGTGTCAATAACCGTGACCAGCCCACCTGGTTGGTGCACCGAGAACTCTTCCCGGTGTTGGATGTGCATGTTGACATGCGGCGTGTGGTGGTGTCATTGAGCACACATCGAATCCCCAGTGCCTATGGCCCAGCCAAGTTTGAAGCTCAGCCCGTGACATCACCCATCCACCCTCCATGGCTCCCAGCCTGTGCCTTGGGGTGGAACCGGGGCTTTCACTCGGTCACCTTTCATGCTCCAGCCATCAGAGCGGTCTTTGTGGGCCGCCTGCCTCACTCTGGTGCGGCCACCGCACACCGTCCTGTCCCAGAGACAACAGCATGTCCCCCGGCTGTGGCATCCATGAACGGTGCTGGTGCTGGTGTTGGTGACGGTGACGATGACGATGACAGTGACGATGTCGGTGACGGTGACGGTGCTGGTAATCGTGTCGGTGTCAGTGTCGGTGTCGATGTCGGTGTCGGTGTCGGTGTCGGTGCCGGTGTCGGTGCCGGTGCCGGTGTCGGTGTCGGTGTCGGTGTCGGTGTCGGTGTCGGTGTCGGTGCCGGTGTCGCGACAAGCCA
>Ga0213833_1002676_pt1 | contig 11356 bp, 16 predicted proteins | sample SWATP21_FD_160575 | JGI IMG/M metagenome (GOLD analysis project Ga0213833, IMG submission 160575) | Coastal seawater microbial communities from Marineland, Florida, United States - SWA TP2 #1 | ecosystem: Environmental > Aquatic > Marine > Coastal | place: USA: Florida | collected 2016-08-14
TGTTTTGTTGTGGTGGGTTATCCTCGCGCGTGTGGTGGCATGACAGGTGCACACGAGCTGCCCGACGACCACCTCGTGGACGCCGCCTCCTCCTCACCAGGCCACACCCCGGCCGTATCGGTGCCACTGCCAGGCTCTGTCCGCAGTGATGACGAAACTGGAGCCAGCGGCGGTGGCGGTGGCGCTGGGCGGGACAGCCGTCGTCGTCGCTCTCGGAACCGGGGTGGCGACCGCACATCGCGGAGTCGCAGCCGAAGCCGCACGTCACGAAGCCGTGGTCGATCCAAAAAGGCGGCGTCCACAAGCCGGGAAGGTGGCGATGATGGCGGTGATGGTGAGCGTGAGGGTGAGGGGGAGGGTGGGGTTGCTGGTGCTGGTGCTGGTGGAGGTGGAGGTGGTGGTGATGATGGGAGGCGTGGTGAGAAGAAAAGAGGGCGGCGTCGGCGAAAAGAGAAGAAGAGAAAGGACGGCGGCAGGCGGCGGAAGCGTGATCGAGGCAAGCGGGGGCGGGGGCGTGAGGGTGGTGGTGAGGGTGGGGAGGGTATGGAAGGGCCAGCAGGCGAGAGTGGCAACAACGGCGGTGGTGCGGGCGAGGGGAGTGGTGGTGGTGAGGAGAAAGGGAGGGAAGAGGCAGGGAGTGAGGCTGCGGGCTCGGCGATTGTTGCCAACACCAATGCCAGCGCGAGCGATGATGGTGATGCACAGCCTGGGAAGGTGTTGTTGGGTACGTTGTGGGGAGCGTGTGGTGTGGGAGAGGAGGCGGGGGGGTTGGGTGGTGTGATGTTGTGGTGTCATGACATGGTGCCTCGTTGTCTTGTGCTTCCATGCTTGTTGTAGATGGGGCCGAGGTGCTGAAACTTGACACCGCCAGTGGTACTGGTGCGGAGGGTAGTGCAGTAGGTGGCACGGCCACACCAGCGTTTGACGACGACATGGACGGGGAGGATGTGCGGCATCCGCACGCGGTGCCTAACGACGACGCCAAGGTGGAAGAAACCAAGTTCGCCGGCGCGATCTTGCACAAGAAAGAGCAGGTGGTGGAAGAGGAGGAAGTGTACGAGGGGTTGGAAGCTGGCGATGAAGACTTGACGTGGGTACCACCCAGCGTGTACAGGGTACGGCACTCCACCTAGGCTTTGCTGTTGGCGGCGTTGCGTTGTTTCTCTGTTTCTTCTTTGGTGGTCGATGCGTTGTTTGTTGCGGGTATTGTGGTTGAGATGGCGGTGCTACTCGACCCGCGTGACGCAAGCGTTTGATATCGTGTGTTTGTCCTTCACCGCAGGCACAACGGCACCGTGAACAGCGCATGTTTGAAGGCGGCAAAGCTCCAGTGTGGGGCACGCAACTCAACGAGCTTGGTGTCATGGGTGCGGGCGTTCCTCTGTACTTCAAGTTCTTGGTGCGTCCCTCTTGGACAAGAGTCTTGGTGGTTTTCGCTGCTGTGTCTGTGTGTGTGTTGGAGTGCATGGGCGCTTGTGTGTGTGTGTGTTTTGTGTTCGTTGTTGTTTTCGTCTCGCGGAGACTCTCTCCCCACTACTCTCTCATCCCTCGCTCAACACACATGCACCACACCCGTCGGGTCAACCACAGAAGTATGCCGCAGCCGCCTTTAGCATCATGACCATCCTGTCTGCCCCCATTTGGTTCCTGTCCGCCGTTGGCTCTGGCCTGCGTGACGTGGACACCATTGAGGATGCAGTGGGGTTGGCTCGCTTGACCATTGGCAACGCACGCACCGGCGGTACCAACAGTTCACACAGCCTCACGCTGTTGGGTGGCACCATCACCGGCAAGGAGGTGTCGTTCTCCCTGATGGTCTCCGACCTGTGCTTGTCCATCTTCTTCATCGGCTTCATGTTCTTCCTCCGCCACAAAGTGAACCGCGTGGTGCAAGAAACCGACGCCAACAACGTCACGTCGGGCGACTACACGGTCATGGTGCAGGGGCTGCCCGATGACGCCACCCAAGACGAGGTCCGGCGCCACTTTTCGGAGCTGTTCCAGCTGAGCGACCCGGACTGGAACTTTGAGGGCCACCTGTTTGGGTGGTTCAAGAAAAAGGAGTCGCGGCCGCCGCAGGACCTGGAGGATAGCGGCGACGTGCAAGGCGGCGAGTTCATCATGCCGGAGGACCCCGTGGATCCATGCCGACCCATTGCGGACGTGTCCAACTCACAAGACGCGCAGTACCTGGGGTCCTGGGTGGCGGAAGTGGCCATGGCGTATGAAAACGGCTCCAGCCTGCGTGCGTACCTCAATGCTCGAGAGGTGTGTGCATCGCGCGTGTGGCATGGACAGGGTGGTGGTGGTGCTACGCATCGACTTTGATTTGACTCTGTTGCGTTGCGTTGCGTTGCGTTGCACACGCATGTTTCACATGGTGTCAATGGATGCGGGGGGTGATGCCTGGTGTTGTGGTTTGGGTGGCTGTTGGTGTGTCGCTGTGGCGTTGCTGCTGCGACTGTTGCGCGCACCTCTGTTGTGTCCCCTCCAGCTTACGCACGCACTTCGAGCTGCCCGTGCCCGTGTGAAAAAGTTTGCACTGGACACCCCGCACCCAGCTGGAGCCAACGAGGTACCGTTCCACCCCACCCCACTTCCACCCCGCGTCCACACCTCATCCCTCTTCCTCAGCGTTTGGTACCATTGTTTTTGTTTTTTCATCTGCTGGTCGCCTGGGTTTGCAACACCAGTGTGCCTCCTCCCCTGCCCGCTTGTTGACCCGCTCTCTCACCTGCAGTTCCGTTGTTGTTGGGCTCGTTTGCACCACAGAGAAAGCGCTTGGCGGCGCTACAAGACGTCGATCGCATTGAACGACGCGTGGAGGCATTGAAGCGCACGTGCACCTACAACACCAGCACAGTTGTGGCAGCGTACGTTGCTGCTTCATTTTGTGGTGTTTCTTTTCAATCCATGATGCTGCTTGTTCCTTCTCTCACCTCCTCTCCTCTCCCCTCTCGTCTGGTTTTGGAATTCACCCTGTCCCCGTGACCTTCTCTTTCCTCACCCCGCGACACACGCACGCACACACCACCCACACACCCACGCGCCGCACCCAGGTACGTCATATTCAACCACGAAGAGTCCTACCTCCGGTGCCTGGAAGACTACGAAGGCTCCTCCTCGTTCTGGAACCGGTTTTGGCAACCACCGCCGCTCAGGTTTCGGCGTTTGCATGGCATCTACGTCCAAGCGGCGCCAGAGCCAAGCAACGTGCTGTGGGAAAACCTGGACACGAGCTGGGCCTCCCGCATGGCCCGCCTTGGCTTGACCACGTTCCTTTCCGTCCTGCTGCTGTTCGCAAGTTTCTCAGCCATTCTGTTTGCGCAAACCAACAAGGAGGTGCGTGGTTTTTGTGGGTGTTTGTGGTGTGCTTGCCCAGCCCACAGTCGTGCTACCACTGGCAACGTGCATCACACGATGGCGTGGTGCGTGCTTGTCTTCATTTGTGGCCTTGTTCTCATGTCTTCAGAACTTCGCCGCTGTCATTCCGTCTCCGGACTTGTGTAACATTCACTTGCCCGCCGCGTTGTACGGGCAATACCTGCCTCCAGAGCATCGTGACTTGACGTTGGTCAGAGACAAAACGTGGGTTTGGTCTTGTGATGGCGGTTGCTTTGTGTTCGTCGTTTGTCGCTCTTGACAATGGTTCATGGGTCCATGTTTCAGGCCTGGCATCTGCGAGAACGCGCGCCACAACTTTATTCGGTTTGATGTGAATGTCTCCGTACCAGGTGTTGCGTACGTGCCCTGGGGGCCCTGGCGTGAACCCTGATGTCGTGCGCCACCATGTGTGCATGAACGCGCTGACGAGGCGATGCTGCTGCGCACAGGTACGACACAGACCTGTTGAAAAGCTTCGGCCTGCTAAACACCACGGAAGGCGACCCTGCAGAGTTCCATGGGTTGTTCAACTGGCGAGAAATCAACGCCACCACCAATGAAACCGTTACGCCACCCAGCCCTTGCCAGAATCCATGTGTGGCACCACAAGACTCGGTACGAACGCCGTTCCCCACTGCGTTTGCATCGCGTCTCGGTTCATAGAGGGTGTGCGTGCGGTTGGTGAGATTCCTCAACGTATGTGGGTTGGTGTGTGAATATCATCGTGCGTCGGGTGGTGGCTCCAGACTGTGTGCGAGCCAGTGTCGTGCACAGAACCTGACTGGGAGCGAGTCGATCCAGCCCTCGCGTGCCCCCAAAAGGACATCGGCAACTACTCTGTGCAAATGCTGGTGAACTGCTTCTGCTTGCAGGAAATGGACGCGTATCGAGCGGAGCATGGCTGGACGTCGATGTTCACCATGTGGTTTGATCGCACCGCCATGTGCGAAACGTTTGCACGGGAGTGGGGATTGGCCCAAGTGTTGCCCATGATCGCACCGTTGGCTGTCGTTATCATCAACGCCTTGCTGAAAGTTGTGCTGACGAGTGCGTGTGCCAGCCATGTGTTGTGTGGTGTGTGTGTGGTGTGTGTGTGGTATGCTGTGTGTGTTTGGCGGGCTTTCTCGTTTCGTGCAAAGGTGTAGCGGTGGGCGGTGAACGTTATGTTTTCACACGCACGCGTTTTGGTCTTGTGGTGCCTGTGCCTTGTGGCAGAGTTCGCACGGTTCGAGCGCCACCACTCGACAAATGCCGAGAATGCGGCCATCGCATTCAAAGTGTTTGTGTTTCAGTTCATCAACACCGCGTTGGTGACGCTCATGGTGTTTGGGCGCATGCCGAATGGCGTGACTGTGCCTGGCCAAAGCACACTCAACTACTTCAGTGTACGTGTGGGTGGTGGTGTGCGTAGTGAAGCGTGTCATTCACGGCTTGGTGGCTCGTGCTGCGGTGCCGTGGTGTTGCGAACGACAGGGGGAACTGGATAGCTTCAACACGCGCTGGTATGTGGTCGTCGGGTCCAGTATCACGTTGACCATGTTCTTGAACGCATTCAGCATTCACGCACCCATGCTGGCAAAGAAGTGGGTCGTGCGACCTCTCAAACGCAAGCTGTTGCTGCAGTCGCGTGTCACACAGCGGCAACTTGACATGATGTCCGTAGTGTAGGCCTGTGGTGTTGTGGAAGGGTGGGGAGTGTCGCCTCTGAACCTGCGCTGTGCTTGCGTCGTCTCACATGTGACATCTGTGCCTTGCTGGTTCCCGCAACGCTGCAGAGTCGAAGGAGAGCTGTTTGAAATCCACCAAAAGTTCCCTCTCATTCTCACTTCCCTGTTTGTCACCATGTTCTACTGGTGAGCAGTGCACCGCATCACTTGCAGTGGCCGTAGCAAATGTGCGCGTACACTCGCTCCCTCACTCCTTGTGTGTGCCTGCCTCCGATGCCAATGCAGTGGAGGCTTGCCAGTGCTTCTTCCGCTTGCAGCCTTCAACTTCACCCTCATGTTCTGGATTGACAAGTGGCTACGTACGCATGTGTGGAAGTGTGACTGTGTGGTCTCACTGGTGCCGCCTATCTCACCCTGTCGAACACACACTCTTTCGTCTTGCCTTGCGTCGTTCCCGCACCAGTGCTCCGGTTCTACGTGCGTCCCCCGTACCAAGACCAAGCGTTGGTGGTAATGGCGCAGAACCTGCTGCCGTACGCTCTCATCCTCCACCTCGCCATCACCTCGTGGATGTTTGGGGATGCGGAAGTGATGCAGTCCGACACCATCAACATGAACCAGCTGGTGCGACGATGCGTGGCTCTGCGTTGTTGTTGTGTTGATGTTGCTCCTCATGTGTGCATTTCCCACCCCATTTGCCCATCTGTGGACGCAATGCATGGCCACAGTTCGACGCCAACGCAGAGCGAGGCACCTCCCTGGATACTTGGTTGAATGAAACAGCCAAGTGGGATGACATGGGCGTGACCGCTGTCGCAACTCGACAGAATGTTTTCCCCTTGGCCGTCCTGTGTTGCGTACGTGAACACGTTCCCTGTGCGCAATGAAACAGGCTCATGTCCGGCAATGGTGCGGTGTGGTGTGGTTGTGCTTCATCTCAGGTCACGTTGTCGGTGGTTCTCGTCATGCGCATTGCCGGCAACCTGGTGACTGCTGTGGTGATGAAGACATTGCGGTGCATGCTGTGTGGGTACTGCCTACAACCACGAGTCGCGAACCCCGATCGTACCTACGTGCCGCCGTACACAGAAGGTGCGCTCCACACCTCATGTGTGCCGACTTGCTTGCCTCCTCGCACCAGTCAGTGTGTCTGATGCGTCTCGTGTGAGCATGTGCCTGTGTGCATGGTGGTGGTATCGCGGCAACCCAGTGTATGAGCGCGAGCTGGATCCTCGGTATGAGCATGAACTGCTGGATCAAGAGGTAGCGCAGGGATGGATATTGAACACAGACACAGAAGGCAGGCAGTGGGTAGCAAAGCAGTGGCTCGCAGAGGGAGTCACGGATGGTATCCCGCACTACCAAGGGCAAAAGAAACGGACGTGGGAGGTGCGTTCGTGCGACTGTGGCAGTCTCATGTACCGACGCTGCTATCATGTACCGACGCTGCACACCTTGTTGCTTTGCTCACATCAACGTCGAGTGTGCCTGCCCCGCCAGGTTATTCGGGACAACGGGCTTGAGACCTACGAAATGACAGAAAATGAAGTGTACACGGTGCGTGTTTTGTTTGTGTTGAAAGCGATGCAGGCTGTTTGTTTGTTGTTCTTGTTCTGTGGTGTGGGTGTCATGGCTGACGGCAAAGGAGGGGGTGGTGCATCATATCAAAATGCAGGACTTCGCGATTGCTGCGAAGCGAGCTCCCGCCAACGACGGCATGGATGAGGAGGAAGAAGACGACGCAAACAAGTCTGCTGTGTAGGCAGGCGTAGCCAGCGTGTGCAATGCTTGCTTGCTGGGTGCTAGTGCTGGTGCGCGTTGCCGTCATGTGGTGTGGAACAAGCAACGTGAATCATGTGTAGAGACAAGCTGGGTGCTCTTACTGAAGGGTACAACTACAACCGAAGCACCAACAACGAACACAATCCCGCACTTCGCTCCAACGAGTCTCACGATTGATGCCACCCCGCCCGCAAGCAAACCCCTGGCCAGACGCACAAGCACACGCATGCGTAGGCGCTGGCAAAGGCGCGGAACGGAATGGGCGAACAGACAACGAATCTATGGACACGAGGAAAAACCAACCAGCCACCCAACCAGCCACCACACCACACCAAACCAAACCAAGCCAAATCAAACCAACCCTGGCACCCACACCCACACCACACAAAACTGGCTGCGCACAAGCCCTTCCGGACGGCAGCACGCAATTTTTATTCATTGCATTGCGATGGGTGGCTGGCATGAAACAGGCACAAGGTCGGCAGGTGGGTTGTTGGGAAAGGTCGGGAAAGGCGGGAGGGGAGGGGAGGGGAGGGGGAGAACGCCGAACGCATTTAAGCAGAGCCACGTGGCGGCGCAGCCTTCTCCTTCTCCATCAACTGCTCGATGCCGGCGTACAGCGCCGCGATGATGTCGCGCTCCTTGATGAACAGGCGGGCGGACGGGGAGATGTCCACGGTGCCGTCGGCGCCGATGGGTGTGTGCTCGCCGCCGGTGCCGCGCACGGACAGGCCGAGGGGCTTGCAGACAGCCTTGGCCTTGGCCTCGGTGCCGTCAGCGGTGAGGTTGGGGATCTTGATGTGGACGGACGCGCGCATGCCGGTGCCCAGGTTGGTGGGGCACGACGTCACGTAGCCGTACTTGTCGCTGCGGGCGAACTCGATGCCGTCGATGCTCTCCACGGTCTCCAGCATCTTGTGCAGGCGGTCGAACACCTCGTTGAGCTTGGTGCCCTTCTTCATGCACATGATGCGCAGCTGGTCCTCCTCACCGAACCAGATGATGCACTGGCCGTCGGCGGACTGCCAGCAGCCACGGCCGTACGGCCAGTCGGAGGCGATGCCGGCGCTCTTGAGGTACGGATCCGCGTCCATGTCCTTGAACATCACGTGCGCCTTCACCAGCTGGTTGTACTTCTCGTCGGTGATGAGGTTGGGGTTGGGCTCGTCACCCAGATCCGGAGACAGCGAGTACACGGTGCCGCCGTAGTCCGGCATGGCCTGCAGCTTCTCGAACGCCTTCAGCATGGTCTTCTCGAACTTGATGCGCTCCGCGCGGTCCATGGCGCCGGGCAGGTTGAAGGACGCGAGGTTGCGGCCCACGCGCACACGCATGGACAGCTGGTCCAGGCCCAGCTTGGTCACGTCCAACACGCCGTTGTCGCCCACCTTGGACGCATCCCAGTCGGTCACGTGCACGGCATCGGCGGAGGCGCGATGGTACGCGCGGATGACGGGGTCGAAGAAGTCGCTGAGGGTGTCGTAGTCCTCGGGGGCCATGGCGTAGCAGCCCATGCCGGAGGACGGGTTCTCGAAACCGGTGCGCACGCACGCCATCAAACGATCCTGCTGGTCCTCCGACAGCGACGCAAAGTACTCCTCGTCGAAGAACTTCATGGCGATGTTGTCCGGGTTGGACGCCTTCACCTCCTGGATGCGAGCCAGGTCCGCCGCGAAGCGAGACGGGATGGGCTTGCTCAACCCCAGGGTGCCCTCAATCGCGGCCAAGCGGTTGTTGATGGCGGCCACCATCTCGTAGATGGTCGGCTTGGCATCACACGTGGCGGCGCCAGACGTCATGGTCACGGCACCAGCGGCGATGCCGGTGGCAGCGACAACAGCGGCGGCTTGGGGGGCACGGCGCGTGACAACGGTGCGTGCAGCGGCGGCGGCAGCCATGAGCATGGGGAGGGTACGGGTGAACATGATGACTAAAGAAAATGTACGCGCCGTAACGGACGAGGGAGAGGTCTGGGTCAACTAAGAGCAGACGCAGCACACAGGTCCGAGGGGGGAGAGCAGGCGAAGGGGGAGGGAAGCGGTGTTGTTGTGGGTATGGCGGGAAAGAGGGTGCGTATCTTGGGAGCCGCACGCAGTCAACGGTTCCGCTGAAACGTCGCGCTTGTTCTGATAACACAAATACCATCATGGTGGAAGTGAACTTCCATATATTGTGGCGGAGGCGTCTACTCAACGCCTACTCGGACTTGTTCAAGCGGCGGATGACCCCGGCGCACACCTTCACGCAGGACTTCATGTCAGCCAGCAAGCAGTACTCGTTGTTGGCGTGGTACGTGGACGTCAAACCGAAACCGGTGATCTGCAGGTCTGTTGCGTGTTGCGAACATCGAAGTGAGGCGGGGAGGAGAATCGCGCACGCAAACAGCGATGAACATCAGGCAACGTACCGAAGCCGGCACGCTGCAGGTCCTTCACAAGAGGCAGACTGCCCGTGATGGAGAAAGGAGTAGCAGTCCCGCGAACCTCCTTGATCGAGTCGCGCAGAGCTGCGTGCTCAGGATCCACAGGTCAGAACAAGCGCGCACACCCTGATCCGCAAGCACCTCGACCCTCACGCACCGGCGAAGCCCGGGGAAGACAGGCTGCATGCCACACCCTCCATCTCGTGGCTGCCCCACTCCAACGTGATCTTGGCGCGGTCGCCGTCTTCCTTGCTCTCTTCACCATCATCGCCCTGTGAGCGAAACGTGGGGTGAATCAACACTCTTGGCCCTGGGGGCATGGTTGCACAGCGCGACGCACCTTCAGAATGTACTTGGACGCGGGGCCACGGGTGGGGATAGCCGCGAGGCCAGCGTTCAGCTCGGCAACGTAGCTGTGAGAGCATACACGTGAGCACACAGGCTGCGAGGCCACACAACATGACACACACGTGCACGAAACACGTGCACGAAACACCAGCACCAGCACCACAACAGCACGCCATGCCAAAGCAGCGGACGACGCACCCCTCGACAGCCGTCTTGACCTTGGCGTTGTCGTAGAACGGCGTGACACGGATGTCACCAGACACGGTGCAGTAGGGGCAGATCTGGTTCAGGCCGTTCTTGTGGCAGTCCCACTGGGTAGGCTTCATGGTGGAGGGGGTGGCGAAGGCGTACTCCTCTTCCTCCTTGCACGGCGGGAAGTCCTCGTAGAAGCGGTCCTGGATGGTCTTGACAGCCTCCATCGCCAGCTCCAGGGAGTTGATGCCCTGGCGTGGTCACAAACAACCAAACACGATCACACAGCACGAAAGAAACCGATTCAGGGAACCACCAACGCGCGGGCAAGAAGGGTGGAGTGTCACACCTTGTGGGGCAGGCCAGAGTGGAACAGCTTGCCGTCCACACGCAGCGTCCAAGTGATGGCGCCAGCGGTACCAACGCAAGGCTCGGAGTCAGCGCTGTCCACCCAGAAGATGGGACCGCCTGCATGTTGACAAAAGTATCCGCAGCACACACCATGAGCCATCGCGTCACCACACACCCACTCGGACAGCCGCACGCACCCTTCAAGAACTCCAGCTTGCCAGCCTCCACGAGGCCCTCCACACCAACACCCTCCTGGGAAGCAGCCTCCTCGCTGGCGATGAACACGGCGGCAACGGTGGGCTCGAGCACGGGCTTCTTCTCAGCCAGCTGCAGGAACAGCTCGGTGATGGCGGCAACGTGGCCGAGGCAGTCCGTGGTACCACGACCGCGCAGCTTCTCGCCAGTCTCGTCGCGCGTCAGCTCGAAGGGCGGGAAGTCCCAGGTCTCCGGGTTGGCCGGAACGACATCCAGGTGGCAACCCACAAAGCCCAGCGTCTTGGTGTCGGACGTACCAGGGTACTTGATGATCACGTTGCCACGGCCCTCCGCGAACGAGATGCGCTCGACGACAAGGGGGCCACCGTTGGCGGTGGTGAAGGGCTCCAAAATGGCCAACACGTGGTCACTCGCGCAGTCCTCGCGAGGGTTGAAATCCGGAGGGGCGTTCTGCAACCAACAACATCCGCAGAACCACAACAGTCAGCCACCACCCACGCGTGATGACCGCGCACAGCACAGCCTTCATGGGGGGTACCTGAAGCTTCTCGGCCTCGCCGATGAGCTTGCCCAGCAGACCAACAAACCGGTCCTCGTTCATCTCGATGCTGCCCAGGACCTGAGGCAGAGGGAAAGAGAGATGCCGCCGCAGACATCACCCGCACGCACACACACATCTGTCAGCCTTCTACACGGCATTCCCAGCCCCGTCAAACACCACACCGCCCTGCACGAACAGCATCAACGTCGGTAGCATCAGCAGCAGCCATTGTTACAGGTGAGGTCGAGGGGAGCAAAGAGTGGGGAGAGAGGAATGGACAGAGGGAGAGCAAGGAGGGGCGGCATACCGCACAGGCAACTCGTGATGGTAGTTTCGTTATGCAAACGTTGATGTTGCGAGCACAGCGGGGTTCCGCCGCAGCACACACCACTTTCTCGCGTCACTGCCCAGCTCCGCTCGGCTTCACCACGCCAAGTATCAGCACGGAATTCA
>Ga0213833_1002677_pt1:0-10000 | contig 11354 bp, 14 predicted proteins | sample SWATP21_FD_160575 | JGI IMG/M metagenome (GOLD analysis project Ga0213833, IMG submission 160575) | Coastal seawater microbial communities from Marineland, Florida, United States - SWA TP2 #1 | ecosystem: Environmental > Aquatic > Marine > Coastal | place: USA: Florida | collected...
AAAAAAAAACACCGCGCACATCACATGGGTGGTGGTGTACGTGAGACGCCCGGCACATGCAGCGCCCAACTGACACGGCCAAGCCATCCATCCATCCATTCAAGCACACACACTGCATGCAGGCACAGCCACGCACTTCGGCCTTCTCACGCAGCTTTTTCACACGCTGTTTCACAGCTTCGATCTTGTTGAACAACTCGTCTCGCCGTTTGATGAGTGTTTCAATCGTGCGCGAGCCAACGAGGGACATGTCTTGCCGCGCTGCAGCAAACGCCCCCAAACGATTGCTGTGGGGAGGCAATTGCGTGGAGGGGAGCGTCGTTGCTGCGACATCAGCAGTGGCGTGGCGCGACTGCACACCGTCTTGGAACTGTAACCGTGGTGTCGACACTGCACCAAATCCTGCACTTGTGGCAGGGCGGGCACGGCTGTTGTTGGGACCCACCAACGCAGTGTCAGCACGCTGCGCCTGCAACACTTTGTTTGTGTCTGTGCCCACCACAATGCCTCCGCGTGAATACCCCCTTCGAAGCGATTGGTTCGGCTGCCGGCGTGACACAGTCGATGAACGACCACCCGGGGCAGTGGTCGAGGCAGGTGCGGATGGCGTAGCACCACCGCCATCGCCATCACGATCACCACCACCACGACCACCGCCACGCGAACGAGGAGTCACACTGCCCGCCCCAGCGGTCCGAAGGCGATTGGCAGACGGAGGCTGACGTCTCAGCCTTCGTGGTGACGCTCGGAGACTGGTGGTCATTTCACTTTCATTGTGCCCACGGCCACCTGTAGCAGGGTGGTCTTGTGGGTATGACTGCCTCGCCAACTCACTGTTACCACGGTGTGACGCTCCAGCACGACGCCTTGCGGACCCCACACGACGTTGCTCAACTTGACGACCCGTGCCGGCGATTTCAGTTTGCAACCGCCGATCATACAACAACTCGCCGTGGCTTGCACCACCGGAGGCATCGCCGGTGTTCGTGCCGCCGCCACCACCACGAAAAGTGCCCTGTCTAGGTTGAGCCGCCCCTCCATTGTCAACGTCTCCACGGCTTTGGCCACGACGGCTGCGTCGGTCTGACGCACGCCCCACCGTGTCGACACCCGCAGCACCAACCGTGCGGTGCCGCCGAGTGTTGGTGTGCGTCGAAGCAGCTGGAGACGCGACACCACCACGTTGGGACGATGTCCCAGTGGAAGGACGACGCCGTGAGGAGATGGACATGCGCGAGCGTTGGGGCGTCACCGGTTCCTCATCTTGCATGACTCGAGCAACGGTGCGGGTGTCCCCTAACGCCGTTCCTGCCCCTGTTGACGGCGTCGATCTTCTGCCCCTCACCCGGCCCAGCTTGTCCCCCGTCGCAGATGTGCTTGGGCGGGATTGGCGCCGATGTGTCCCAGTACCGCCACCACCGCCACCGCCGCCACCGCTACCGCCACCACCACGCCCACTGCCTGGTGGGATCGTTCCACCGCGGCTGCGCGAGGACGACACGGTGAAGCCATCATGTGCGCCGCGGCTCCCACCGGTTGATGTGCGTTGAGATCCCTGCAGTGAACGGCGAGAGGACGCCCCACGGGATGGTGTGCTTCCGCGTGCATATGCATTTCCTGCCTTGGATGCTCCGTCACCGGTCGTCGGTCCGGAGGAGGCTGTGGAGAAACGCGAGCTGCGAAAGAACATGGCTGCAGAGCGACGAAGAGGGAGGCGGTTCCTCTAAGCAGCAGGACGCAGAGTATCTGTGCTGGCACGCAACCCAACCACAAGGGCGATGCGCGCACCAACCCGTGTCACGTCTTCACCGTTGCAACATGCACATGGTGTCGAAACGACAATAGCCGGAACGCATGGTCCGATCTGCGCAGCTCCAACACAGAGGGTAGCATTTCCCATGTGCAAGCACCAAACACGGTGCATAAGTGGTGTTTGTGATTGTTTTAATGAATACACGCATCTGCACTGCAGTTGTTCCGAACAACGGCTGGGCAGAATTGATGTTTCCTGGTTTGATGTTCTTTTGCTGCAACCAGCACAACAACCCGACACCCAACACAAGCAAGGGGCCATCACCCCCCCACTGTGGCCACCATGTCAGCGGAAGTTGCACACAGTCCTGCCCGCACACCACGTCGAACAGCGCCAAAGCGCACATTCGATGCGGCTGGGCTAGACGAAGATGTGGGAATGGATTTGGATGATCTGGGGCCACGCACACCCTCTCTTCGTTTCCACACTCACACCAAGAAGCCAAGGCGCCACTATGTGCCCGGTGCCACCGCCGACGAGAATACTCCCGCGTGGACCACCCTTTCTCCGAATGTTTTCAAGCAGGCGGGGATGGGAAGCACCTCTTCGTGTGCCGGTGCTGGCGCGGGTGTCGGTGCTGGTGCTGGTGCTGGTGCCGGTGCTGGTGTCGGTGCTGGTGCTGGTGCCGGTGCTTGTACCGGTGTTGGTACTGACGTTGGTGCCGTAGGCGTGGGTGGAGAAGTCAGCACAGGCGGTACGAACACCCATGGTGTGTTTGCGGCACATGCACCAGGAGTTGCGGAAAGAACCGGCACGGGAGCAGGCACGGCCACCGCTCCTGGCTTTCGCCAAGTCCGACGCCGCGCCACCAGACACAGTGCCAGTGCGTCGCCGGATCTATCTGCCAAGGTCTTGCGTGGTGGGCGAGGTGCGTCCGTGAAGCGTGGTCGGAGCTGCTTTCGAGATGGTGGAGGCTCCCCGCACCCAGTGAAAGATCGACGCGCGTGGCAGCACATGAAACGAGCACGGTATGGTGGTTCATGTGGGTTTCGCGTTGATCCACGTCTCGTTCATTCACGCGCTGCATCCGGTCGCCTTTCGTTGTTGTCTCTTTGCAGGCATGTGTATGATGCTTCGGTATCTCAGCTCCAAACAGCGCGCAAGGAGTTGGAAGCGGCCAAAGCTGCGACGAAGTTGGCGCAGGAGCAAGCAGCAGCTGCACAAAGCCAACTCGCGACGGCACAAACAGACATTGCTCGCTTGAGCAAGGAGAACACCGTGTTGAAGAAAGCGTTCGCGGCTCACCACCAAGGTGCCAAGCAGGTTTCTCAGCAGCTGCAGGTATGTGCTGAGGTGGTGCATTCTCTTGTTGCCTGTTCCTTATATTCCATGTGTGTTGGGTGTACGTCGACCCTCGCTGCCCGCGCCGCACCCAGAGTCTGCAAGCAAAATTTGCAAAGCAAGCCGCGGAGCTCCAGCAAGCCAAAATGGCGAACTACGCGTTGCAAGTGCATTTGCAGAGCGTGGACGGGAGTGCTGCCGGGTGTGGCGCTTCCATGTTCAATCGCGATGTGTACTAGCTGCAAAGGAGCCTGATTTTGTTTTGCTGCATGTTCATCAATAATTCATCAACGAAGCACAGTTATGCGCACTTGCAGCGGACTCTTCCACCCGCCTGTCACCTCACCATGCACACCAACACCAACCAAAAAGAAAACAAAATCAACTTAGCCACGGATATGTTTGATTCGCACGTTGTGGCTGCGGCCGGCGTTTCGGCGAGCTTCTGCGTTTGCTTGTGTGCCGCGGCAGCAGGATGGCAAGCGACAGCTCGTAACTGCGCGCCAGACTTGAGAAGATATGTTACAGACCGCAGAGTACGACACGTGGCTGGACGAGCGAAGTGACAGCAGCAGGAGCCGAAGAAGCAGCACCGGCAGCAGCAGCAGTGGTCGCAGCGAAGCGTCACTGCAGAGCCAACTGGGGCTGGATGATGCACTTCCTGGACCCGCTGCAGGGGTTGTGCCGACAAGCCTGGACACAGAACATGGTGGTGTGCGTGTTGCCCCTTCTTCTGCAGTTGAAACCCCCGCCAGCACCAGTGTGGAGACACCCCCGATCGCCGTTGCAATGGGTGCTGCCGCAGAAGACGCGCTTGTGACTGTTGCTGGACCACAGCGACCAAGCTCAATCCCAATTCCAGTCACGGCGACAACAAGTTTGAGCCTTACTGGCGTGATGACATCCCACTCCCTTCGCAAGCGCTTGCGTGCTTCGGCCAATCTGACTCAGCTGGCAATTCACGATGCCACCCACATCGGCTCACTGCCTTTGAGTTCCTTGGCCACACTGCCGTCGCTCCAGCGCGTGTCCATTCAAAATAGTACGGTATGGACGTATCGTCTGTCCCGAAAAGTGCTGCGGCAAGCTCAGCGCAGTGGTGCGTCTGTCTGTGGGAGTGTGGCAGTGTGTGGGAGTATGTTGGATGGAGTGCTGGATGTGAGTTGTGTACATGCATTGGTGCACATGCATGCGCACGCTTTCTTTCTTCCCGTGTGCCCGTCCACATTACATTGCATCTAACACGGGTTGCTATGAAAAAATAAACACAGGAAATCGGGTTTCGAGCGTAAAAGAGGTCGACCTGTCACTGTGTGTGCACCTCCAAGACCCAAGCTTGGATGCTGTCGCCGCTGCCTTTCCGAACCTCGAAACCCTGTGCCTGAACGGTTGCACTGGCTTAGTCACGTTTCCGTCAGCATGTGCCGCTCTTCAGAATCTTCACACACTGCAGCTTGCGGGCGCTCACATTGGAATTCGCTGGAAGTCCGACGAGCAGCGTGCCACCGCGTACAACAGCCGTCTTCCTTTCGCAACTGGCATTGCTCTGCAGCGTTGCCCGGCACTCACTAGCCTTGACCTGAGCGACAACCCTGGCTTGAGTGATGCTGGAGTGGATGCGCTCGCACGAGCGGCTCCACGATTGAAAGAACTCAAGTTGTCCAGGTGCCAAGGATTACTGCACTTTCCATGGTCAGTGTTGCAGTGCTGCAGAGAGATGCGGACGCTGCTTCTCGACGGTGCCAATGTTGTGGTTGCGGACACAGCAATGCACATTCCAGCGCACATGAGCATGAAGAAACTGGACCTTCATGGTTGTCACCGCATGATGTACGTGAAATTGTTGCTGCCCGCAAAGCGCGTAGCACTCACGGGCTGCTGAACAGATACGCACACCTGGAAGCTCTCGTGGCATTCATGCCGAATCTGGAGTGGCTTGGAATTGGCATGTTACGTGGCATGCGGCGGTTTCCACTGTGTGTGTTGCGCTTGATGAACCTTCGTGAGTTGAGGATGCCTGCTGTTGCTGGCCAGCCTATCCTCCCCGTAGCTGAGGTAAGCGATCCGAGTGTGGGAACGTGGTGCTGTTGTGCGCCGTATCATGACACACTCGGTATGGGTGTGTGCCTCCGTCGCAGTTGCAGACATTGCCGTCAACCTCCCATTCGAAGTTGCGAACGCTGCATCTCCAAAGCAACCCGGTCACGCAGCAGATTCTGAGCATGTTCCCATTCGTTACCACCCTCGACCTGTCCAACTGTGAGATGCTCAGTACATTTCCTCTGTTTCTCATCCACGCCATGCCATCCTTGCAGTCGCTGAAGATCCAACGACTACCGCTCACTGTCATGCCACCGACTTCGGTCACGGTATGTTGGATGTTCACAGCATGGTGTTGCGTGCTCTCGCGCGCAAGTTTCACATGCTGCAGCGGCTTGACATGCCTTGTGTGATGCCGTTACAGGATGAACGTGGACGTGTGTTGATGAAGCGCGTGCAGCATGCTGCACTGACACACCTGGATGTATCCTTCAACACCAAGCTCACCGCGGCAGACGTGGAAACACTCCTTCGGTCCTTCCCCTCCATTGAACACCTTGTACTTTCCGGTTGCTCAAGCATGGACGACTTTCCCGTCGCGTGTGCAAGCTCTGCCCCACACCTTCATACACTGGAGCTCCAACAGTGCCGCTTTCGCGTTCAGGTGCGTTGCAGGCACCACATTGACACACTGGTGCTGGCTGGGAGGAAAAGGGCATTGTGTCAACCACATCGCGTTTGCGTGTCGCTGTCCCCAGATTCCCATGTTCATGACCACGATGAACACGACGCTCACGTCGCTCGACATGCGCAACAATTCGGTCGTCACAGCCGCTGGGATCACGTCACTTGTGGCATTGTTCCCTGGCTTGCGCACCCTCAACCTGGCGTCTTGCACCGCGTTGGAAGTGTTTCCGCTGGCCTTGGCAGTCTTGCCGGAGCTCCGCACGCTGAACATGTCGTTTTGTGATGTCGTCGTGGATGCGCCGGTGGATTGGGATGCCCAGGCGCAGCTGTCATTGCAGGAGCTGGACTTGCGGTACAACAGACGGTTGCACGACGGTGACTTGGTTGTGCTGGCGGCCATGTTCCCCGCCGTGGCTCGTTTGGACCTGCGACAATGTGCCGGGCTGTCTCACTTTCCGTTGGCGGTGTTCGACTTCCAAGACCTTGCCACGCTCAGCCTCCAAGGCTGTGGTTTGCAGCTGCGTGTACCCTCTACCATCGCCTGCTTGCCCCTGCACGCTGGGCTGAATACCGTCACCCTGGCGCACAACCCACGGCTCACTGATGGGCAACTGGAACTGCTGCTGGCTGCCACGCCGCTGCTCGTCAACTTGGACGTGTCCCACTGCCGGGGCTTGACAACCCTCCCCTTGGGGGTGTTGTTTCATACCCCCTCGTTGCAGTCACTGGTGTTGGCGGATGCGCACCTCGGCATTGTCGTTCCCGTCGCCTTCGTTGCGGCAACCAACACCTCGCTCACCCACCTGGACCTGCACAACAACCCTGATGTGACCGCAGAAGGGCTGGACGCTGCCGCGGTGCTGTTTCCTCACATTCAATGCCTGGATGTGCGCGGCTGTCCACTTGTGGCCACGTCGCCACCCCTGGGCAGAGATGCGGCGGCAGGACCACACCTCAGCACTTGGAGAAGTGACGCCGTGCCGCGCACGCGAGAGCAGCCACACATGGTGCCAGCGTGGAGTAGCGCCGTCACGGGTGCTGTGGATCCCGGGGATGACCCGGCATTCGTGGACACGTCATCCAGCGACGCGGACGATGACAGCAGCAGCGACAGTGTCCACGGCAGCGATGATGACGTGGACATGCCGCCCAGTCCGGTGCATGGTGCCTTGTCACCCACTGGCGCCGCACTGGCTCCACCCACCACCGCGATGGTTGCAAGTGGAAGCACCATGGGCGTTGCTCTGTCCGTGGCAGAAGCAGACGCTGCCGTGGCCGCAATCGTCACAGGCGGCATGCCTGTGTCCGCAACTGACGGCACTGCCGGGGCAGCAGGAGCAGCTGTTGGGGCCGGGGCTGGGACGGCTACTTGTGCTGGCAGCAGCAGCAGCAGCACGATCGACGTGGCCACGGCTGGTGGTGTGCATGCAGGTGGCGCCACACAGCCGCAGGGTCGGTTGCAGCGAGCTGAGGCGCAGCGCCGTGCGCGTCAGCGCGCAGCGTCTGTAGCGGCAGAAGCACGTGCTCAAAAGGCGCTGCTTCTGGCACAGCACGAGCAGGCAAAGGCTGCTGCGGAGCTGGCGCAACAACGGCAGCACGCACGCAAGTTCCGGCGGTGGAAGAAAATGGCACGGGTGACGCAGGGTGTGGCTGCGTTTGTGTCCAACGCAGCTGATGCCGCGGCAGCAGCGGCCTCGCCGGCGCGGTTCGAAGCGCGGCGATCGCGATCTAAGCAACTGCGCGTTGTTGGGAAGGCAACGCAGAGTCCTGCACGCGCAGGCACTGCCGCATCCACTGCGATGGTGCTGCACCCGCCTCAGCAGCTTGATGCGGTGATGACGCTACAGCCGCGTTCGACCGTGGCAAGGAGTGGGAGCCGAGCTTCAGCGCTTGCGCTGCCAAAGGTACGCGCTGCTGCAACCACAACCACAACCACAACGGTGGCAACACCCGGCGGGGGCCTTGCTCTGCATGCCTCGGCGAGTGCAAGGCGCATGCGTGCGCGGTCTGAAGCAAGCAAGCAAGGGGAGGTCGGGGGTACATCCTTCACCCTCAACTCATCCATGCCAGCGCGGCTGTCCGCCAGTCAGGTCCGGTCGGCCAGCGCCTTGCCTGTACTGGGTGTCAGCCGGGACCGTCCGAGGCTGACGCGACAGACGCCGCGTGCGATGCCCCCCAAGGTGCACGCCACGTCCAACGCAGTGGCAGTGGTAGCAGGCACTGAGTCTGGAGCCTTGGCGGCTCCCACTGTGTCACCTGCATCCTCACGCTGGAGGCGCCTCAAGGTGACTGCGAGCCAGCGGTGGGAGTCTTTGAAAGGCGTGGGGTCATCTGCAAAGGAAGTGGCAAGGATGCTAGCAGGCCAACCCGCCCCAGAAACGGTGGTGGGGAGCGACACCATTGGGCAGCCCGGAAAAATTGGCGATGCGCCAGCTGATGGGTGCGTGGCCGCAGTGTGGGGTTCAAATGTAATCTACATCACTCGTCGTGTGGGGAGCACGTTGCTACTAGGGCACCGTTGGTGATGTGTCGTGTAACAACCTGTGTGTTGGGGTGCTGCGTTCACAGGTATGGCACTGTGGCAAAGAAGGCAAGAATCGCTGTGACATCCGTGCTTGCAGCGGCTCGCCTGAAGACCATGTACAAAGTACGACACATGTACGACTCCCAGGTTGACCCAGCGCAACAAGCTGTTGCAGCCCCAGTGATGACGCCCCACGGGCCTCGGGTACCCGTGTACACCCCGCGACCCTCACCGTCGCAGGCGAGCACCCACCACAGCGACGGTGGGTCCTTTAGCCTTCCCCCTACACCGCGGCAACATGATGCACGCGCAGGTCCTTCACGCAAGAGAGGACCGCCTGCTGTCTCCACACCATTCCAGTCATCGGTACGCTCCCGCGAAGTGCGATGTGTGTCTGTGTTCAGTGCAGGGCTTGGCGTGCTGCCGCAACGCGGCTTGTTGCTGTGTGTTGTGCGTTTGGGACAGTGCGGCTCGTGCGGCTCGTGCTGACCAACAAGTGCCTGTGTGAACCACTCGGTGGTTCAACCACCCTGTGGTGGTGTTGCAGCCACGCCCATCCATGTCTGAGCTTGTGTCAGCCGCCGCGTTGCATTCATACGCCAGCGGATCTCACCCAGGTAGCGCTCGTCAGGTGGCGCTGTCACCCGCTGTGGCGCTGGCTGCGCAACAGCTTGACAGCATGCGCGGGGTGTCAACTCATCAAGTTGCAGGGGCGTCGTTGCAACCGCTTCAGCAGCGCGCATTGACCGTGGCAGAGATCTGGGAACTGAACCAGGCCATGAAAGACCAAGCGTACCAGCAGCAGGTAACATAGCACATGCAAGATGCAGGAGTGCATTGTGAGATTGCTTCCTGACATCCCACTTCGTGACAGGCACAAGCTGTTGCACAACCTGTGCATCCAACCCCTGCTGGCACCAGCAGCACTTCATCGTGTTGCGTTCTTCAGTAGCTTGCTTGCAGTCTTTGTGCTCTGCCAGGCTTGTGGGGTAGTTGTCGCTTGATGTGGCCAATACACTGACGGACGTTGCGTGACAACCGTGAAAAGGAAACCATGCAATCATCCAGTCCGCTTAGGGCCATGGCCCATGACGTACTTCGTGAAACACATGCACATGGGTTCATTTGGGCTGGAGAACTCATCACTCATGTACCGGCGAAACTGCACTGTAGCAAACTGTTCGGGGCTGGAACTTCCGGCTGGACCAGCCGGGCTGGTATACAGGAGTCGTTTGGTTCCAAAATCATCCATGCCCCCACGCCCTGAGCGTCCGTCAGCACGTTGAACACCACGTAAGTCAATCACCGCGATCACCATAAACCCATCATAGCGGTACTGCGTGACAGATGTCTGAGACACCACATCCGCCAGCTTGCATTCGGAAACCACACCGCTTTGTGCGACACCTCCCCGCAGCGGAAGCAGTTCCGAAGCACCTACAGTGTAGGTCCTACACCCTTGTTCGCGTGGACAGTGCAACCAACCTTGTCCTCTCAAGAGAACTTCTCTGCCAGACTGCCACACTCCAAACTTTCAGCCGCACGTTGTGCTTTCATGGTTGTTTCATCACATGAACCTGTTCGAATGTTACCTGTCCCAATGTTAGCGTGTGCTTGTCAATATGGAGGTGGAACGACCACATGTGGTCGGTGAA
>Ga0213833_1002678_pt1 | contig 11354 bp, 8 predicted proteins | sample SWATP21_FD_160575 | JGI IMG/M metagenome (GOLD analysis project Ga0213833, IMG submission 160575) | Coastal seawater microbial communities from Marineland, Florida, United States - SWA TP2 #1 | ecosystem: Environmental > Aquatic > Marine > Coastal | place: USA: Florida | collected 2016-08-14
CTGTATCCTATCCGATAAGAGGCGCCGATGCCCGGCCCGACGAGTTGACCATGGAAGCTTTGCCAGAGCCCTGTATCTTCTTCTCCTTTGGTTTTGAGAGGCGCGGAGCCTCTCGTATTGGCTTTCCAATAAGCGAGACGTTTGCCCACTTTGCCTAGCCTGAAGCGTTGACCTTTTTTTAGAGAGATATCTTGATGGTAAACACCACCTCTTCGCCGCCATTTCAAGATATATTGTCCAGGGGGCAGCGCCATTGTGACGGTACGTCCTTTGTTTTTGACCACTTCTGCTAGGAGGAGTTTGTACTTGGGTGTCCAGATAAAGAATTCACCTCGCAAAGACTTGTGAAATCGGACCCAGGCGCGTTGTTTGGAAAGGGTGGTGAGCACCAGAGATCCATAGCCCGAAAGTCGTTTGGCAAATCTTGCCCTTTGGGGTCCCTTTTTAGATAAGATGGTGCGTTCCAAAGAGCGGTTGTACGAGTAGATATAGGCTTCTTGTAAGGTCACATGTCCATCGTTGTTGTGATCTGCGGCACCTCGTAACCCTGAGAGCAGATAGTGGGTGAAGATCCCACCTCGCAAACGGGCATCTTCATGGGCGCTTTCTTTTGCACCAGTTGCCGAGATGATCACTTCGCCTGTCATGGCTGGAGCCAATCGCACAAAGGGAAATTGGAATTGACTTTTGCGTCGCTTAAGTCCTTTGGTGTCCAGCATGGCGCCACTTTCACAGGCATCGAAGACACCTAGCTTTAATGAGGCTTTCGAACGCTTCATGAAGTTTTTGAGATCCCGAAACAACAGGGAGCTTCGGCCCAAAAACAGACGTCCTTTTTGCGCATGTCCCGAGTAATAGACGAATAGGATGACCCTGGCTTTTGGATGCTTTGTTTTCAACCGTTGGATATTTTGCTTGATGGAGGTCATGCCTCTTTGGATAACAGAAGCAGGTTGTCCCGCGAATAGCCAGATGTGACGAGGATGATAGCCTCCCAATTGAACCAGGATATCCCGGATTTTTTTGGCATCCAGCTCAGCATAACGCAGTGGAGCTGCTCTTCCACCTGCCAAATTGTGCCCTATGAGAAGCGCAAGTCGAATGGTTTTTCCAGACTTTCTCGAACTTTTGGAAGCAGCAAGACTCTCCAGTGATAGGAAGGTACACATCGATAATGCGAGAAAGCCAAGCAGGAAGGCCCCAACAGTGGTGTCTTTGGTCTTTTTGGTCAATGGATTCATGGGTGTTCTCGCTGAAGCTGAAAAAGGTGCAAAGACAGACAGGGCCCTTTGGATTGAGATTCCCATTGGGTCAGGCCTTTGGTCCGTGGAAGTGTTTCTAGCACTTCTTGATAGGAAAGCGCTTTGTTGGAGAAGCATGCCCACAATTCTTCATAACCTTGACGGGCATTGTCCAACTCCAGGCTGCCCGGAAGAGCCTTTTCTTGGTGTAATAGGATGCGCAGGCTTTTGTCCGTGGGGTTCTCCGGGTAGAGTGGAGAGAATGTATTCTTTTGGTCCCGGTGTATGACAAAAAGAAAGCCTTCTTTGAGCTTTTTGGGCTTCCAAGTATAAGCCAATCTCAGGTTGTCCTGTGGACGAAAGTGCTCTCCTGAGTGTGCGATGCGAGGCTTTTGATCACCTCTTTGCACTGCGACCATAAAAGCAGGCGCGTGGAGATCTTTTGTTTGGATGATTGGATGCTGAAAATGCCTCATCACTGGGAAGAACAGTATACCTACCAGGCAAGCTGCCAAAAGAGAGATGACCTTGCTTCGTGCCGAAAAAGAAGACCCTCTTATTTCGGTATCCTTGTGCTTTGGCAAGGGTGGCATCTCTGGATTTTGCAAAAAGGCTTTCCGATGTGAAGCAAGCACTTCAAGTTCTTTTCTACACAATTCGCAATGTGCGATGTGATTCAGAACAGCTTCTTTTTCTGCTTTGCTCTCGAGTCCCAGGAGATGCTGGTCCATTTGGTATTCGGAGAGACAGTCTTTTTGTAGAAGTTCAATTTTCATACGAAATCTCCCTCTAGCAGCACACGGCCTCGCTGTTGGAAGAGCTTAAGCCAGCGCCTCACTCTGTCCCGTGACACGCCCATCAGATGGGCAATTTCCTCTTGTGTCATTCCACTCACATAACGGTACACCACAGCCTCCTGTTGCTCTGGTGAAAGATCTTCGAGAACTTGTTCCAGTGTCAGTTTTTCTTCTACGGTCATTGCTGGAGAAGGGTCATCTTGTTCCAGCTGTTGTCTTTCCACATGTTCATGCAGATTCCGGAACCAGCGTTTTTCTTTGTCGAGAAGTTGGAGGCAGTGGGTTGTGGTCACTCGATAGAGCCAGGAGAGGATTTTTTGGGGATCGCCCTGATATTGGTGATGTCGGCGATACAGAGTGAGCAAGATCTCTTGCATGGCATCTTCAACCAGGGCTTCATTCCTCAGGATTCGGAAACATCGACGTCTCAAAATGTATCCATACTCTTGGTACAGCGCGTTTACCTTGGCTTCGTCGCTATTGTGCTGTGCCTTTCTTCGGAAGGGGAGGACGATACCAAATAAAAAATACGTGAGCTGCACAAAGAGCATCAGGATATCACTTGTTTGATTGAGGTTCCCAAAAAATCACTCCGAGGCAATTGTACTACAAAAGAACCGATAAAGGCGGCAAAATGTGAAGCTACCTTCATCGGTGACTGCCTTCATTCAAGCTGCTTAGGGTTTCCAGCGTAAGATGACCCCTTTTCCATAAGCAAAGACGGTCTTTTTGTCGGATGAAACAGCAAGGCCGGATAGAGCAGGCATACGGGGGGGCTGGGTGTGGAATTTTTTGCCTCCCAATGTGCTCAGTTTGACCTCTTGGAAAGTTTTGCCACCGTCCTTACTTTCCAGGAGTGCTCCCGCTTGAGCGCTGCCCATATCGAAATGGTTGGACCCTAGAACAATAAAGAGTTTGGAAGAAGAGACTTGTGCCGCCATGCCACCTGCATACATGTGGTCGTTATTCCCTTTTTGTGTATAGCTGTACACAGATTTCCACTGAAGACCTCTATTTTCGGTGCGCCAAATGCGAATGGTGACTTTTCTGAGCTGTTGATTGGTTTCCGTTGTGCTGAGCAGAAGGGTGTTTTTGTCAATTGCATAGCCAAAGCCAATTTTGCAAGTCGTACAGGGTGATTTAACATGTGGCCAGTATTGTCCAATTTTCTTGGCTTCTTCTTGGGTCTTGGGTGGTGGAATTTGCAATCCATTGGTATTGATCCGAATGATGGGTACCTCTCTTCGTGAAGTGCCATTCCAGGTCATCTGATAGCCTACCAACAGTCCCACATTATTATGGAAGCTGAAGTCTAAGATGGTAAATCGGTCCTTTTGACCCCAGCCCATGTAAAGGAACTGAGCTGGCATGAGTGTCCCGTCTGCTTGAGGGGCTACCTTTTGTAAAAGAGAACGTGAAGTGAGTTTGAACCACGAGCTACCCATGCTGTACAGCTTGTCTGTAATGCTAAAGCGACTCAAGTTTTGTTTCTTATCTTTGACTGCGGTCCAACTTTTTCCAGTACTCATATAAAGGGTGGGAGCTTCGGCTGGGGCAGGATTTCCATTTATTTCGAAGGTTCCATAAGCATAGCCTCTGCCGCCGGTGCAGCTCATTCCTGTGATACGCATATCTACCAGTTCGTAGTGCGCGGTGCGTGGCCAAGTTCGGCCAGATACACAGTTGTCACATTTCCAATTCGCTCCGTTGTCACTTGTACGCAGGACATTTCCAAAGCCCATATTCAGGGTTCCCCGGCTGAAGGCACCCTGGCTGGCAGCGACGAAGCTACCATCTTTCCAAAAACAACCTCCGACAAAACCATTACTGTGGATATCTTCGATGTGCGCAATGGCCCAACCTTTAGACGGAAGTGTTTGATCTGGTTTTATGTAGCCATTTAAGTTTATCTTTTTGAAGGCGATCCCTTTGGAGACAAATTCCAGGTAACTTTGTGTATTGCCCGAAGCTGCTTTCACCGTGAATTTGATCTGCATTTTGGCACTTGCTCCGGCTGCAAGACTTTTGGGAGACTCGCCTACAACACTGAACGTACCAGAGGTTCCCTTAGGAGGGCTTAAGGTGATTTTTTCAAAGACACAATTTCCATTGCCTGTATTGCTAAGCGTGATGGTTTTTGTCTGAACTTCGCCGACCTTTTGGGTATTGAAATAAAGACTGCTTGGAGAAGCGTTTAAACGACATAATCCACTTTGTTGGATTTCACATTTTCCACTTGCGTTACAGATTTCGCCCTTTTTGCAATCGGAGTTCTTTTGGCACTTGGGTGGTGGTGGAGTCACACATTTTTGCTGTTTACACACTTGTGGGCTTTTGCAGTCGGTGTCTTTTTGGCAGCCTTTTGCGGGTGGGTCCACACAAACTTGCTGCTTACATACCCGTGGTGAGCGGCAGTCGGTGTCTTTTTGACACTTGACGGGTGGAGGATCGACACATTTTTTCTGTTTGCACACTCGAGGCGAGCTGCAATCTTTATCGGTGTTACAACCTTTGGCAGGAGCTGTACACTGGTTGTTCACACAAGTTCGAGGGCTTTTACAATCTTTATCAGAACTACAGTAATCGAGTTTTTGGCAGCGATATTTCACACATCGTTCGTTACTCGCGCAATCCTTCTGCAAAGTACAATCTTGGACGGTGGGTCCACAGCTGAAGCCTGATGTGCCCAGCCATATCATGCAGCAAGTAAGTAAACGGACAAACGTTCTCATGGTTCATGACCTCCGGTTTCTTGAAGAATACATCAAAATAAACGTGGTGGAAGGTGTTTTCTGGTTCGCGCGAGTTTTCACCTTTTACGTTTTCTTTTGATCAAGCCACTCATGGTTTTTGGGCAAGAAAACGCAAAAAAGTACAAAAAAAGTTCGAAGTCTTTTGTTTTCAGCTGTGTAGCGGCGTCAAAAAGTAGAGCACTGACTCAAGAAAGGAGAAGATACAAGAGGACATCTTGGGTTTGCTTCATTATAAGAGGGGGAAATTTGAAGGGAGAGTATTGTGATCAGGATTTGATCCGTTCCATTTTGGGATCGTACATGGGGCGAAGAGAGACTTCTGCAGGATAACGCTTTCCTGCGATATCCACTTCCCACTTTCCGCTTTTGATGTACTCTCGATTGATGGGTTCACCAGCTTCGATCATGGAGAGACCTACAGCGCCACCCAGTGTAAATCCATAGGAGCCAGCTCGGATATCACCTACTGGCTTACCGTTGCGAAGCACGATTTCCGCGTGATATAGCAAAGGTTCAGGATCTTTGACCAGGACTTGCAGTAGTCTCCTATGCCAGGGAGCCTGGGCTTTCTTTTCGATACACATTTGTTTTCCGATGAAATCATCTGGGTGCTTTAGATTCACCGCAAAGCCTAAGCCCACTTCATAAGGGCCATCTGTATTGTCGATGTCATGGCCATAATCGCGATAGCCTTTTTCCATGCGCAAGCTGGCCAACGCTTTGAGACCTGCGTGACGTAAACCGAATGCCTCTCCGGCTTCCACGATGCGATCGTAGACGTGTGTGGCTTGTTCTGCAGGGATGTTCAACTCGTAACCCAATTCGCCCAGGTATGTGATACGCACACAAAGTACTCTGGCATAACCCAAATCGATCTCTCTGGCTGTTAAGTAAGGAAAGGCATCGTTGGAAAGGTCTGTAGAGGTGAGGCTCTGAAGGAGTTCTCGAGATCTGGGACCCTGGATATTGAGTTGGCCATAAGAGGACGTTACGTCTACCACGTGTGCATGGGCGCCTTCTGGTATATTGCGCCGAAGCCAGGTTTCGGCATGGCGATGCATGGTGTCTGTGACCACCACCATGAACTTTTGTTCTTCGAGCTTGATAACTGTCAGATCGGCTTCTAATTTTCCATGGTGATTGAGCCATTGTGTGTACGTGATTTTTTCGACGTCACCGTCCACATGGTTGGCGGATATTCGGTTGAGTACTGTGCCTGCATCTGCGCCCACTACCAAAAACTTCGACATGAAGGTCATATCCATGAGTATCACGCCATTTCGACAGGCTTCATGCTCTGCTTGCCACCATGGGAACCAATTTTGACGACCCCAAGAGAGCTTTTCGATTTCAGGCTTTTCACCTGCTGGTGCGTACCAATCTGGAGACTCCCAGCCGCTGACATCTTTAAAATACGCGCCTTGAGCTGCCAGACGATCGTGGAATGGTGACTTTTTTGCGCCACGGGCGGTCTGTGGTGTTCGATTGGGGTAATGGCACTTGTAGACCAATCCCAGAACTTCTACAGCCCGCTTACGACGGTACTCTGGGTTGGATTGATAAGGGTGGAGCCGATCGATATTAATGCCTGTGACATCGACATCTGGCGTACCATTGATGATCCAGTGCGCGAGCATCCTGCCCATGCCACCGCCTGTAATGATACCGATGGAGTTGAGTCCAGCCGCGACAAAGTAATTCCTGAGTTCAGGAGCTTCTCCCACAATGGGACTCAGATCCGGCGTGAAGCTTTCTGGGCCACAGAAGAATTTCTTGATACCCAGCTCAAGAGTGACAGGAATTCGACTCATGGCCTTTTCCAGGAAAGGGCCCATCCGTTCCCAATCTGGGGGAATTTCACCAAAAGAGAAATCGTGAGGGATGCCTTCTACCTTCCAGGGGGCACAGATTGGCTCAAAGAGTCCGATCATCAAGCCACCACCTTCTTCTCGGTAATAACCGTGACACGAAGGATCTTCGAGAATGGGGAGGTCTTTGGGGATGCCATCCATGCTTTCGGTGATCAGGTAGTAGTGCTCTGCGGCCTGATTGGGGATATTCACGCCAGCCAATGCACCGAATTCTCTTGCCCACATTCCGGCGCAATTTACCACGTATTCGGCCTCAATGGTTCCTAAGTTCGTGGTAACACCCGTGACCTTTCCTCGTGATTGGGTGACGCCTGTTGCCGATATCTTTTCGATGATTTTGACACCTTTCATCCTGGCGCCTTTGGCCAGGGACATGGTGACATCAATGGGGTTCACACGTCCATCGTCTTTGCAGTAGAAACCAGCGAGGATATCGTCGACTTTGGCGAGAGGGAACAATCGTTTGACCTCTTGCGGAGAGATCTCTTCTACATCAAGCCCACACCATCGATTGAATGCTGCGACACGTCGGTACTCTTCCAGACGATCTTTGTCGGCTGCGACTTCGATGAAACCCACTTTGCTAAAACCTGTGGCGAGACCGGTCTCTTCTTCCAGTCGTCCATAAAGATCACGACTGTACTTGCGCATCTCGATGGAAGTCTCAGAAGTGGAGCCAAAAGTGGTCATGAGACCTGCAGCGTGCCATGTGGTTCCTGAAGTGAGCTGACTCTGTTCCAGTAAGATCACATCTGTCCAACCCATGTGGGCCAAGTGATAAGCCACCGAACAACCAATGATCCCACCACCTACAATCACAACTTGTGCTCTTTCTGGAATACTACGATTCGAATCCTTCATGACTTGCAACTCCCTCCGGACATGCTTGCAATAGCTTCATTCTATCGAGAACGACGAACTTATCTGCTTTGGGCTTTGGGTTCGTGTCTTGATGCTGTGTCTCTGTACAATGCGTGTATGTAACAGTGATCGTCTGTACCATTGCAGGTCTTTGCAAGTCAAGGCTGCTTGGAGCAAGGCAAATATTCGATAGAGGAAGGTCTTATGCTTCCTTTGAGGTGATTTGATGAAGATCGCTGTTTGTGGGGGATTGGAGCTTTGGCGGTGCATCGAAATATCGCTTTGGCAAAGTCATGATCCATTTGAGCACAGACTCCACGAGTCTGACAGGATGATATCTGATGATGGTGTTTCGAAACCATCTGGGCAGTATTCCTTTTGATTGGGCGATTTTACCAAGCCATCGACTCAATAAAACAACTGCTCTCGCTTTGCGAAATCGCTTTTTCTGAAAGTGATAAAAAGCTTTCTCTGTATTTTCGTGTCTGTCTAACATCTCTGCGAGCCAGTAACCGTCTTCAATGGCCTGACAACCGCCTTGTCCCAAATTGGGAGTGCAGGCATGAGCAGAATCACCGATACAACAGATGTCTTTGACAAACCACTTTTTCATAATCGGCAAATCAAAAAGAGGGTTGATGTGTATCTTGTCAGGCTCGGTATCCAAGATGAGTTGCATCACATCTGTTGGAAAATCTTTTCCACTGTCTCGAAGAAAATCCAGTATCTCGAAGTCTCCCTTTGGCATGTCTTTGGCTCTGACCACCATGAACCAATAGATCTCACCTGTGCCCACATAAGTATAACCAGCTCGGACACCATCACCCCAGAGTTCTGTAAACAAGTGGCGATCGTCATCGGGAAGCTTTTTGTCAGAGATGCCCCAAATGCCCACCTGTTGGCTATTATTGGGATGAATGTTGCCAAATATCTTGGTCCGAATAGGTGAATGAATGCCATCTGCACCAATCAGGACCTCATAAGAAACGACTGTTCCATCGGTAAATTCGAGGGTCTTGTGTTCTTCTTGAAGAGAAAGCAATCGCTTGCCAAAGTGCAAACAACTTTTTGGGAGTTGGGCAGCCAGGATGTTGATAATATCCGCTCTTTGGAGGACAATGGGGGCAAAAGGTTCACTTGGAACAAAGGGCGCCACCGACTTGTACATGATCTCTCTTTTCTTGTTGTCCGTGAACAAAAAACCATCGAATTTGTAACCCTTAGAGCGCATGGTCTTTACAATGTCTGGACAAACCTCGTGTAGTGTTTGGAGGGCGTTTCCGTACAACCAGTGTCCTCCACCCACATTTTTATAAGAATCTGCCGCTTCGTAGACTTCCACTTCGAATCCTTTGCGCAAAAGACAGATGGCTGAAGTTAATCCGCCTATCCCACCGCCGACGATGGTGATCTTTGGCTTTTGGGGAAAGGTGGTCTGTTGGCGTGTTTTTGTCATTGTAACGGACCTCACTATCGATAGATGTGTTGATGTGATCTTGGAGCAGGTTGTGCATGCCCGTTTTGGACATTTGAGTCTGGTGGAGAGACTTGGGCTTTTTGGGAAGGCTGTTTCTCGCGAAGGATGTTGACTCTCTGGATATACCTTGTTGCTGAGTCTGTGAAAGCATTTCTACCATGGAGAAGAAGATCGTTATCTGCGATGACGATATCCCCTGTTTTCCAGCGATGGGTGAGTTTGTACTCTGATCGATGAAGGCGTTTCGATAGTGTCTCCATGACTTGCCTTCCTTCGTCTACATCGTCGCTTACTGGCTTCACTTCTACGGGATTGAGGTCGTTTACCGGTTCCGCGAATCGAAGGATCGGCTCTCCACTTTTTGGTGCTCTTTGGACGAGGGGTGCTGTAAAGCTTCCGCCATAGTGGGCAATGGCTTCCGTTGTGTACTGATACGATTGTTTGGACCAGCGTCCTATCTGCTGAGGAGTTGCTGCTTTTAGCACGCTTGTGGTGTCCACAAAGTACGTTTCACCACCTGTCTCTTCCGACGTTTCCAGGCACTGAAAGAAGAGGATGTGAGGACATTCTTCAGCGAAGGCACCATCCCAATGCAAAGGAACTTCACGGTTTGTAAAGAGATAATTCTTGGCATCTTCTGAGACCCGCAGGTGATTGATTGCACCGAAAGACCAGTATTGTATCGGGCCAAAACTTTTGGCTGCCTCAACCAATTCAGTTGAGTCCAAAGGCTGTAGTCCTCGCACAACAAGGACACGATGCTCCGACAACCATTTCAAGAGTTGCTGAGGTTGAAGTGCATCCCAAGCGATTTTCTGAGGGATGTGTAGCTCTAAACCAAATGGCTCCAGTTTTCGAGTTTCGATCTTCATCTGTTTGCTCCTTTGGTCCCTCTCACTTTTGGGATGTGTCTGAGTTGTTTGTAAACGTGTTTACAAAATTAAAAGTAAACACGTTCACGTCAGGAGTCAAGAGAGAGTTTCAACAAAAGTGCAGAGCTGTAATGACCTTTTAATGATAGATTTTTGCATTTATTGAGTTTACAGTGTTTGTGGATGTGTTGAGTGGTTAGAGAGCGGCATGCGGGTCGTTTGGGTATAAAGAAGATCATTTGGAGGGAAGTTGAAAGATACTGATTGTGCATACATCGCGGGGATCATCGATGGGGAAGGGACGATCACATTGACGCGTTTTTCCAGTGATGCCAGATGGCGAGTTCCCATCGTTTCTGTGAGTTCAACGATTCGAGAGATCTTAGAATTCTTGCGTGGGTGCTGCGGGGGAGCGATCGCTTCCAGGAGATCCAGGGAGGCACACCATAAACCCTCTTGGAGCTGGAAATTAGAGAGATTACGCGCTGTCACATTGTGTGAACGTATCTTACCTTATCTGAGAGAACCAGAAAAGCGCTATCGTGCTGAATTGTTGATTGAAAAGTATAGAAAAGTGACGCCGAGAAATGGCCGTTATCAAGAGGAGCAAGTGAAGGAAAAGGAACTGTTTGAAGAGATGTTCTTTGCCTGGGATGGTGGAAGGTAAAATGACATTTACGAATTCGCACCATCAACCAGGTAGATTCTCCGAAAGAACAAAGCTTTAGGGAGAATACTGGGGGGAAAGAATGGAGGCGGCGGGAATCGAACCCGCGTCCGAAAGCATTCCATGAGCGGCTCTACATGCATATCCAGATCTTTTGTTCTCGTCTTTTTCAACGCCGAGCTGGCAGGCTTTTTAAAGACATCCATCAGTTAAATCTCGTCGCATCAGGCTGATAGACCCTAATTTGACACAGTTCGCTAATTGTCGCACTATAGATCCCACGAACAAGGACTTACAGCGCGCCGGCATTATGCTGCCAGAGCAAGTTCAACGTTATCGTTGGCACTTAAAGTTGTTTCGGGTTTTTTACGGGGCCACCCGAACCCCCGACACGCACCACACACTTCCTCACCCTCGTCGAAACCTTTGCGCCCCCAGATTGTCAAAGAACGAATGATAATCCGTCTGAACAGATTACCACCATGGCCAACTATAACCATGGCTGCTTAAAAAGCAATATTCTTACGTCTAGTACACGATCTTTGTTCGGTTTTTTTTGTCTTTTTCCTGGCTGGGAGATTGCGAAAAAGTCATTTTTGTGGCATTCTCCGGTCCGGATTGAGGAAAGTCAAGATCGATATGTCAGGAGTTAGATTATGCGTTGGAAGCTTTTTGTATGTTGTATGTCATTTTTTTTGTTACTCACAGCATGTAGTAACCCACCCACTACGAATAAAGAAAGCGTGAAAGGAGATGGTGGTGCCAAGACGCCAAAGTGTTCATCTCCGCGTGATTGTGAGGAATTAGAAGATTGT
>Ga0213833_1002679_pt1 | contig 11354 bp, 14 predicted proteins | sample SWATP21_FD_160575 | JGI IMG/M metagenome (GOLD analysis project Ga0213833, IMG submission 160575) | Coastal seawater microbial communities from Marineland, Florida, United States - SWA TP2 #1 | ecosystem: Environmental > Aquatic > Marine > Coastal | place: USA: Florida | collected 2016-08-14
CTGGGTGGAAGTGGCCGGCGTGTCCGGCACCGTGAAGGACGTCAACCTCTTCACCACCGTGCTGGCAACGGGCGACAACAAGAAGATCATCATCCCCAACGGCCAGGCCTGGGGCGACATCATCACCAATTATTCCGCCAACCCGACCCGGCGCGTCGATTTCACCTTCTCGATCGATTATTCCGACGATATCGACAAGGCGATGGACGTGATCAAGTCGACGCTGGGCGCCGATGCACGCATTCACAAGGATCCGGAAATTTTCACCGCGGTCGCAGCCCATGGCTCGTCCTCGGTGGATATCGTCACCCGGGTCTGGGTCAACACCGGCGATTACTGGGGCGTGCATTTCGACGCGATGAAGAGCGTCAAGGAGGCCTTCGACAAGAATGGCATTTCGATCCCCTACCCGCACCAGGTCAATGTCGAGAAGAAAGACTGACCGGTCTTTTGCAATCGGGGTCGCCTCGGCCCCGATTGCGCCGCAATTGGACGTAGAGTGAGCCCATGAGCGAGAATTCGACACCGCAGCGCCGCAGCTTCGTGCAGCGCCTTGTCAGAATGTCCACCGCAGACATCATGCGCCTGGTCTTCCTGTGCGTTCTCGCCGGCTTCCTGCTGGCGGCGCTCAACGTCAATCCGCGCGATCTGTGGGTCGATTTCTTCGGCACGCTGGCCGAGAGCTGGGGCCGCTTTATCCGCTTCATCACGGAGAGCGCCGGCTGGGCCATCGAATACTTCCTGCTCGGCGCCGTTCTGGTGATCCCGATCTGGATCGTGTTCCGCCTTCTGCGCACGCTGGGCCGCGAATAGCGCCCTGAAATCAACCGCCTGTTAACCGGTTTATTTTGCGACTTGGCAATATTGAGTTGCTAAGACCGGGGGCATGAACGCTGCAGCCCACGATATTCTCGGCATCGATATGACGTCGAGCGAACCGGCCGCGTCACCCTCGGGTGGACGGCCGCTCCTGCTGCAGTCCAACCCCTTCCTGCGCTCCATCCTGATCTCGCTGATGCGCGAGGCCGGCTCACAGGATGTGCTGGTCGCGCGCTGTGCCGACAGCGCCCTGACCGTGATGGACCAAAGCCTGCCCAGCATGATCGTTGCCGACTGGAACGACCAGGAAGAGGCGTCGGAAGACCGGCTGCGCCTGGTCCGGCGGATCCGCGAGAGCGAGAGCGCCGTATACCGCCGCACGCCGATCATCATGGTGTCGCAGCCGCGTTCGCGCCGCGAGATCGAGATGGCGCGCGATGCCGGCGTCACCGAATTCATCATCACGCCCATCGCCCCGGTCACCCTCCAGTCCCGCATCCGCTCGCTCTACGACGCCCCGCGCGAATTCGTGGCATCGCCGCGCTTCAACGGACCGGACCGCCGGCGCCGCAAGCGTCATGCCCAAGGCCCCAGCTACAAGCGGACGGCCGATGTCGATGCCGGCCTGACGACGCCGATGGCCGCCGCCCGCGCGGCCGCAGTCGCTTTGGTCAACGAGACCCAGCTGAGCGGCGACCCGCTTGCCGTGCGGGTCGGCCGGTCGCTGCAGCGCTTCATCTCGCACATCCGCGACTATACCTCCGTCGAGGCCGAGGTCGCCAACATGCACCGCGCCGCGCTGGCGCAGCTGACGCGGATGGCGGAAGACGGCAATCCGCTGCGCGAGCCCGTCGTGACCGGCCTGGAACAGGTCGTCGACAAGCGCATGCGGCGCTAATCCCGCCTGAAAACAAGTCTGGCAGACCGCTCGACCCTGCCGTATCACCGGATAAACCGGATACGGAACTGCTATGGACGATGATATTCAGCACCGCCTCGACACGGTCGCTTCGCTGATCGTGGACGGATCTCCTCACGCTGTGGCGCTGGGCTTTCGTATCGACCGGCTGACGCCCGGAACGGCCGCGATGAGCGCGCCCTACAGCGAAGCACTGATCGGCGACCCGGAAACCGGCACGCTTCATGGCGGCGTGATCACCGCCCTTCTCGACCATGTCTGCGGGATGGCCGCCTTCGGCGGGCTCGGCGCCAAGGATACGCCGGCCACGCTGGATCTGCGGATCGACTATATGCGCCCGGCCAGACCGGGACTGGACATCCACGCCGAAGCCGAATGCCTGAAGTCGCACGGGCTGGTCGCCTTTGTGCGGGCCACGGCGCATGACGGCGATATCGACGATCCCGTCGCCATCGCCCAGGCCGCCTTCATGATCACCCGGGCCTCCAAGGCCGCCCAGGAACGCGCCATGAAAGCCATGCGCGGGGAGCATCCGCTGTGAGCCGCGCCCTGCTCGACACGCTGATGACAGCGCCCTATGTCGCCCGTTTCGGCGTACGCCTGGAAATAAAGGGGACCGAGCTGACCGGTGTCCTGCCCTTCGACAATGATCTGGTGGGCAATCCGCTCATTCCGGCCCTGCATGGCGGCGCTGTGGGGGCGTTTCTGGAGATCGTGGCCTCCGGCTCGCTGCTGCTGAGCCAGCCGCTGCAGAAGTTGCCCAAGCCGATCGATGTCGCCATCGACTATCTCAGACCGGCCCGTGCCCAGGATGTATATGCCCGGGCGATTGTCGCACGCTCCGGCCGCCGGGTCGCGAATGTCCGGGCGGAAGCGTGGCAAGGCCGCACCGACGCGCCGGTCGCCACCCTGCACGGCCACTTCCTGATCACGCCGGAAAGCAGCGAGCCCGGTTCAGACGCTCGCTGAGGCGGAGCCATCCGGGCACTCAAGACAGGTTTCGATGACGGCGCCATGTCAGCCGGCACAGCGCTTCCGCATGGCGGGCCTGCACGCGTGAGGTGCGATCTGTCACGCCCCTGAGACGCAGGTACGCGAAGAGGACGCCGCGCCGGCAATCGCCTGCGCCTGGCCCCGAACCGACCCGTCCTGGAGACCCCACATGATCCGCATTCTGCTCGCCGCCGCCCTTCTGACCGCCTCTGCCGCCCCGGCCTTCGCCAACGACACCCGTACCGTCGAGATCCGTTATGACGTCCGCGACCTGACCCGTCCGGAAGGCATCCGGGACCTCGAAGCCCGTATTGCCGACGCCGCTGAACATGTCTGCGACCTGGACTCGCGCCGCCTGTCCGACCGCCAGGCCGAACGCCGCTGCGAAGCCGAAACCATTGCCGAAGCTCTGGCCTCGGTGCGCGCCAAGGCCGGCGAACCGGCCCTGCGTCCCGCATCGGCCGAAGCCTCTGCAAACTGAGGCTGATTTCGGGGCGGGCTCCAAGGCCCGCCCCGAAAATGCTGACGGACAGACCGATCTGACAAGCAGGTTACGACCACGTCAGTTTGTGAACGCAAGGTTTCACAGGTTTAGGGCGGAGGTCACCGAGCTGTCAGGCATGGTTTGCCACGATCCTCTTGCGGTTGCGGCTCACGCGGGGTGAACCGGCCGCCGCCAAGGGAGATCCCCCTCATGATCGTTCGTACACTTGTTTCCATCTCGGCTGTACTTGCAGCCGCTTCAGCAGCCTCGGCACAATCCGGCGACAGCCGCTCGGAGGTTGTGACTGTCCGTCCTTTCGAGTTCGCCGACCCGGCTGCCCGCGAAGAACTGCAGCTCCGGATCGAAAACGCCATTGAATCCGTCTGCCGGAACAGCGGCCGCCGTGATCTTGCAAGCCTGAACACCCAGCGGCGTTGCGAGAGCGAGACGCTTGAGCGCGTCGAGGCTCAGCTCGGCTTTGCTCTGGCCGAACTGGACGGCCAGCGCATTGATCGGCAGCTTGCTCTGCATGTGGCTGCCCACTGAGTATCTTCATCGACCGACCCGTGCAGAGGCTCGCACGGTCCGTCACCGGGCGGAAGAAGAAACAAAGGGATACCGTCGCCCGGTAACAGGTCATACGATTTTGTATGTATAACCAACACAACGCAGATCGATTTTCTTCTGGAATTCAATTTTCCCAACCCCAGATGGCCATTCGTGACATTCGAATTTGAATGCCGCTTTCACGGAGGCCTCAATGCCCAGATTTTCTACCACCGCGATGGCGCTGACCCTGCTTTGCGCACCCGCGTCGCACGCGCTCGCACCACCCCCATCCATCGACATCGAATTCGATCGACGCGAGCTTGCCGATCCGGACAGGCTATCCGCCCTGAAGTCGCAGATCCGGGACGCCGCAAGGCGCGTCTGCCGGGAATATGTCATCGGCGATTTGTTGCGGCCCTACACCCTGCATGACTGCATCGAAGCCACAACGGCGCAGGCCATGGACCAGCTCGACGCGTTGAGAGCCGCCCACCAGGCCGAATCCGCAACACCCCGCAGCCACTGAAGCGTCATGCATTATTGAATTGCTGCGCTGCGTCATTTTTCGCTGCATCGCCGTGGACAATCGCCTTTAGCGCCATAATGTATGCCCCATAAGCCCCATTCACTGGCGCATAGCGCTATCCAGACTGGAGTTCCCCATGATCCGCACCGCCATCGCCGCCCTTGCCATCACCCTCGCAGCGCCCGCCGCGTTCGCATCGCAGCCGGTTTCCGGTATCGCGATCCAGGTCACCGATGCCGACCTGAATGACGCAGCCCGCCTCGCCCGGCTCGAAACCCGCATCAACGAAGCTGCCGAACAGGTTTGCCGCGAACAGGTCATGTCCGACCTGCTGCGTGCCTACACGCTGCGGGATTGCATCGAGGCCACCACCGAACACGCCATGGCCCAGCTGGACGCCCGCCGCGGCGTCACCAATCTGGCCGCAGCCGAAAACCAGGTCGCCAGCTCCGAACACTAGGCGACCCGTTCGTTGCCCGGCCCCTCCCGGCCGGGCAACGCTCCTCCCCCGCGAAAGCCATTTCCCTCGCGCCGGAAACACGCTAGGTGCGCGGCATGTCGATCGCGCCCCTCACCCGCACCGATGTTCTAAAACGCGCCTGGCCGCTGGTCTTTGCCAATGCGGCCGTGCCGCTGGCCGGTGTTACGGATACCTTCGTTCTCGGCCTGTCCGGCGAAACGGCCGATCTGGGCGGGGTGGCGCTGGGCGGCGCCATCTTCTCGGTCTTCTACTGGAGCTTCTATTTCCTGCGCATGGGCACGACCGGGCTGACCGCCCAGGCCGACGGCGCTGGCGATACAGCTGAAACCCAGCGCATCCTGCTACGGGCTTTCGCCATCGCCGGCATGCTGGGCCTCGCACTCTTCATCCTGCGTGACCTGATCGCCTGGGGCGGTTTCGCCGTTCTCCAGGGCACGGCCGATGTCGAGGAGAAAGGCGCGCACTACCTGCTCGCCCGGGCCTGGGGCGCGCCAGCGGCCCTTGGCGCCTTCGCACTGTCCGGCTGGCTGATCGGGCTGGGCCGCAACGGCGCCACGCTGGCTCTCTATGTCGTCTTCTCGCTGACCAATATCGGACTGGACCTCTGGTTCGTCCTGGGCCTCGGCTATGGTCCCGGCGGCGTCGGCGCCGCGACGGCGATCGCAGAATGGGTCGGCCTTGTCGTGGGCCTGATCTTCGTGGCGCTGGCGCTGCGGCAGCAGGGCGGCTGGGCCGATGGCGCAACCGACCGTGCCCGTCTGATGGAGCCGGGCGCGCTGCGCGAGATGTTCCAGGTCAATATCAATCTGATGATCCGCACCTGGTCGCTGGTAATCGGCTTTACCTGGTTCGCCAATGCCGGCGCCCGCCAGGGCACGGCGCCGCTGGCCGGCAATCACGTGCTCCTGCAAATCATCTCGCTGTGGGCCTTCGTGCTGGACGCTTTCGCCTTCGTCGCCGAAACCGAGGCCGGCCGTGCCTTCGGACGCAAATCCCTGCCCGCCCTGCGCCGGGCCGTGCGCCTGACCGGCGAGCCCATGTTCGCGGCCGGCGCGGTCTTCGCGGCCCTGACCTTCCTGTTCGGCGCCGATGCGCTGGCGCTGGTGATCGAGGATGCCGATACACGCGCCGCCGCCCAGGCCTATCTGCCCTGGTGCGCCATCGTCCCCTTCCTCGGCGCCGGCGCCTGGCTGATGGACGGGGTATTCATCGGCACGACCAGCGGCAAGATCCTGCGCAATGCGGGGCTGGCTGCCGTTGCCGTCTACCTGGCCGCCGATGCCATCCTGTCGCCGATGTTCGCCAATCACGGCGTCTGGGCCGCTTTCCTGATCTTCTACGTGGCACGCGGTGCCGCACTGGCCGCCGCCTATCCGGCGCTGGAGCGCAGGCTTCAGCCTGCGCCAACAGCCTCGGACACCGAAGCAAACCCGTCGGCCTGAAGCCGTTCGACCAGGCCGGCCTTGATCTGTTGCACCAGGCCAGGCCCATGATAGACGAGACCGGTATAGAGCTGGATCGCGTTGGCGCCGGCGCGGATTTTCGCATAGGCGGCGTCGGCACTGTCGACACCGCCCACACCGATGATCGCCAGGTCCGGCCCTGCCGCCTCACGGAACAGCTGCACCAGCTGCGTCGAGCGCTCGAAGATCGGCGGCCCCGACAATCCCCCCGCCTCGCCCATATTCGCGCTTTTCAGGCTTTCCGGACGCAGGATGGAGGTGTTCGAGACGATCACGCCGTCAAGGCCATGCCGGACAACCGCTTCGACCATCACGCCGGCCTCGCTGTCATCGATATCCGGCGCCACTTTCAGGAAGACCGGCGCCGAGCTGCCGACGGCTGCCACCGCATGCAGAAGGTCGTCCAGCGCGCCGGACGACTGCAGCGTGCGCAGGCCGGGCGTGTTGGGCGAGGAGACATTGACGGTGAAGAATTGCGCCAGACCCTGAAGGGCTTCCAGACAGGTCACATAGTCGGGAATGCGGTCCTCGCTGTCGAGATTGGCGCCGATATTGACGCCGACCACCCCGCCCCGGCGGGCGCGGCGGGCAAGATTGCTGCGAAAGCGGGCCAACCCCTGATTGGGAAAACCCATGCGGTTGATCACCGCCTGGTCATCCTCAAGCCGGAAAATGCGCGGGTGCGGCTTGCCATCCTGCGGACGCGGCGTGACAGCGCCACATTCCACGAAACCGAACCCCATGGCGAGCAGCGCGTCCGGCGCTTCGGCATTCTTGTCGAAACCGGCCGCAAGACCGACCGGATTGGGCAGGTCGATCCCCGCAAGGCGCGTCGCCAAACGCGGATCGTCCGCGCCGCTCTGCCGCGGCCCCAGCCCGGCCTTGAGGCCGAGAATGCCCAGCCTGTGGGCACGCTCGGGATCCAGTCCTTTCAGCCAGTGTGTCGCCTTGTCATGCAGCATCAGTCTCGCTCCAGATCGGCGGGCAGCACCCAGTCACCCTCGTCATTGCGACGCACATGACGCAGACCCCGCACCGCGCTGGCCGGGATGTCGCCATAGACATGCGGGAAGAGCGCGCCGCCGCGCGACTTTTCCCATTTCACCGTATCGCCGAGTGCTTCCAGGTCGATCTCGACGAGGAGCAGGCGCTCATGCTCGTTGTAGTGCTTGACCAGCGTCCCCTCGACCTGGTCGGCGGCAGACAAGTGGATGAAACCGTCAGCGACGTCGTGCGGATCGCCAGAAAAGGCGCCCTCCATCATGACGGCGGCCCAGCGCTCGGGCACGGCGAGTCGGTATGCGGTTCTCGGTGTCATGTCAGACGGGGTAGCCCTGCCCGCCAGACGTGGCAAGGCCGGGCGGCAATTGCGATCCAATTCGCAGATGCTATATTGGGAATTGGAGTGGGGACAGGCCTCCCGGCCCGCCCCCGTTTCCTCAGACTATGATGAAGACCCGGATTCGAACGTGCCAGCTCGTCCGGGTCTTTTTCATTTCCAAGGTGATGCTAAGTGGAATAGGCCACATGACATCACTCCAATCTGAAAGTGAGGCCGTCACCTCGGTCGGGGCGGCCCATCCTCCCCGAGCGCGCCGCTGGCCCCGGCGCTGCTGCTTTCACCTTCAAACCGATCCGCAATCCGCACTCCTGAGCACCCGGATTGCGCACATATATCGTATAATGCATCTTTTGCGTGTATATCAATCCGAGCAGGCGCTCTCCGGTTGCAAGCCGCTTCGCGTTTTCCCAAACCCGCTCGCCGCACTAAACTCGAGCCATGTTCACGCACGAAGAGATCTGGCGGGGGATCGACCGCCTGGCGGCCCACGCCCAGACCAGCCCCTCCGGGCTGGCGCGCCGCGCCGGACTGGATTCCACCACTTTCAACCCGTCCAAACGCTTTTCCCGCGATGGCGAGAAGCCGCGCTGGCCCTCGACGGAGAGCCTCGCCAAGGCCCTCGCGGCCGCCCATATGGACTTCTCCGGCTTTGCCGATCTGGTGGCCGGCCGGTCGCGGGCGGACAATCTGAGAACCCACAGCCTGGCTGACAGTGCGGAGGCTTTCGATGCTGGCGGCCTGCCACGCGGCGAGGGCTGGGCCCGTATCCCCTTCCCCGGCCTCGCCTTCGACAAGGCCTATGCGCTGACCGTCGAGGGCGACGAGATGGAACCGGTCTTCCGGGCCGGCGATCGCCTGGTCGTCACACCGGACGATCCGCCGCGCGAAGGCGACCGGGTCGTGGTGCGTGAGCGCAGCGGCGCCATCTGCGCCTGGAGGCTGGGCGTCCAGACAGTCCAGACGCTCACCCTGCACGCCCTCAACCCCGCGCGCCCGGACCGCAAGCTGGCCCTGAGCGAACTGGACTGGATGGCGCGCATCGTCTGGGCCAGCCAGTAGCAAGCCGCGACCTTTCGCGCATGGGCGGCGCGTGCCGGCCGCACTAGATTGAGGGAAATGTCAGGCGAGAACGTGATGAACCAGGTCTTCCAACCGCCCAAACCGCCCTATGCCGTTTATAGCGGCGTCGGCAAGCTGCGCCCGTCGGACTACTGGACCTATTTCCGGGCCATGCGCCGCAATCCGCTGGAAGTCTGGGGCGAACATCATTTCTCGATCCGCCTCGCGCCCTTCCGCTTCCTCGGCCGCTCCAGCCTGATCGTCAACGATCCGGACGCCATCCATCACTGCTTCGTCACGCGGTCGGACAATTTCACCATGAACCCGCTGCGGCAGGCCGTGCTGAAACCCTTCCTGCGCGACGGGCTGCTCACGGCCGAGGGCGAGACCTGGAGCAAGGCACGCAAGGCCGTCTCGCCGGTTTTCACCCCGCGCAAGGTCAACGCCTTCGCGCCGCAGATCCGGCAGGTCTGCGAAGACGCCGCGGCCGCGTTCGAAGCGATCGACGGGCGCACCATTCCGGTCTCCGACGCCATGGTCGACCTGACGCTTGACGTGCTGATCGAGACCCTGTTCTCCGGCGACGAGGCACTGGACAAGGCGCGCTTCACCGCGGGCATCCACCAATTGCTGGAGATCAGCGGCATTCCGCATCCGTTCGACCTCGCGCACCTGCCCGGCTGGATCCCGCGGATCGGCCAGGGCAAGTCGCGGCGGGTCATCGCCGATCTGCGCCGCCAGGTCTCCGGCGTCGCCGCGCAGCGCCGCAAGGCGCCCTCGCCCGAGGAAAGCGGCCGCGCCCCGGACTTCCTCGACCTGCTGCTGGGCGCGGGGCTGGACGATACCGCCGTGACGGACAATCTCCTCACCTTCCTCGCCGCCGGGCACGAGACGACCGCCCGCTCGCTGGCCTGGACGCTCTATCTGCTGTCGCGCGCGCCCGATGTCCGCGACCGGCTGGAGGCGGAGATCGACGCCGCCGCTCTGGACGATACCGATCCGGCGACATGGTCGCAGGCGCTGCCCTGGACCGAGGCTGTCATCAAGGAAAGCCTGCGCCTTTACCCATCCGCCCCGATGCTGGCGCGCACCTCGCGGGAGTGGGATATCGTCGCCGGCCTGCCGGTGCCCGCCAAGACCGACGTCCTCGTGTCGACCTGGCTGCTGCACCGCCAGCGCGATATCTGGGCCGAACCCGACAGCTTCCGGCCCGAGCGCTTCCTGGGCGAGGCCGGCAAGGCGATCCCGCGCGACGCCTACCTGCCCTTCGGCCTGGGCCCGCGGGTATGTATCGGCGCGCGTTTCGCGATGATGGAAATGGTGATTGTGCTCGCCTGCCTGTTGCGGCGCGTTCGCTTCGAATTCGACGGTCCGCGCGATCCGCGCCCCGTCATGCGCATCACCCTGCAGCCGGACAATGACGTTCCGATGCGGGTTTCGCGGCGGGGCGAGGGCGAACGGATTTCCTGAGGTTATTTATTGTCATCCCGGCCAAATGCCCCGCGAAGGCGGGGCGTGGAGCCGGGACCCATATGCGTCGATGCCGCCCGCAAGCAGGCTGGATATCAGCGACAGCTGGACAAGCACCGGGAGTATCGGTCCCGGACTTACGCCCGCCCCAAGGCCGGGCATCCATCCGGGATGACAAGTTGGGGGGAAGCAATCGCCCCGACTTAGCCGCCATTCTCCATGCGGCCGATGGCGAGGAAGCGTTCGCGGCGCTGCTTGCGCAGGGCTTCCGGCGACTGGCCGTCGAGTGCGATCAGGTGTTTCTCGATCGCATTGCCGACCGCCCGCATGATCTCCGCCGGGTGACGGTGGGCTCCGCCGATCGGCTCGGGAATCACCTCGTCGACAATCTTCAGCTCCAGAAGGTCAGGCGCCGTCACTTTCATGGCGACGGCGGCGTCCTTGGCGCGCGCCGAATCCTTCCACAGGATCGAGGCACAGCCTTCCGGCGAGATCACCGAATAGATCGAGTGTTCCAGCATCATCACGACATTGCCGGAGGCCAGCGCCACGGCGCCGCCGGACCCACCCTCACCAGTGACGGTGGAGATCAGCGGCGTGCCCAGATTGATGCAGCGCTCGGTCGAACGCGCGATCGCCTCGGACTGGCCGCGCTCTTCCGCACCGAGGCCCGGATAGGCACCGGCCGTGTCGACGAAGGTCAGCACAGGCAGGTCGAACTTCTCCGCCATATCCATCAGACGGATCGCCTTGCGATAGCCTTCCGGACGCGCCATGCCGAAATTGTGCTTGATGCGGGTTTCGGTGTCGTGACCCTTCTCGTGACCGATCACCACGACCGAACGGCCGCGGAACCGGCCCAGGCCGCCGACAATCGCTGCGTCCTCGGAGAAGCGGCGGTCACCGCACAGCTCTTCGAAGTCCTCGATCAGCGCCTTGCGGTAGTCGCGGAAGTGCGGGCGTTCCGGATGCCGGGCCACCTGCGTCTTGCGCCAGGGATCGAGCTTGGAATAGAGCGCAGCGAGCTGTTCATTCGCCTTGTGACGCAGGCGCGCCGTCTCTTCCGCCGTATCGGGCGAATCCTCGCCGGAGGATCCGGCCAGCGACTCCAGCTCTTCGATCTTGGCTTCCAGTTCGGCCAGCGGCCGCTCGAAATCGAGATAGGTACGTGTGGGGTCGGACATGCCCTGCCAACGCCTGTGAACGCAAAAAGGAGCCGGCAACCTAGCCAGCTAGCGAGACGGTCACA
>Ga0213833_1002680_pt1 | contig 11347 bp, 9 predicted proteins | sample SWATP21_FD_160575 | JGI IMG/M metagenome (GOLD analysis project Ga0213833, IMG submission 160575) | Coastal seawater microbial communities from Marineland, Florida, United States - SWA TP2 #1 | ecosystem: Environmental > Aquatic > Marine > Coastal | place: USA: Florida | collected 2016-08-14
CCTCCCCTTCCCCCCTGACCCCTTGCAGTCTGCACTTCGACCCAGTACGACGTTGACCCCCGCCAATCGAACGGCGGGTGCCAGCGCCAGTCCGCGCAAGACAAAGCAGGGGGCACACAGTTCCGTCTCATGCCTGTGTGTCCCGTGCTTTGACCCCGCGGCATCACGCAGCACCTTGTCCTCGTCGTCTCTTGTTGGCTCCCGTGCTGCCTTGGGTTCGCCGTCACACGTCCAGTCCCCTCGAAGATCGCCCTCTGCGTCCTCGTTGCGGGGTGGTGAAGGCGGGAGTACGGCTGGCGCTGGCGCTGGCGCTGGCGCTGGCGCTGCTGGTGGTGGTGGTGGTGGTGCCTCGAAGGATAGTCCGAGAGACCGGTCCCGTGGTCGCTCCATCGTGGCTGTGATCCAAGTGGCGCGCGCCGGGGAACCGTTTTCGGAGATTGAGCGGGCAACCCTGACCTCCGTTGGCATGCACGTGGGCATGACGGTGCAGCGGCTTGTGCGAGAGGCCGTGCGGCGATCGGCACGCAAGGAGGCTCGCCATTCGTTGGGGCTTGCCAAGGCAGAGTACAGCAAGAGCATGGCACGTGTGGCAGAGCTCACTGTGGTAAAGGAGGCCAGGGAGAAGGAGTTGGCGTTGGTGTTGCAGGATAATCAAGTGCGTAGCGTACTCCCGTGCCATTCAGCAACCCCGTGGTTGTGGTTTCGGTTGTGGTTGTGGTTGTGGTTGTGATCGCAGTTGAGGGTGTGGTTGGGTTTGTGTTCCTTTCGGGCTGGCGCTCGGCTTTGCTTGGCTTGGCTTGGCTTGGCTTGTTGGCTCTTCGGACGAAAGCTGATGGTACCGTGTTTGGTTTGCTTCTCGTGATGGCCGCCAGGTGATGCGACAACGCCTTCGATCCACTGTGCAGTCTCAACGTTCTGACTTGAAGCGCACGGCCAGCTACCTTACCAAGTTGGAGAAGGAAGCGAGCACAGCAGTCACGTACGTTTGTTTGTGTGTGTGTGTGTGTTGTGTGAGGATGCCCATCCAACGCATGAGCCTTGTGCGCTGCTTGGATCAGGCTCCACAAGAAGACGGCTTCCTTGGAGGACGCGTTGGTGGCTCGTGATGGAGAGTTGGCCTCGACGCGATCGAGCCTGCACCACATGCAGGCCATGCTGGAGAAGCATGAATCAGACTCCGAAGCGGTGCGTGTGATGCCGTGTATGTTTTTTTTCTTTCTTTTCTGCTTGCTGTTCTTTCGTTCTGGCGCGTCGTGACTTGCCTTTGGTTGCACAAACACCCACCACCCTCGCACAGATGACCGCGTTGCTGAAGCAGCAAGCAGCCCACGAACACTCCATGCTCGCCGCCGACAACACGTCATTGCGGAGCGAGTTGGCGCGAGCCCAAACGGACTTGGCGTTCCTCAGCGGCGCCATCAAGGAAATGTCCAACCACAGCGGCCGCATTTCGCGCACGCGCCTTCACGAAGCCATGCGCATCTGTTCCAAGGTGGAGGCTGGCGGCGATGGCTTCCATGTGACGCCCTTGGACACGTTGCCTGAGCACCCCGAAGAAGGTGGTGCCGGTGTGGGCTCGGGATCGGGGGCTTCTTCTGGTCGCTCTAGGAGAAGGCTTCGGTCGCAGCACATGCCGCGTTCCGCTTCGGCGCGAGTGATGCACTAAAGGCGGATGTGCTTCGGTTGTGGTGCTTCGTTGTTGTTTAGATACGTCCCCGGGTAGCAGTCCATGTGTGTGCGTGTTGTGGTTGCAAAACACAACATTCTGCAAACCTTGTCAAGTACAAGTGTGTTCTTCACTCGGCTGGCTGGCTGGCTTGCCAAGTCAGTCGCAAGTGTGGATTCATGCATTGCCCGCACGCACAAGCAACCAAAAGCGAAGAAAAAGAAACGCAACACAACGACAAGCAAACAAGCATCTACGACACCACACACACGACAACACACGCGACAACACACACGAAACCACGGCGTGGCGCGCACATCACTTGTGGTGCCTTGCCCCCTTTGACTTGCCACGACTACGCCTGCCCTTGTGCGTCGACCGCTTTCCACCCGCGGACCTTCGTATCTTCACCCCCACCGGCTGCATCACCATGGACTTGGCCTCCACCACACCACTGGCCTTGGCACGTCCCGTCGCACTGCTCGTTGATCCCTTTCGATCCCGACCCTTCCGTCTGCGCCTGCCACGTCGATGGTGTCGCGGCCTGGATGTCTTTCCAGCCAGCGCCACCAACCCATCTTGTCTGAGGACGTGCATGCCGTAGGTGGCGGGAGGTGAAAACGGGCTGGGGGGACGATCGTCGCTCGACAGCTCATCGTCCCACCCCCCATCAAACTCATCGAGTGGCGCAGGTGCCTTGCCTGCCGCTCGTTGTTGTCCACCACCACCCTTGCTGCCTGCCGTTCGTGTGTCGGGCCGGCCATGTGTGGGGGCTCGTGATGCTGCGCTGCTGTTGTGGGTGTGGTGCTGGTGTTGGCGTGGCTCCACTGCTGAAGCCGGTCGAGGTCGCAGCGACGTGCGGGATGCCGCATGTCGCTGCGATGCTCGGTGTGATGGCGTGGGTTGGGTTACGTCACCCGTTGCCATCCCCATGGTGTGGGCGGTAGCGACGACGTGGGCGTTGGTGTTGGCGTTGGGTGTGCCATTGGATGAGCTGGGGTCCACAGCAGACTGCGGTCGTCGATGTTTGCCGGCCGTTGACGACACAGGCACCGCACCAAGAGCAGCACAACCACCATGAGCAGCACCCCCTTCGCCTCTCACAGTGGCTGACATCGGTCGTGGACGTTGGTGCTGTGCCACCGCCACAGCCTTGTGAGACACCTGCTGCCGCGAGGCATATGGCGTCGTGTACGACCGCTGTGGAACATACTCCACACGGTCCCGCATCAACAGGCTGCTGCTGTTGCTGTTGCTCAAAGAGGCAGGCACCACACGCAGCGTCGGTGTGGACGCAGTGGTGCCCAGTGCAGCACGAGACGCCGCGTTGCTGTGCTGCTGAGATGAGCGGGGCTTCGCGGTGCCGGCTTTCGTGGTGGTGTTGGTGTTGGCGTTGGTGTTGGTGTTGGTGTTGGTGTTGGTGTTGGTGTTGGTGTTGGTCCTTCGACGTGGCGCGAATCGAGGGTACAGCTGCCCACGTGCCTTTACTGCTGCAGGCGATGAGGCGCCCACGACTGCCGCACGTGACACGGGCGCAGTTTGGGGTCGATACCGTCTTCTTCCAGCCTGTGTTGAGGTCAAGGCCGGGGTCGAGGCCCTACCACTGGACGGCGCCTCGGGGAGGGGTGCACGCGAGTGTTGACGACGCTGCGGGAGGCGGGTGGCGGGGACATACTCTCGACGACCTGTCCACGCGGCCGTCGCTGCATGGCCATGCAGTGGAGGTGCGCTGTCGCCGGGCGTAGCGTGGGTATGGATGTGGGCGTGGGGGTAGGTGGTTCGTCTGACATCGCGGCGTGCGCTGGCTTCGTGAATCACCGAGGCGGGTGTCACGCGACGAGGTTGAGGCGCAGCCGCACGCAAGGGGGTTGGCATCACCGCAGGGTTTGCAGCCGTGGTGGGGTTGGGTGCAGCTGGCGTCGTGGCTTTGGCTGGCACGGTGGTGGGCACCGTGGCACTGGTCGTGACGCTGCCTACGGCCGAGACTGGCACCGTGGTTGCAGCGGTTACAGCAGTGGTGGCATTGCCGCCAGTGCCAGGCTGAGCACTGGTGTTGTGCACACCCTCATCCACACTCACATGCACATCCACACCTGACCGGGTTGGGTTCGCAGTTGCCGTTCTGTCCGTTCTCCGTGCCACGTCCACTTCCTTTGCGCGGGGCGGAGCTTGAACCTCGGACGCTGCTGCATCCCCATGGCGATGAAGCCGCGCCGCGCTTGCAACAGGCGACATGCCCTGCAACGGTTCGGAGGCAACCACAGTCGGGCTGTCACGGCGGTTGGCTTTGGGACCACGGTGGTGAGCCACAGTCGCGCCTTTGTGCATGTACATGTGCCCCGCTGATGGATGATGGGACACCGTGTCCATTCGACTGCGCCGGCTCGGTGTATGCGCACTTGCCGGGCGCTGTTTTCCACGTCCATGACGCATTGGTGTCGGCGTTGGCGTTGTTGTTGCTGTTGTGCGTGTGGTCGTGCCAGGACGTGCACGCGAAGCAGAGGCGGGTCGATGAACACTGCGTCCACCACCCACCCTGTTGGTCACACGGCCACTCGGCACCTTTCCACTTGCAGACGTTCGTCCGCCGTCTTCACCGCCACCAGCGCGATTGTCTGTTGCCGCATGGCCTTCTGCAGCTTCACCAAGCGTCACAGCGGTGGCTCGAAGCACGCCTGGCATGCCCAGCTCCATTGCATCAGGAGCACTCCGCCGACGAGTACGACGAAGTGACGCCTGCCTTCCCTGTGATGGAGTCGGTGACTGGCGCTGGTGTGGCTGTGTGTGTTGGTGCTGTTGCTGTTGCTGTTGTTGTTGTTGTTGCTGTTGCTGTTGTTGTTCCTGCTGCACTTGCTGCGCGTGCTGCGCTTGCTGTCGCTCGCGAAGCACCTGCTCGGTGCTGTGCATGTGGTGCTGGAACGACATGCCGAACCGCTGCGCGTCCTGCAGTCGCCGCTGCAGTTTGGATGGTGGCGTGCCAGCGGTCATGGGACGCACGCCGACGCTGACACCATGCACCCTCCGAAGCGTGTCCACGCCCGTCCGCCACGCCGACTCCCATGCTTCATCAGCCCCGGTACCCTCGCGCCCGGTACCCTTGTGCCCAGGGGCGTGGAGCGGCATCCCAACAGTATGGTGGGTGTGTGGCGTGTCGGCCGTCAACAGCCGCCGAGGCATGCTGATGGCGTTGTGGAGGGGACGGCTGGCTTGGTGTGGGCCAGGCTCCAGCATCAACAGGGCCCCAGGCACAGAGTCAGACACTGCGGCGTTCGGGAGGTCCAGAGTGCTTCGTTCCAGCGAGGAGCAGGGTGACACGGCACTGCTGCATGTGGCACTCAGTGTGACGGACCCTGATCGGGGCGTGGTGGGAGGTGACCTGGGGCTGTGGGAGTGCCCGGATCGCACCGTCCCTGTGTCGTATCCAACACCAGCGTGTCGACCGGCTCCTTCTGCAACCCGACCTTGCTGCTGCTGCTGCAGCTGCTGCTGCTGCTGCTGCTGTTGCTGCTGCAGTTGGGACAACAGCAAGGCTCCTTCGCCGTGCGCATCAAATCCACCGCGTTGGGCTGCATCAGAAGCGCACGACAAGGGTGACGCCCCCCGCGGCTGTTCGTGTTGCGCAGGCACAGGCAAGAAGGAGCCTTGAAGCGCCGGCACAGGTCTCGGTGCATCGTCCACCCCATCCGGTGACATGCTGCGAACATCTCGCACCCGGGCAAGTGCCTGGTTTGGACTTGGACTTGGACTTGGACTTGGGCTTGGATTTGGGCTTGGATTTGAGCTTGGTCTTGGGCTGTGGCTGGGAGCATGGATGAGCTGTCTGGAGATCCCGTGGGGGTCGTCTGAAGGAGAGCTTGGATAGTGTGGACTGGCACAAGGAACCGTGGGAACCTGTTGTTGCTGCCCTGCCTGGGTTACCCCGACCGGTCCCGTTTCTCCCTCAACCCCAGGTTCAGCCTCCATCTCCACTACGACAGGGACGTTCGTCACAGACTCGTTGCGCCGTTGGCCGGTGTCACCCGAGCCACCATGCCCACCTGTATGTGCCCCCACACGCCACTCCTCCCTTCGAACAGGCGCAGAGGTCGGGCGCCGGCGTGACTGCGGCGAGGAAGAGAACCGTGCTCGGGTGTGGGCATGCGTGGCACGCGGGTGTTGTCGAGCACGCAACGCGGCAGCCGCGTCGTCTCGCGTTTCGCTTGTGCGACGGCAATCGGCCGACAACGGGCGAGCATGGGGACGGCGCTGGGTTGCGGATTGTGGACGGTGATGGTGGCGGCGGTGATGGCGTGATGACGAGGGCGTCATGGATTTGGGCTCCACCTCACGCTCTTGCTTGTCGGCCAGGCGAGGGTGCTCTTCAGACCACACGACAAACGCGGCGGATGATGCACCACCTGGTACCGCGGTTGTGTCGGCCTGTGCGTGGTAAAGTCGTATGCCCAACCGAGGGTGGGAGTGAGATGAAGCCAAACAGTGCGGTAGTGCGTGTGTTTGTGTGTGTCGCCACTACGATGTGCAAGCCACGTACCGAAACGGGAAGCTTGTTGGCATCGGACACGTACACAGGGTGAGGTAACCCCACTAGCTTCACCCTCAACACGCCAGACACCAGTCCAGTTTCTTCAGGCACCTTCACCAACGACTCCCCTCGGAAGGAGGTGGCCTGGTGTTCGATTCCCGACAGAGTAGGAGGCACAGCCACAACACATAACACACACACACATACAGGTGATGCATAGACGCAATGTGAAACAGCAGGGCACAACAACAAACAAAGGAACAGAAGCGAAGCACCGACTTTCACCCCTCCTCCTGGGCACCACATGTACGCCACGCACCTTGCCCAGCACGGATGGCTCCGCCACACCACCCCGGGCCATGTTCTTGATGATGGACGAGTGGCGGCGAAGCGTCTCCGCCGAAACAGGCTCAGACTGCACGCGGAAGCTGTGTGTGGAAGGAAGCGCGGTGGGTGCAGCTGCAAAGGCTTCGCCCCTCGCCTCCACTCCGTGCCCGTTCGGTGTGGTGCGAGTTCCGCTCCCGCCATCCACTCGCTCCACCCCATCCTTGCTGATGCTGCGAGCCGCTGCTGTGCCTGTTCTCTCGCCAGTGCCGGTGGTTTCAGCCGCTCGCCCGTCTTCCCCACTGTGCAACGGCAGTGGCGCGTTCTCGCCACTGCCGACGGTTTCCGCACCTTCGACACCACCACTAACACCCATGCTCCCATCGTTGTCAACCTCTGGTGTGTCAGCGTCTCTGCGGGGCGAATGGGGGCGGCTGTAGTCCTGTGGGGCGGGTGGCATGCCCGGCTGCAGCGGCGGACTGGGCGATGGTGGTGGCAACGGTGAGTGTGGCGGACGCTCGCGCTCGCGTGACACAGCGGGCAGTTGTACATGAACACGGCCGTTGCCGTGTGGCTGCATGGCCTGGTGCTGCGCAAGTGGTAAGGGCGCCGGACTCCGATCCCCTTCCACCTGCGCGTGCTGTTGCTGTTGTTGTTGTTGACGCAGAAGCTGCTGCAGGCGGCGTGTCTCCGCCGTTAGGCGCTCCACTTCAGCGTCAGAGGCCTGGTGTTGTGCTTGGACGCGACGGTGCCTGTAGCAAGGGCGCATGAAGCAGAGTGAACCGAGTGGGCAAGCGCGTGAAAACGAGGGCAATATGACGAAGACGAGGCAAGCACGAAGGGTCCCACATGATGGCTTGATGCCATCTACATCAACATGGCACACACACGCATGGACACGCACGGACACGCATGCACACACACGAGAGAGGTTGCAGCCACGCACATGTCCTGCAGCGTCGAATGGCGTTCACCCAAGACGATGAGCTCGTGACGTGTGTCACGCAGCATGCGGGACAGCCTCTGTGCGTCTGCTGCCATGGTGCGTGTCGACGGTGAGGCAACGAGTGCCGTGCTAGCCTGCTGAGGCTGCTGCCGAAAATGCCGATCCCTGGACGACTCTTGTTCGTGGTCTTGGTTGTTGCCGGACAGTCCCTTGCCTTCAACGTTACTCCCAACAGCTCCAGCAGCACCAGCATCAGCAGCACCACTGCTACCATCGTCACCTGAGCTTCCAAGTTCAGACGGTTGAACCCAAACACGTGTCTTTCCAGCCTCAGCCACACCAGCCTGTTGTGCACCCCCATGAGCACGTGACTGCCTCTGTGACCTCCCTGCCAGTGCTTCGGCGATGCTGCCGACTTGACGAGGCGGAGGCACCGCAGACTCTGCTTGAGACATGTCAGCATGCGTGCTCGAAGCTCCAGCGGTGCCACGGTCGCTGCCACGACCATCAGGGTGTTGCTGTTGTGCCACGGGCTGTGCAGAGTTGCGTTGGCCGCGTTGGGTGGACGCTGACAAGGGAGCCTCGGACGGACTGGGGACCCTGCGCAAAGGGGCAGCTGCACGCACGTGCAAGTCGACCTGGACACCGACCGACACGGATGCATGTGGTGGTGGTGGTGCCTGGCCCTGTGCGTTGTGCGCGCCGCTGGCGTCAAGCGCTTTGCCACAGCTGCAGGTGGGGGCTATCACAGGCGACGGGAGTGTGACCGGGTGGGGTACGCCAGAAGATTGTGTGGAGTGGCGGCGTCGTCGTCGTGGTTCGCGGGTGGTTAGGGTGTCGTTGCCACGCGCGTGCTGCTTGCGCCGGGCAAGCGCATGAGACGTCACGGACTTGAACAAGGAGGCGGACAAACGGGAAAGCTCGCGCCGGAGCTGTCAATTCACGCCACAAAGAGAGATGAGGGTGGAGAGGTGGGTGTGTGGGTGTGTGGGGGTGTGGGTGAGCGACGTTGGTGTGGGGCGGCATGACCACGTTAACCACGTTCTTTACGTGCGACGACGCGACGAACCTGGGCGTTTTCTTCCGTGAGGGACAGAATGAAGGCCTTGCGCTCGTCACCATCGGCCAGGTGGTGTGTGAGTCGTACACCTGCGCACACACAAGACGCGGCGGCAGCCACAACCAAGGACCACCTGGTCAGTCACGTTCAACTGCAGCGGCGTAGCGCACACCAGCCAAACACTGTGAGCGGCACGTACTCTGCTCTTGCAACGCCTTGCGCCGATGATCGGTGTCCGTGGCGCAGCTAACGGACTGCAACGTGTGCTGCTGCGCGTCTGCAACGGCTTGTCGCACCATGGTGTCCGTGGTGGCGCGCACCTCAGCCACAGCTGCCGCACCCGCCTCCCGAGCCTGAGCCCCAACACACCAGAAGGCAACAACAACAACAACAACAGCAACAAGAACAACAAGAACAACAAAAGAGGCACAAAGTATCACCACCACCCACTACCATGTGTTCCACCACACAACCGCATGCCCAACAAGGCAGAGAAGGCTACTCGCAGCGCCTTTGCGTCCCCTCCCCCTGTACGTACACGTCGGAGGTCGTTGTGATAGATGCGTTTGATAGCATCCGCACGGTCACCAAACGCGGAGTGAGCCGCCTCGAGGACGTCTCGGTACATGGTTTCCACCAACCCAGTGGCCTTCGACACAGCGGCACGCACTTGGCGGGAGAAGGTGCGTGCTGCGGCATCATCGACACTCGGAATGCGCTGTCCATACCTGATGGATAGACACGTCAGGCATGGGCTGGATCCATGCGTGTGCGGCAAATTACAGACACCATCCCCAACTCCAACCCCAACACCACACTACATCACCACACCACTGCATCACCACACCACACAAGTCGTACGATCTATCCAGCGTGGTTCGGGGCATTTGGAGAAGTCTCAAGTGGCGCTTCGCAGCGCCAGGATCATCATCCCAGAACCACTGAAAGGCATGCACAATGGCATCCACGCAGTCACGCACCGCGCCGTCTTTGACTTCCGGCACAGACGTCAAGGGTGGCGCAGTACGGGTGGCTGCGGCTGCACCCGCACGATCACGGTGCTGCTGCGGGGACTCGTCCTTGTACCCGAGACGTTGGAGTGTCTTGTACGTCACTGTGTCATCCACTTCGACCAGATGTGGCGCTCGCCCCAACATGTCCGCGATGCGACGCCTGCCACCAGGTGACGCACCACCACGACAGACACGACACCACACATGCAGGCACGACATGGCACGTGTGAACAGAGACGGGGCGCGCATACGCCAGCGATGCATCATGGTGTTGCCATCACAACGCACGCAACGCCGTGTCCAAACTCTGCCGTTGACGGAACCAGGTCTGACACCTCGCCTTCTTTCTCGCTCTGTAGGGCCACACAACGTCAGGACAGAACTCACACCCGGTGCCGAGACAAGCTCCAATGCTATCATGCGTACGGGTGGCTGTGTGGGCACAGGTGTGGACGTAGACGCCGCCTTCGCGGGCTCTGTAGGGCGCCCCAGACTGCGTTTGTACGTCGCCCACAGCCGGTATGGTGCGAGCTCCTTCTGACGCCGCTGCCGGCGACGCTTCACCTCATCAGGTGGCTCACGCACAATGCTAGGCCGCCGTGCTGGAGGTGGACGCTGGCTGCCAGCCATAAGGCGAACGCCGTTTGACTCGCACCAGGTGTCAACGAACTGCTGGTAAAACGCCATGGCTGCTTGCGGTGTGGCTTTGCTGCCCAACTGAGCTGGCTAGGCCTGGATGTGCATCAAGGTGTAGCTACTAGGACGCAACGCTCCTGGTACATAGTACTGGCCTGGATAGTAGGGTGCCACAACCACCTTCGTTGCCGGGCAGCCTGTTTGTTGTGTTGGCAGCACCACAGTGTCAACCAATGTGAAGTTTGGAGTGAAGGCAATCCCAATCAATCAAACCCGAGTTCACCCACAAAAAAAACGCCTTGTTGAACTTGGCCACAGGTGGACCGCAATGCGGCGCAGTGCAGTGCAGTGCAATGCAAGCAGCGGCGACAGCAGGGCACGCGGCAAACGTTCCGAAAAAAAAACAATAAGGAGAAGCAGCAACAGGGCGATCATAACGCAAACACATAGCCTACGGCCAACGCCCACAACCACGCAGCGAAACTCGGAAGACACAGCACACGCACTTGTGCGCAGTGCCCCTATGGATAGATGGGGCGTGTACACAAGCGATCAAAAGCCTCCCGTTGCTTTCATCACGACCGCGACTCGTTCAATCGCTGCAACAGTCGGTTTCCTGCGGCAGAACCAGCCAGGTAGCTCATGTGTGCGCTCAAGTTCTGGGCCGCTTTTCTTCGTCGCTTCTTCGACCGACGTTGGCGAGACTGCGAGCGCAACACCAACACCAACACGCCCACACGCCACGCATGCAAGCCACGACAGGCCCACCAAGGTCAGCACACGCCACACCCAAATCAATGGCTACCCAGTGGCACCGCATGAACCCGATGAACACCGTACCTTGGCCTGGAACTTCTTCGACGCTCGCGCACCCCCCACCCCCGACCGACTCATTTGGTCGATCAACGCCGCACTGTCCCGCGGCCACGTGGCCTCCTCCACCATGCCGCTCCACAATGCCCGCACGTCGGCGGTGAATCCGTACTTCTCCGCTCGCACGTCCGACACAGTTTCGCCGTTGAACGGCTCCAACAGTGGCAGCACGTGGGGGGTGAAGGCCTGCACGTACTCGTGCCGGCCAGTCAACTTGTGGGGTCTGGTGGATGCGGCCGCCATTCCAGCGCCAGTGTTGAGGCTCAACCCGTCGCGGCTGTCCACGTGCACGCCTTCTTTTTTGCTG
>Ga0213833_1002682_pt1 | contig 11341 bp, 9 predicted proteins | sample SWATP21_FD_160575 | JGI IMG/M metagenome (GOLD analysis project Ga0213833, IMG submission 160575) | Coastal seawater microbial communities from Marineland, Florida, United States - SWA TP2 #1 | ecosystem: Environmental > Aquatic > Marine > Coastal | place: USA: Florida | collected 2016-08-14
CTGGTAACAGCGGCAATACTACTGTTACGCAAGGAGGTCTTAATGGATCTACATTAAGCATAAGGATTTGTGCAGATACTAATACAAGTTCTGAAGGAACACAAGTTGACAATATTTCTGTACCACAAGCTGGTGCCATGGTTCTTCCTGTAACATGGGGAACAATCGGAGCAATTGAAAAAAACAAACACGCAATAATTACATGGTCAACATTCTCTGAAATCAATAATGACTACTTTGTTATTGAAAGAGCAACGAAGAATTTAAATGTTTTTAAACCGATTGGAATGGTGGATGGAGAAGGCTACAGTGATACGAAAATTGATTATCAATTTATCGACGAAACTCCAGAAGCTGGGGAAAACTTGTATCGTATTCAACAAGTAGATCTTGATGGAAGCTTTGAATATTCAGAAATAACTTCTATCAATTTCACAAGTAATCAGAATCAAATAAATGCCTTCCCAAACCCATTCTCATCTACTCTTATACTTTCACTTTCCAATATTTCCTCACCCATTGCAATTGTCAATAGTACAGGACAAGTTTTCTACAATTCATCAACCAATCAAGATCAGCTGCAAATTAATACGCAAAATTGGCCAGCTGGAATATATTTTCTAATCAATGAAAGTAGTTGCCAAAAATTTGTAAAACAATAATATAGACATATACTTATTTTATATATTTCTAACCAATGGATATAAAAAATCTAATTTTTGAAGGTGGCGGTGTTAAAGGAATTGCTTACGCTGGAGCCTTGGAAGTTTTACAAGATCAAGCAATTTTAGATAATGTTGAAAATGTAGCTGGAACCTCAGCGGGTGCGATTACGGCAACCCTAGTGGCATTAAATTATCGTGCAGAAACAATAAAATCTATAATTATCCAATTAAATTTTAGAAAATTTGAAGATGGCTTCAATCCATTCAGATTGTTTACTTCCTATGGATTTTACAAAGGCAATTTTTTTCTAGCATGGATCGAAGAACGTATTTCAGACATTGGTTTACCAAAAGATATAACCTTTGCCCAACTTGCCGAAAAGAAGATCTATAAAAACCTAAAACTTTTTGCTACTGATCTCAATGATCGTAATATTCAAGAATTCTCTGTTCAAACAACACCAGAAACTAAAATTGCAGAAGCTGTTCGAGCCTCCATGTCGATTCCTCTATTTTTTAAAGCTTTTCAATTTTCTAATGCTAAACCAAACAATCATATCTATGTAGATGGAGGAGTTTTGTATAACTATCCACTAAGTATTTTTAATAACCTCGACCAAACCATTGGCTTCTACTTATCAAATACCAATGCACCTAAAAAGAAGGATAATCTGAAATTTTGGCAACTCATTCAATATATCAAAAATGTTTTTGACACCTTACTTCAAGCTCAAAACATTGCATTCGAAGAAAATAAAAACCTTGAATTACACACTGTCATCATCAATGATTTAAATGTGTCTGCAACAGATTTTAAATTGTCACAAAAAACCAAATTGCAATTAATCCAACAAGGAAAAATTGCAACTAAAAAATTCCTTGGAATAAATAATCTTCTGGATTAAACCTACTCCTCTACGTATTTTCCCCCATTACTATTTAATAAATCTACGGAATAGCCTTCTGTAGTTTCCGCAATTAACCATCGTATTTTTTGGTCACTTCGACATGTATTTTTACAATCAACACACTAGTGATAACACATATTTAATTTACGTACTAAACCACTACCAATCAAGTAATTACATTCAAAAATAATTGGAGTATTCCAACTCTAAATTTCATTTTCATTGTTCTCTACATTTGAAGTATAACAAAAGGTGATTCTGAAAAACCTAAAAAGAGTAGGACAAATTAAAAATTAAGATCATGGCAAATTACATGACGCAAACCATGAGATCTGGAATCCATCCCTCAATCCTTTATTATCGTAAACAATCGAGCGATCATCCATCTCATGCAGAATCTGGAGCTTTTACGCAGGCAGCTATTGCGGATTATTCTGCAACATATGCTGTTCCTTTGACTGCTGTAGAAGAAGGCACCTATAGGTCCAATCAGGGCAAGCCTAAAAGCCCCAATGCAGAAAAAATCTAAAAATCATAGATACACCAATTGCTTAATCAAAATTCTTAACTCTAAATTTTAAAATTATGTCAAATGTATTAACTAATCAAAGTGCCCAAATGTGGGAACAATTTGTAAGCAGCTTAGCAACTAACGCGGGTGGTAAAGGTTTAAGTGTAAGTACGTATATGCCTACAAGTGGTCTAAGTGCTGCAGACTGGGAATATCTTGATACTACTGGTATCGGAACTGGCACACCAGGGGAAATTATTCCTCCAAACATCATTACTTGGGCGGATTCTATGCCTGAATGGGGAGCATCTTATGTTCCAGGAAACAGTTTCTATGATCAGTACAAAGCCTTTCTTTACAGTATCAAATTAAAAGGTGGAGATCCAGCACAACAACAAATTGCTACTGCTCTTGGGGTAAAAGTAACCAATGCACAACAAGACTTAAGTGATACTAGATCTGCAATGATCAGCGCTTGGACTAAATTTAATGGTGAGCAAAGTGCTTTACCTCCTTCTGCTCAACAATCTTATACAGAATGGTACAATGCAAATTACGCAGGTACAATCTCTGCAAAAGAGAATGCATTACAAGCAGCAGAGGCTAATTACAATGCAGCTTTACAAAAAGTTGGTGGACCAGATTATCAAACCTTGAGTAATGCTATTGGAAAAGTAACATTATCAAGTGGAGCTGGAAATGCCCTAAAAGATACTGCTGGCGTTTTGTATCCCATGTACAAAATTACAGGTGATTTGAATTCTTGGTTTTTATCAGCACTCCAAAATGATGGCAAAAATCCAGAAGTAAATTTCACTATTGATCTTAGTCAATCGAAAACCTATAATGGCGCTAAAAGTTCTTATTTCAACACAAGTGTCAGTGGTGGATATTCAAGCTTTTTCTGGGGTGGAGAAGCTTCATTTGCATACCAACAATCAAAAAGTGCAACTGACTATTCCAACTTAGTTGAAAAATTAAGCATGACCTATACTGCCCAGAGTATGCAAATGTTTACAGCGACGCCAGGAAATTGGTACGACTCAGCAATCATTTCAGCTTTTTACGATCAGATTGATCCTAATAGTGCTTTTGCAAATAAAGATTTATTTGGAGAGAAAGGGCTTCTCAACTTAGAAACAAGACAAATTTTGGTTGTTTTTAGACCTGAAGTGACTCTTTCTGGTACAAAAGACCAAATTTCTGAAGTAACAAATACCTTCCACCAAGCATCTCAATCTTCTTTCTCGATTGGTGGATTCTTTTGGAGTGCTTCGGCTTCTGTGAATCAAGGTCAAGATAGTTACAATGCTACCGTTGAAACATCTAATGATGGTAAATCTGTAACCTTCAAATACAATAGCAATACTCCTAAAGTGATTGGTATTGTCCCTCAAAACCTAAATCCACAGGCTTAGTTATTAATACATCCACACCTCAGTCGAGGTGTGGATATTTTATCTTCTGAAAATCTCTTATCATGGCATCCTCAAATGTTGAAAGTGTAATTTGGTACCACTTCTTATTGCAATTAAATAAAGAATTAAAAAATACAAGCATTAACACTACACTCTACCTTCCAACTAGTGGTGTAACACCAGCAAATTGGCAATATTTAGATACCACTGGCACACAATCAGGCACACCTGGTGATACGATCGTTGACAACCTTGAAGCTTGGTGTAATAATATGCCTTTATGGCAATCAAATTATGTGCCTGGCTCTAACCTCTATGACAATTATAGCTTATTTCTATATGCTATAAAATTAGTTCATCCTGGAGATCCTGCCCAACAACAAATTGCAGATGCCTGGTCTAAAAAAATTCAATCCATTCAAGAAGAAATTAATACTGCAAAGACGAATTCAATGCAAAGTTGGTATAACTATAAAGTAAACCAACCTGGACCTTCAGATAAGATTTCCTACACGGATTTTCTGAACCTTCCCAATAATGGTCCGAATGCACCAAATACACCATCGTGGAATACCTATTTTCAAACTTTAGAAAACAAGAAAGAAAATGCACTTCAGAACTATCAAACTGCATTAGAAAAATTAGGTGGTCAAGGATATAAAGCACTAGATAATGCATTGGATGCAGTAACATTGAGTGCTTCAGCAGAAAATCAAATTTTGGATAAAAACAATGTAGCATACCCAAAGTATTCCGTCTCTCCAGATTTAAATTCATGGTTTACCTCTGCATTAGCAAACAGTGATAGTTCTCCCCAAATCGATTTCACAATAGACATTCAACAAATATTGGCTAATCAGAAAGCAGGTCAGTTTACAGATGTTACAGATGCTGCATTTATTTCTTCTTTGGCAACCAAGGATTCTACAAACCTGCTTACTAATATGAAACTAACTTTCCAAGCACAGCAAGCTGCAGTTTTCACTTTTAACCCATCGTCGTGGTTAGACGAAGATTTCATATCCACCTATGCAAGTACTAATGGAAGCACTTATGAAATCAACCCCAATTCTTCACTATCCAACAAAGATCTATTTGGTAAATCAGGAATAATTAATCAGCGAACAGCACAAGTCTTAGTAGTGTATAAATCCAAGGTGCAATTAACGGGTTCTTCAAGTGATATTCAATCGTTGCAAAAGACATTTAGCACACAAAAAAATGTCATGGTAGCTGGTAATACATTTTCTCAAAATCAAATATCTTACGAGAATACCACAGCAACTTTTGAAAGTAATGATAATACTCCAGAGGTGATAGGAGTAATCGTGAAGAAATATGGCAATCTTAATTGATAGTATTCCATTAAATTTGTTAAATGTATGAGTTCGTAATCTAAAAACACATTCTTTATCGTATACTAGAGTAGAATAACCACTCAATGAAAAAACCTTGTGTCTATATTTTACTTATAGTATTTAGCATTAATATTTTTAGTGCAGGCACTTCTGAATTTATTCATCAAATAAGTCATTTACTACAACCGAATAAACATAATTTCCATGTACATCACCAGCATCATGTGAAATTTATTAATGAAATTCAAAATCATCACCATAACCATGGAAAAGTACTAGACTGGATGATGAAAGCATTTGACAATGTAGATAAGAATTATCCTTTCTTGGGTACTATTAACCTTTTGATGATAAGCTTAAATGGAATAATTGTAAATTCGCTTATAAGTTATAAAAGTCTAATTTTTCAAAGACAAAAGATAACGTTAGAGCCTACATTTTATTTATCTAATGTAATAGACATCCTCACTCCCCCTCCACGTTTTATTGCTTAAAATATGCTAATATTTCTTTCTTCAAGGTAACATAACAAGCTTGCTATTAATATAGCATAGTTTCCTAATGGTCTATGAAAAGACCTAATTAGTAGGTCCGTAAAATCGAATAGAAATATCAGTACACTATCAATTTAAAATGGAATCACCATTTTAATATAATTCAATATCTAACAATAAAACAATAATAATGAATAAATTATACATTAAATTATTTATGTATTTCTTTTGCATCACGTTGTCTAGTACTGTTGTTGCTCAAAACAATGGCGGGATTAAAGGTGATGTAAAATCGAAAAATGATAAAATATTAGAAGCTGTAAATATTACACTTAAAGAATCAAACACAGGAACAATAACCGATAAAGATGGTCAATTTAATATTCAGAATTTAAAACCTGGAAATTATACGGTTATTGCTAGCTATATCGGCTATGAGAAATCAACAAAAATGGTAGAAGTAGTTGCCAATCAAACTACAGTAATTTCATTTTCTCTCAATCAATCCACTAACACCTTGAGTGAAATCTATATAAAAGGTGAATCTCTAAAACCAGAGAATAGCACGATTACAGTCGATGAAATAGATCGTCAACAAATTCAAATCTCTAACATCGAACAACCGCTAAGACTTATTGAACAAGTTCCTGGTGTAGATTTAATTGCATATCGCCAAGGTGGAGTGGCAGATCAATTTTCTATACGTGGATTTGGAGGTGGTGGACACGCTGGTGAAGCTGGTGTTCAAATTGATGGAATATCCCTTAACGAAGCAGAAGGTCATTCAGATGGATATGCAGATTTAAACATTTTAATTCCTATCAATTTAAAAACGATGAAAGTATATAAAGGACCTTCATCTGTACTCTTTGGTAGATTTGCTCAAGGTGGAACTTTAGCATTAGAAACTCGAAAAAGAGGAGTCTATCAAGATGCAAGTATTAGCACGGGATCTTTTAATACTTTTGATGCGCAATTCGCCTTAGGTAGAGGTATTTCCGTAGGTAAAAGTGGAAAGAAAATAGAAACCAATTTAGCACTACAATTTTTCCAAACAGATGGCTATTCTGCAAATTCACAAACTTTAAGAGGTAATGTAAGTGGTAGATTCTCTTATGATATTACTGATGATACAGATATTTCTTTATCATTAAGAGGCCATAGCAGCAGATGGGACGCTCCTGGTTATATTTCAGAATCACAATTTAATGATGATGATCGTAGAAATCTGCAGGATGAGTTTGCTGAAAATGATGGTGGTCAAAAAGAATTTTATTCACAAAGAATTGATGTAAATCATACTGTAAATTCTAACTTAAGAATATTGTTATTTGGATATGCTGTACAACAAGAATTTACTCGATTTGCAAAATTTGGTTTTTCACCTGGTGGTCAAACAGAGCGTTTCAATACTCGAGATGTATTAGCAACTGGTGGTAGTTTAAATGGGAACTCTAAAATTGGTAACATTAATTTCAATTGGATTGCAGGACTTGAATATTATAGTGAAGAAACACAGAGATACCGCTGGGCTACAGAAAATAGAGTTAGACAGCAGCAAACGCAAGATAGATTATTTACTATTCAAACAATTTCATCTTATGTACAAGGAGAGTTTGAAATTAGTCAATATTTCCGTCCTTCTGTTGGATTAAGGTATGATTCCTACAATGGTAATTTTGCTGCGAATGATCCTGATCAAACTCCAATAGACGATGATATTGATGGGCTATATAATGTAAGTCCAAAAATAGGATTCAGGTCTACAATAACAGAAGGTCTTGAATTTAGAGTTAATGCCTCGAATGGATTTTCATTACCTAATAGTGCATTAAAATATGATGCTAATTTAGATTTAGGACCAGTACAATTGTGGCAATACGAAGTCGGAACTACAGTTCGACCAAATAATTGGATTGAATTTGATGCAGTAGGATTTATACTTAATTCTACCAATGAAATAGTTGAAAATCCTCCTGGGTCATTAGAGTTTATGAATGTAGGTGAAACAAGAAGAACGGGTATAGAAACAAAAGCATCGCTAACACCGGTCTCAGGTCTTTCACTTCGAGGAACATTTTCATATATAGAAACTGAAATCACAGATAATCCAGAATCTTCACTTGAAGGAAAGGAAATTGTCGGTATACCTCAAACGATAGGTACATTTGATATTATGTACACTTCAAATTCTGGTCTTGGAGCAAGATATAGATTTAGAGATGTAGGATCATACTTTATCTCATCTGATAATTTGGCATCTTATGAAGGATATACCGTATCTCATGCTTCAGTGTTTTTCAACTTTAATAATCGTTTGACAAATAAGGGCAGAATTTTCTTCGAGGTTCAAAATTTATTTAATGCAAAATATGCTGAGTCTGTTTTTGGTAGTGTGGACTCAAGATCATTTGCTCCAGCTCCTTTGAGAAATTACACGCTAGGCTTGAGCTATAATTTTTAATTAATCAACTAAAACTTTAAAATGAAAAATAATCTTTATTCAATCTTATATTTCTTCGTAGTGGGAATCCTAATATTTTCAACTACGATGTGTAAGACAGACAACCATACTCATGGTGATCATTCCCATTCTCATGATGATATGGGACATAGTCACAGTCATGGAGGAAAAGCACATACGCATGCTGCACCTTCGTTTACTTTTTTAAAAATGAACGGAGAGTTCCATATGAACCCTAATGATTCTATGACCCAAAACGATCCTCGAAACCCTAGTAAGTTGATTCTTTCAACAACTACGGAAGCAGGATCTCTTACAAGAATGACTTTTTTTGATCACAATGACATGGATATGAAGTTAGCTGAATGCGGATACGAATTTATCGGTAGCCGTCCCGACCCACATTATTACCCAAAGGAATCAAAGACATCTATCTGGGATGTTTTTGAATTGAAAGAGAATTTTGATGGAGATTGTGCAAGTTTTAAATATGTTCTTTCAAGATCTCCTCATGGCGATCCAGTTCATATGCACTTACGTTATGGAAATGATGTAGATTCAATCTTAGCACTTAGTAATGTAGAATACGATGATGCTTTTAACCCTTGGTGGGCAACATATTGTGATATCGAAAGGACTACCTCGTGTGATTAAACCTTGATTGAAGACAATAAAAAAGGTGCTCAACTATTCGATTTAGCTGAGCACCTTTTTCATTTTGTGATTTTACATTTAATGTGTCAATTGACTGGTTTTGGTTTGATTCCGCATATGGTGATGACCTTCGACATCGTGGGAATTATCATAATGTTCGTGATGATGATCGTGATGGTGATCATGTTCTCCCATTGAATATCCATACATTTGATACGCAAATAAAGCCAAACCAGCAATAATTAAAAATGAATTTATCACCTTATGAAAAATATCAAAGCTCTTATATTCCCTCCATTTAGAAATAATGAATATAATTGGTATTAATGCGAGAACTTGTCCTAGTTCCACCCCAACATTAAACGATATTATTTTTGCAAAGATTTGTGTTGATCCCATATCAAACGATTGCAATCTCGTAGATAATCCAAATCCATGTATCAAACCGAAAACAAACACCATCATTAGTAAATTTGGTGATTCTGTTTTAAAATATTTTTTGAATCCACCCAAATTTTCAAAACCCTTATAAAATACACTCAAAGCAATTACCGCATCTATTAAATGTTCATTGGCAGTAATTCCAGCATAAGTAGCACCGAGTAACGTTATACTATGACCAATAGTAAATGCGGTGATAAAACGTAAAATATCTTTGAAATTAGATAGATAAAAGATTACACCCACTAAAAAAAGCAGATGATCATAACCGGTCAACATGTGTTTTGCGCCAACATAGATATAAGATCCTAATCCTCCATTATAAAGAATTTCTTGATCTGCGTGCGTAACATCATGTCCAAAAACAATAGTTGGTAAGAAAAATAGTAATCCTAATAAAAGTTTGGTTTGTTTTGATTTTTGCATAGAGGTCTTTATTAGCATATACGAGGAAAAACAAATAAATGGATTACTTTTTCTATCAATATCCTAACGGATACGCTTCTTTCGCGACTTCATGGCTCTATTTAGACATACAGTCTGTTATTTAAATCACATATACTTTTTATGATTAAAATGGAGTATGTATTTTTTATTTCAAAGACATCTCAACAAGAATCGTATATTTATAACACACAAATAGATTTATGAAAAGTAGTATTATTATTACGTTTTTCGCAATACTGTCTGCGAACCTATGTGCCCAAAAACAAACTGATAAAATGCCTATAAACCTCCCTTATTATTCAATACCTGATACATTAACGACTTTTACAAGTGGTAATATAATAGCTAGATTTATTGATGGACTTGGTTATCGGTATTATTGGGCAACTGAAGGATTGACAGAAAAAGACTTATTATACAAACCAAGTTTAGAAGGTCAATCAACCCGTCAAACGCTAGAGCACATCTATGATTTATCTAATGTTATTATTAATGCATTGGAGCATAAACTCAATAAACGTTCAGACGCAAGCCATGAATTTACCTTCAAAGAATTACGAGAAAGCACCTTAATAAATTTATCAAATGCGAGTTCTGCTTTTTCAAAATTACATGAAGATGATCTGAATAACGTAACTATTATTTTTCAAGATTCTGAAGGATCCACCAATGAATTTCCATTATGGAATGTTATCAATGGACCACTTTCAGATGCTTTATACCACACTGGTCAAATCGTATCTTTTAGAAGAAGTTCTGGAAATCCAATCAATCCAAATGTTAATGTTTTAAGAGGTAAAACTTCTGAATAGTCGCTAATTATATTATTAAATATCAATATATTTACTGATAACTCTCAAACAAAATTTGATTACCGTATGATAAAATATCTTTTGATATTACTTCTAGTGCCTTTCTGGGTCGATGCCCAATTACAAATGGGGCAAGATTCAGGTGAATACCCTCTTCCAGAGAAATCTATCTGTGTCACACCTTCTGAACGAGCAAAGATAAATTCATATTTGAAAGCGAATATTGAGCAATTAAAAAAAGAAGGAATCATTTCAACAGGTTATCGTTCTACTTCCATGGTAACTCTTTTTGATTTTCCATTACAAAAAAATTCTACGCTTACATTCAATAATTATTTCAGCGTGAGTAATTATGTCGATCATGATAATACCACAGGATTAGAAGATTATTTATGTAATGAACGTACCTACGATGGACACAACGGAACAGATTATTTCACCTATCCCTTCCCTTGGTTTATGGTGGAGAATGATTTGGTTGAAGTAATAGCAGCAGCAGATGGTGTAATCATTGGAAAAAGCGACAACCAAGATGATGATCATTGTGATTGTTTTGGCATGTGGAATGCTGTTTATGTCCAGCATTCAGATGGATCTATTGCATGGTATGGTCATTTAAAAACCAATTCATTAACATCAAAAAACATTGGTGAATCTGTAGTTTCTGGAGAATACCTTGGAGTTGTAGCAAGTTCAGGTTGTTCTACAGGCCCACATCTCCATTTTGAAGTTTATGATGCCGAGGATAATTTAATACACCCTTATGAAGGGACGTGTAATAGTCTGAATGCTTCGACCTGGTGGAATGACCAACCATCTTACGAAGACCCTCAAATAAATGCAGTTGTAACACATTCAGAACCACCAGAATTTGGATGTCCAGGCAATTTTGAAGATCCACATTTTGAAGATACGTTTTATCCTGGTGATATGATTTACATGGCTACATACTATAGAGATCAACAAAGTGGTGTAAGCACAACATATACTATAAAACGTCCTGATCAAACTACTTGGCAAATGTGGAATCACTCTTCATCATCTTCTTACTATGCATCTTATTGGTATTGGTGGTGGTATTTACCTACAAATGGACCTTATGGAACATGGACTTTTCAAGCGGAATACGATGGTCAAATTGAATCAACATCATTTCGTTATTTAGATCC
>Ga0213833_1002684_pt1 | contig 11335 bp, 11 predicted proteins | sample SWATP21_FD_160575 | JGI IMG/M metagenome (GOLD analysis project Ga0213833, IMG submission 160575) | Coastal seawater microbial communities from Marineland, Florida, United States - SWA TP2 #1 | ecosystem: Environmental > Aquatic > Marine > Coastal | place: USA: Florida | collected 2016-08-14
GCAAGGGGATCCCACATATGGATTCGACACACCTGACGGCGTTGTGGAACCCGAAAGCAGAATGAGGGTAAAAAAATTCGGTAGAACAAGTGGCTTGACTTTCGGTTCCGTCTTATCCCCCATCGAGCAAATATCTCTAAACTTTGCGATAAATGAGCTATCGGTAAAGATCTGGTTCCAAAATGTTTGGATGGTGAAGGGTATCAATGGAGGGACCTTCGCAAAAGAGGGTGACTCCGGAAGTCTCGTGGTAACAGATAACGGAACAGATGCCGTGGGACTCCTTTTTGCTTGTTCCAACACAAAACAAGGAGGTTCTTTTGGTCTTATTATTCCCATAAGCCGAGTACTGGATCTCTTTGGGGGCCTGAGCCTTGTTACGGATTATGGATTATGAAATGAACATCGAAAACGAAGTCAAACTCTTGAGTATAAAGCTCCGAAAATACCCATCTTTCGTGGGTATCGGTCAAGGAAAGGATGATCACAACCGTGATGTCATATTCATATACGTTACCTCGGAAAAAGACTTCAAAGAAGAAGCGCTAGAGTTATCTCTCGTAAAATCGCCATATGTCATTGAAGAAACAGGTGTTTTTAGCTTCAACAAAAGCTCGAAAAGAACCCCACAAAGGGCAAAGTTGAGCCTTTGGCTACAGCACTAAAAACTGCTGATATGCATAATCGATCTTTTCAAACAAGCCCCCAACCTCCTCTTCAAACTCCACCAATTCATCAGGATCAAAATCCATCTCGATTCTCGCTTCCACATATTCAGATTTGTTGATCAAGTTACTCGTTTTTAACCGATATTCAACAATGTCCTTATAAAAATCCTCAAGATTCCCCCAAGGCCCAGCTGGCACCTTTTTACGATTATTTATCACCAGACCAAGCAAGGAACTTCCGAGGGTTATTGAAGCAGCAATGATCGAGCCAACAAATGATTCAACCGTCGACAATATCAAAAACAAGAGCAAAGAACTCCCGAGAACGTTTATAATCTCTAGTAAATTGCTAAACCATTTATGCGAATTCAGCCTTTCTTGGGTTCTCCCCATCACATGGTCAACTTTGGTCGAAGCTTCTTCCAGAAGTTTTTTTACAGTTTTCAATTTTACGAGTAGCGCCCCATTAAAAACAGGTGGCTCTCCTTCCTGAACATCATCAGAGGCCGCTGCAAACGAGAAGGACAACGAATCCAGATCGGGTAAGTCATGCTCGCTATCTCCCAAATACTGTCTTTCCAGCAAACCAACAAAATCCGGATATTTTTCTTTTACATATCCGTATACATTGAATTCTTTTTTCTCACCCATTTTTTCTCTCCTTCAAAAAGGTTCTCATCCTGTTGTGTATCCACAGAGCAAAAAGCCAAGTCCTCTAAACCTTCAGTCGATCTCAACCATCGAAAAGTGCGAAAAGCAAAAGAGGAACCCATCTGATCAGAATAGTATTGCAATTACAGAGGAAAATCCTAGCTACAAAAGCGTTAAATCTTCACTTAAAAAGAGAAAGGATGTTCTTTTCTAAAATCCTATCGGGAACCTACTCCATTTCCCCTAATTTAGATCCTTCCGCTATTAAAATTTATTCCTAACGCATCACTTGACAGAAAAGGTAATACTTTGTATATTTGAAATACAAAAAAGGTTACCTTTAAAAAATGTATTACAAAAAATACCGGAACAAAGAATAGAAATGTCGAGACGTAAACTCCCAAAAGACGAAAAGAAAATTACCGTTTCAATCAAAATTAGCGAACGAGAATTAAAACAGCTTGAGTGGGGAAAAGATGAGCCTCGAAGCCGTCCTATCTCAAGGCTCATAAAAAAAGAACTACAAAGGAGGGCATCAATGTCCCTAAGTGAAAACATGAGACATTCTCTTGGCCAACTTTCCGAAAATATAGGAAATACAATGGCAAGAAGAAAACAATGGCTGCAAATTTCCACAAATGTAAACCAGTATCTATCAGAAATTGCCGCTCACAGCGAAAGAAGGTTGATCAACTACCAACGCAACTTTAGAGGGCAAACTATGCTCGAATTGAGCTTTGGTTCAAATCCGACCGGACTCGTCTACAAAAAAGAAAGAACAGAAGGGGTATTCGTTGAAAGGGGTGCAAGTATCTTATTCATCCCCCAAATCAATGGAAAAGTCACTGTCGATCTCATAGGACACTCAGTTGACTATGAAAACAACAACGATGAACAACCCACCAGGAAGAAGATAAACACCTTCGAGCCAGAGCATCTCTCTATTCGAAAAAACATTGAGGAATTGATAGAAAAATTTCTAGATTTCGCTATCGAAGATCATTGGAGCTTCAGCGAATGAGACCCCTCCCCATCCCAAACAATGGTTTAACGTTCCACTCCAAAGGAAACTCCTCTTCAACATCCTGCCAAAGCGATATTCCTCCCCTCTTTCAAAAAATCAATAGCATCAAAACATAGCCTATATTTTTTATTTTTTACGTTTCTTTGAGTTCTTGAGGAAAAGATATCAAAAAGGTACGCATTGCTTTCTGCAATGCATCTTTTTTAGAAGGGCATTGCCCTCTCACCCCATTCTGGGGTGATTCACCCAAAAACGTAAAAATAAAAATCGATGGACAGGTGGACAGGTGGAGGACAGGTAAGATTGCCCACCTGTCCAATGTTTTTTTGCTTATAGATTAAATATTTAAACATTAATTCGGAGAAGAGTGGACAGGTGGACAGGTGTTTTTTGATCTTATATAAGAAATTGTCGAAAATTTCACCCTTAAAAGGAAAGTAGTTGTCCACCTGTCCCCATTAACACATTTTGTATTTAAATATCCTTTTATAACAACTTATTAAAGTGTGGACAGGTGCGTGGACAGGTGCGTGGACAGGTGAACACAACCTGTCCACACCTATACTTATTAAAATTAGATACTTGTCGATTTTTCTGTAATCTTTAAATTGGTTTTGTTTTTTAATAGAGCCAAATATCAGACGCTTTTGTATTTTTTGTAAAATAGATATTTTTAATAGTTTTGGTAGGATATGTAATTCTGTAGTTTTGAGGATGCGCTATTTTGCGCAGTTTTTTGTAGAGTTTTGGAGGGGGTGGGTTATTTGGTTTTTGGGGTTGGGTTTTATTGGTGGTCTTCTAGTTCGATGAGCTGGATGCCAGTCCAACACCTTCTTCTCTCTCCTGAGATTTTTGTTCTTGTCTCTTGCCATCCTCTGGAGATAAGATCTTTGCTTAGCGTTTGCTTTTTGACCTTTCCTTTGATGCCGCTGTTATCAGCCCAATCGCAGTATTTTTTGTATAGCTCATCTTTGCTGATAAGGTCTTCTTCTTTCCTTGTTAGATTTATATGATCACGGATAAACTGTCCGATGATATCCATGTCATCCTTGTATTCTTCGACTGCTTCCGTGACAGATTTTGGCTCAACGAGACCGTGTTTTCTGTAGTTGAAGTATCCCTGTAAGCACCAATTAAGAATGCCTGAGGATTCCTCTTGTAGTAAGATTCTGTGGAAGTCGTCTATCCTCCTTTCGGGTGGTATGGAGACTTTGAAAGGGATGAGTTTGACGCGTCGCCATATTCCTTTGTCCTGGCCTTTGATGATTGGTTTGTCGTTTGCTGCGAGTATTAGCGTGAATTGGGGGGTAAACTCGATGTATTCGCCAAAGAGTGGTCTTGCTTTGATTGTATCGCCTCCAGTGACGGACTTAATGAAGGATTCATCAAGACGTTGTCCCTTGTTTGGCTCGACGGCTGTAACTAACCGGACACCTCGGAGAACATAGAGATCGTCACGTGGCCCATTTTTGTTTCTTTGGGCTAAGAAAGTGCTGAATTCCGCCGATGCTCCGTAGTCTGCGAGTAGCCCTTGCAATACCTGAATGAAGGTGCTTTTCCCGTTGGCTCCGTTGCCAAAAAAGAGGAAGAATGCTTGTTGAGAGACGGTTCCTGTCAGAGCGATTCCTGCGATCTGTTGTAGGTAATATATCTTTTCCTGATCGTCTTCCATAATGTCATTAAGGAACTGTATCCATTTTGGGCAAGCTGCGTTTGGATCGTACTTTGCTGTTGCTTTCTTTGTCAGGAGATCGTCTTTTTTGTGGGTGTGGATGCTTTGTTTGTTAAGATCGATAGTTCCATTTTCAACATTTAGGAGCCAAGGGTTTTCGTCGAGATTTTCTTCGAGGACGGGTATCATTTTGGGTTCGTGTAGGGCTTGGGCCATGTAAGACATGGAGTTTGTTTTGGCCTTGGACTCGCATTTTTTGGCGAATCTTTCAATCTCTCTTTTTAGCTCTTTGTCTCTTGTGCGCTTTGCTTCCTCTGGTATACATCGGATCAGCTTGTAGGAAAGTGTTCTGTGCATGTTGATTTTGTCTTCTTTATAGCGTTTGCCATCCCAGATGTACCAGCGTTCTCTACTGGATAAAAATCTTACGTCACCTGCAAAGGCGTATGAGAACCTTTCGCCATTCCCGAGGTCGGTGAGAGCGAATGGTTGCTGTGGCTTGTAGAGCTTTTTTAGAGGGATTTTTTTGCTTCTTTTTGGGAGGAAGAAGCTGGCTGTAACGGACTCTTCATCTACCCCTCCCAGCTCTTGTAGCCTGTTGTGGAGCTGCGATTCGTGGGGGTCGGATGTGGGTTTGTTGGGTGGAGGCTCCAGTTCTTTGGTATATTGGTTTCCTTGGTAGTCAGAATTGTTTATATGTCCGGTATCTTCGGCGTTTTTCTGTGACCACATTGGGGTGTTTCGCTCGACTTCTGAAAGAAATTTGTCGAGATCGTTTATTTCATCATGCATCTGTTCCACCTGCCTTTTTGAAATGTGTAGCGGCCCAATCTAACCAGTCGATACCGCCCTTTCCTTCGGGGATTTCGTTAGGTGGTAGAGCAAGTGAGATCTGAAGTTCTGGATAAAGTTTTTGATAGAACTTAGTAGCCTGCTTTGCTTTCTTTTGGCCTGTTCCGGAACGGTCTTTATCAGAAGCAATAAGCAAGATTTTTGTTTGTTTTGGAATGCGGATATTGGTAAGATTGTTTGCATTTATGCAGGCAAAAACAGCGATATGACCGGAATTTTTGGAGTCGAAGTATTGTTGCAGTGCAATGCCTGTTTCGATACCTTCGCATAGACAAAGCGCGTATTTCATTTTGCTGGGGTGGCTTATCCAAACACCCGAGCCAGTAAGTATTGATCCGCTCAAAATCCTCTTGGATGGGGAGATTTCGGCTTTTCGAAAAGTTCCATTGTCCCCTTTTAAGAAGGTAATGTGGAGTCCTGATATTTCCCGTTGTGTGAAGGGTTCATCAAGACCGGTCTCAAGCTCCATTACGCTGATGAGAGCGGGAAAATATCCATCTTCTCCTGAGTGGAAGATGGAAGGATGAAAGGCAATACTCCGAGATGGGTTGTAAGGGAGGAGCCCACGAGAAGTGATGTACTGGACGATTGCTTTATGCTTTTCGTCGGCCCGGCCAAATATGTTGTAGATGTTGTCCAACGGAGGTTCTTTGAACGGGATATGTGGGATTTTGGGATTGATGTTTTTTGCGTAGGCCAACAAGACATTTCTTACATCGATGAAGCTTAATGGCTCCTGATATTTCGCTTGCACAGCTTTAAAAATATCGTTGGTCTTTTGGATCTGGATCGAGCCTGTTTGTTCGTTGACTACAGGCTTCATACGCAATTTACGAATAGCTCTCTTGATCTCCTCCGAGAGGAAAGTTGGCTGTTTCGGTCTTTGGCTTTTTGGTGTGGTTCGTATGGGCCTGGTGAGCTTGCCAGAAAAAGAACGAGATGATTTCCCAAACCACAGTCCAAGCTGAATAAGCTCATCCAAGATAACTTCTCTTTGACATCCAGCATGGCAATTCCAGTAAAAGCCATTTGCCTTCTGGGTGACAGAGAACGATGGTTTGTTATCACGATGTACCGGGCAGTGGCAGATAGCCTTATTTGGATTTTGCGTAATCTTTCCGCCCAAGACATCCACAAAGTCTTTTAATGTTATGTGCTTATATTTGTTGACTTTTCCTTCTTTTCTTGGTATAGTAGTCATTACGATTTACCTTGGCCCTTCCGCTTTTGCGTCCGGGCAGTTTGTTGCCGCCTTCCTTAAGCTTCCCCCGCCCGAGGATTTCGGCTTTTTTTTTGTCTTTTGATAAAAGAGTCGTTCTTTCTTTGTTTCTTATTTATGACTTCGGGGGAACCTCCTCTCTTTGGGATACTGAACATGATACTTAAAAAAACCCATAAGTCAATGATTTTATTTGCAAAACCTCTAGGTTTTGATTTTTTTGGTTTTGAATGAACTCATTGAATTGCAGTTGGGAAAAGTTCAATAATCTATTTTATTTCAATGGTTTGTAGAATCATCAGCCTTTGTAACCTTAAAACGATGTGTGTGTTGTTGAGGTGTTTAGTTTTTTCGTCTGTGAACTAGCTTTCACAGAGGACTCTCTCCTTTTTCCTCGAAGAATTGGGAGATTAGAAATCTGAAGAATTCACTTTTGGAGCTGTATCCGTATTTTTTAACAGCTTCTTCTATTCTAGCTTTTTCATCTGTGGATAATCTGAATTTTTCATAGACTATTTTCCTTTCATTCTCGTCCTTATACGGTCCCTTTGAACTTCTAGACTTTTTTATTCTGTAAAGCTTCTTTCTTTTCATTGGTTTACAACCTGTATATGCAGATTACTTACGGATTTACTTGAATTTTTACCGGATGATAAACTTGTGGCCACATTTTGTCAAGATACAATGTGGATATTTTTTAAATATTTAAGATTATTGGATTTTATTGGTTTGATTAAGGCTAGAAGGAACATGTCCATAGTTGGTTTTGGATGTTTTGGCTTGAATTGTGGTTTAAGTTTCGCTTTTTAGTGGGTTCCCTTACTTGATATATATTGACCTGCCCGAAAAGCTCATTGAGTGACTTAAATTTGTGGCCACGTTTTTGTGAGCTTGTGAAAAATAGGTAGACCTTTTACTTGATCTAGATCCATAGCCGATGTGGACTCACGAGAGTGAAGTGATAATCCTCGTCTGGCAATCATTTTCCTGCATATTTTCTTTGCTATATAAAACGGCCTGGGAAAATCGTCGCAGCAGGTCTTTTTTGTAGCTACATTTTTGGGGTGGCAAATGGATACTGTGATGAGCGCTCTTCGATTTGGGTCTTGTGAGGCGATGGGTCCTTACCGGGAGATATACATAATGCATTTGCGCGTGCTCGGGTGACGCCGGCGCGCGCGCGTTGATACTTCTCCTGAAGGAAAAATATCTCCGTAATCAGTTCGTAGTCGATTTGCAAATGTCATATGACGAAAGAAAGATTCGAGGATTTATTTTAAGCGTGTTTAAGCGCTACTTCTTCTGGATTAAGCTCTTCCCTATAGGTAAAAGCTTAAATGTCGTCTGGAGGGATCACAGTTAGGTTTTGAGAGGAGATAACTTTAGATTTCGCCCTTTAGTCTCTTTTCCAGGTCGGAGACGAATTCCGAAGGTGTGATTCCGAGGGCTTCACAGATCTTGAAAACCAGTTTCAGAGTTGGAGTGAATTTCTTTCTTTCAAGGAGAGATACATAACTTCTGTCGACATTTGCTCTGAAGCCCAACTCTTCTTGGGTCAGTTCCATCCTGTTTCGATGGCTTCGTAGTGTTGCTGCAAATGCCGTGTCAAAGTCCATAGTTAAGCCTATATTCGTTTGACACGACACTAATCTATTGCATCGATAATGTCCTCGGAATATACTCCGAATTCGTAATATGCTCCGAATTTGTCTGAGATCGAACGTAGCTGAGTTGGGATTTACCGTTTCGAGGCAGGCTTAAAACAATACTAAAAGGTGGGTAGAATGCGCCCAATAATCTCAAAAGTGCTCTTTTCCGTGTTTTTCTTGTTTCTTGCTTGTGGGGAGACTAAACGGGACGGAACTTGTCGAACCGCAGGGGATTGTATCGCGGATGAGACTTGCACCTTGAACAGGTGTGTAAAAATACGCCCAAACAACAACCAAAACAACAACCAAAACAACAACCAAAACAACAACCAGGATAACTCAGTTTCACTGAATGAATATGTGAACCTCTTTTCTAAATATTTTTGTGGAATTATACACAGATGCGGATCTCCTTCGCAGGTTGAATTATACGAGAAAATTTTCAACTTCAAAGGAGAAGACGGCTGCGTAAAAAATATGGCTAGAGACCTGGAGAAAGAGGTTATTTATGGAGTCAATGAAAAGAGGAGAACGTTTATACAGGAAAGCGCCAGCAATTGTGTAAAAACGCTGAAAGACTTTAAGTGTACAGAGTTTCCGGATGGATTGACCTCAGTTTTGAAAAAGTGCGAAGGAGCAACAGAGGGACTCATACAACCTGGCCAAAGTTGCAAGCATGGAGGAGACTGTAGCTACAAAAATGCAAAATGCCTGCCCAAAAACGGACAGGATCTTTGTACCCGAAGTATCACAGCAAGCACCTTGATGAAAGAATGCAATAATCTCACGAAGGACTCTTGCGACACATATTTCTGTATGGAATTAAAAAAGAATTTTCAAAATAAAACAGGTATATGCACGATGGATTGTTCAGAAAAAACCTGTCCGGATGCTTCTACATGTGTCGCTTTTTCATCAGGAAGAAAGAGATGTTTTGCTGTATGCAGTAAAAATTCTGATTGCCAAAATGGTTTCGTTTGCTCTTTCGTTCTACAGGACAAGTCGAAAGGTATCTGTGCAGTGACTATTCCATAACCAAGACCAAATCCTTTCCTCATGCTACGACTCTACAAGTCCCTTGTATCCGTAGGATGCAACACCCTACCGTTACGAGCACTAAAAAACTCGATTGTTTTGTTTCTGTGTACAAGAGCAACAACAGCTGTCGCTTTTAACCTCGTTCCCCTTGCCTTTAGACGACCCAATTCCTGACGAGAAGGCCATGCGGGTCTCGTTCGAGAAATAGTCGATTTCACCTGAATCAGCCATCTTGTTCCTGTCGGCCATATAGCATCGACATCTGTAGCACCCGGCTGTTTTGTGTCCACAGTGCAACTTGCACCTCGTCCTCTGAGGGAACGAGCAACATACTCTTCTGCCTCTAAACCACTCATGTTAAACTCCTTAGAGGTTTATCTTTTTCTGGCTCTTCCTCCCTTAATTCGGCCCCATAATTGCCTAATATTTCGTTCGGCTAAAGAGGAAGGATCAGATTTTTCGTTTACCCACCTGTTATAAGTTACTGGACTAACTCCTATTTTATGAGCAACGTCCTTCTGAGAAAGACCCTTGTTGACTCTCCAGTATTCGATAAACCTAAGCTCTCTCAACATAAAATGCAATACTCCTTAGACAGTTTTATTATCATGCGATAATTTGATATGAATTTTATAAAATAAAATCAAATATTTATAAAAAAACATTTTGTCAGATTATGCTTTCTTCTCACCCAATAGCTTTCGTCCATTTTCTCTCAACTCTCCTGTTGGTGAAACGTACTTGTATAGAGCTTGACGACTAATCCCAAGTTCCTTGCATAGATCACTAACGGATGTATCCCGGTTTTTCATTGCCGCCTGGGCAAACCGCAACTTTGCTTTGCTCAGGGAAAAAGGTCTGCCACCCTTCCGACCCCGTGCCCGAGCCGCCGCCAAACCTGCCTTTGTCCGCTCGATAATCAACTCTCTCTCGTACTCGGCTAGAGAAGCAAACAAGCCAAAGACAAACCTCCCTTCGGACGTGCTCGTATCGATGTTTGCGCCTTTTCCTGTCAACACCTTCAGCCCAATCCCCCTCTCAGAGAGACCATTCACAATTTTCACCAAATCAACCAAGTTCCTCCCGATTCTATCAAGCTTCCAAACAACCAATGTATCTCCTGACCGAAGCGCCTTTAGGCAGGCATTCAGACCAGGACGCTTTGTGTTCTTCCCCGAAGCTTCGTCTTCATAAATATTTCCATCAGAAACTCCTGCCCTGAGAAGTTCATCGTGTTGCAGCTCCAAGTTTTGACTCCCATCATGCTTAGACACCCTTGCATACCCAATCAGCATCCATTTTCCTCCATGTGTAAATCAAACAAGCGTTTTATTGACACAGTTCTTTCTCTTTCCAAAAGGGCTATTTTTTGTGAATTAACACGTCTATCAATCTACGTAATAAAAATATAGGGGCTAATATCTTTAATGACAATCATCTCCAGTGTAATGCGTGGTGGCATGGGACTCTCTGAGTTTTCCACATAACCGACAACAAAAGCCGTCAATTCTCTCGTTTATTTGAGACGGAGAAAACAACTTTTACAGCTATCTCTTTAAGTCCACAAAGGAACAAATTAAGAAAGGGGGTTAACAAGATACAAGAATGTCAAGATATGACATAGGTATCTGAACAATTGATTAGTACGAGAAGAGAAACTTGACTAAAGAATTAGGTTTTGTTCTTCTACAAAAAACCTAACCCCATCGAAAGGACTTGTAGAAGATGAAAAAAGCAAAAATGCTTGCAGCTCAACTCGGAAAAGAATTTATGAGAATTGGTAATTATGTCGGTCAACAATCAGCTCTGGGTGATGAAGTAGAAGAACTGATAGACATTCCCTCTTTTGACGACGCAAACAAAACAGTAGCTTCCAAAATAGCAAGTATGGGAATCGAAATACAGTGTCTTGGACATTTTGATGGGGGTGATGATGAAGAGGACAAAATCGTCTTATACACAAAGAACTATATTGGCAAAGCAAGAAGCAAAAGCATACCAAAAATCGATGGCGTACCGATAAAAACCGAACATGTTGGCTCCTTACTCGTAAAACCCAAGCTCGCAAGTTCAGAGCAAAAAGAGGGAAAAATTTATATCCGGGAAGAGAAGTTATGCTGTGGCAGTTCCTGTGCTCCAGCTGCCCAGGATTACTCTGGAACCTTAGGTGCCCTTATCAGAAAAAATGATGATCCCGAAAATGTGTATATTCTTTCAAACAACCACATTCTTTCCGGGTGCAACCAAATTCCAAAGGGGATGCCTATTCTCTCCCCAAGCAGTAAAGACGGACGCCCTGAAGCTTTCCCTCCGACAACAATCTCTTTTTTGAGTGAAATTGATCCTCTAGAATTCGGTGATCCTGGCTTTATAACCCCATGCGAAAACGATGTAGCTATCGCAAAATTAAGAACACCCGATATCCTCTCATCTTGGCAAGGGGATCCCACATATGGATTCGACACACCTGACGGCGTTGTGGAACCCGAAAGCAGAATGAGGGTAAAAAAATTCGGTAGAACAAGTGGCTTGACTTTCGGTTCCGTCTTATCCCCCATCGAG
>Ga0213833_1002685_pt1 | contig 11332 bp, 20 predicted proteins | sample SWATP21_FD_160575 | JGI IMG/M metagenome (GOLD analysis project Ga0213833, IMG submission 160575) | Coastal seawater microbial communities from Marineland, Florida, United States - SWA TP2 #1 | ecosystem: Environmental > Aquatic > Marine > Coastal | place: USA: Florida | collected 2016-08-14
TGCGGGTGCGGGTGCGGGTGCGGGTGCGGGTGCAGGTGCTGGTGCGGGTGCGGGTGCGGGTGCTGTTGCACGCAGGCAGCACGACACCCAAGTGTCATCTGTCGTTGTGTCCCTGCGCCCTCATCGAGTTGTGCTGCTACAACGCATGTGTGAAGTGGATGTCGCGACTGGGCGTCGCACTAAGGTGGTTCGCAATGTCCACATGGAGTATGTATGCGTGATCAGCTTGTGACGTGTCAGAGTGACTGTGAATGACGTTTCTCGCTTTCTCTTCGGTGGTAGGTACCCATATCCCCTGCACTGGCCTCGCCATGCTGCCAATTTCAGACGTGTGTCGGTGCAGAAAGACAGCGAGGAATGGAGTCGCGCAGCTCAGCAGCTTGCTGACACGCTTCCCACTGCAAGGGTGGTAGCAGTGCAAAGGTGTGCATGTGTGCTTTTCTGCATGTGCCGTGGATGTTTGCGTGTTCAGGGCCTTGATGTGCCGTTGCATGGTGTTGAACGCAGAGTCCAAAACCGGTACCTGTGGAATCGGTACATGCACGAACAAAGGCTCATCGAACAACAACTCAAGGCGCGCGTTGATGCCGTTGTGCGGCGGGGTGCGAATGAACAGTGGTTGTGGCATGGTACATCCGACACCAACCCGTGGGTGATATGCTGTGGCTTGGATGGTGTTGATTTCCGCATGGTGCGTACCTGCGTGAGCGTGCCAGTCCGGTATCGTACGCATGGTAGACTGTGTCATGTGGATCATACGCCAACGTTGTGACTTTGATTTGGTGGGGATGTTATTCTGTGTTGTGGCATTGTGTTTCTTTCATCTGGTGCAGTCCAACCCTGGGTACTACGGGCGCGGCGCGTACTTTGCTGAAAGCGCTGCATACAGCAACGGCACGTACGCATTCATCAACCAGTGCACCATGTCCGCCTCCAGGCGACAATTGTTGCTGGTGAGGGTACTGTGTGGCGAGACTCGCGACTATGGTCGGGCCCGGTGCCCTGAGCTGAAGAAGCCACCACCTGGGAGCCATTCCGTGTGTGGTGGGCCACATCTGGCGGGACGTTGCGCGTCTGGCACCAAGATGTGGATCGTGTACGACCGTGCCCAAGTGTACCCTGCGTATGTGGTGACGTACGATGTACCACTGTCGCACATGCACATGTAATCTGTGGCGCAGCGCCATGGTTGCTTCCCCATGACAGCGGTCGTGGAGAACACCAACGACATTGCGTGCTTGGTAGACACCAACCGCAAGTACGGTCGCTGTGGACCATGTTATGCGCTGGGGGCTCAATTGGTAAAGACCACGGAATGGAACACTGGATTTTTTTGACGTTTCTCACTTGCGGCAAGTGCAGACGCACACATCATGCATGTGCCACGCAGCAGGAAAAACGGCAGCCGCTACAATGCAAGTCGGCATGTATGCGTTTGTCAGTGGAGGTACTGGTACCAGCAACCTCCTCACCACCACCAACACCAACACAACATGACAAGTGCGCCTGCCGCTCACGAGCTGCGCACCGAGTGGAGCACAAAGCAATACACACGCTCCCAATGATCCGGGATCCCACGATACAGAACCACGTCCGTGCCGAAGTGGAAACCAAAGACCGCACCGCTGGTGGACCCTCGCAGGCACGCAGCGGCGGTACGCCGTGGCCACGGGCAACGAGCAGAGCAAGGCTTGTGTGTGAACAGGGTGTCCAGTTTGTAGGTTCGCCGCGCATGGCAGCCATGTCGAGTGATGGGGAGGCGTTGGCGCTTGCAGCGAGATATGAGCAACTGCTCGGGCATGCCAACGTCGACGAAGCACTGGGTACGCACGCGACGACATCCCTGTGGTAGTGAGCGTGGCTTGTTGTGGCTGTGTGTGGCAGTGTGTGGCAGTGTGTGGCTGTGTGTGTGTGTGTGTGTGTGTGTGTGTGTGGGATTGCATGTGGCACGGCGGTGTGGTGCAGCTCGTGTGGCCAACCGGTGCCGTGTTTCATGCGGCGCGGCGTGGCGTGATGTTTCCTCAGGCTCGCCGCTCACCCAGCTTCGGTCCCTGGTAGTGCTTGAAGGCGTGCCGAACATCGATGCCCCAGCAGTAGGTGAAGGGCCTGTCACTGCGTGCACCTTGCGTGGCCGGGTGTGGAAGGTGCTGCTGGGCGTCGAAACGGTTGCCGCGCACGAGTACATTGCGCTGGTGGAGCGTGGTGCATCTGTACATGCCGATGACATCGCGTCGGACGTCAAGCGCACGTTCCGCGGCGATGCTACCTTCACCGGAAGTGTGACAAGCGACCAGCTCACGCGCGTGTTGAACGCGTTTGCTCACTTCACGGAGGACGCTCGTGCACGAGTGGCACCCGGCGCCACATGCGTGCACTATCGCCAGGGGCTGAACACGCTAGCTGCCCCGCTGCTGGTCGTCATGCCCGAGGTGGACGCCTTTTTCACCCTTGTCACCCTCACCACGCGCCATTGTCCCCGCTACTTTAGCGGGGCCGCAGTGCCTGGGCTTGAGGACGCATGTGCCCTGTTTGTCGCACTGCTGCAACATGTACGTGCTGCGCTGCGCTGCGCGTGTGGTGTTGTGGTACGCCACTCTGGCAGCCCCATCCCTAAGGGGGGCGATGCCCACCCACAACACCGACCTGCCCATGCGCACCATTGTGGGTGGCTGATTGGTTTGGTTTGGTTTGGTTTGGGTTGGGTTGGTTTGCTGTGCCAACGTATGGATGCATGGCATTGGCTGCCGGCAGGCGGATCCAGCGGTCGCCGACGCCTTCCGCAAGCAGCGCGTGCCGTTCGATACGTTGGTTGCCTACCCACGCATTCTGAGCCTGATGTCCTGTCGCCCGCCCCTGCAGCAGCTGCTGCGCCTGTGGGATGACGTCTTTGCAATTGGCGTGTACTTTGTGACTGTGCTTGCCGTGGCGGACTGCAAAGTGCACCGCGTGCAGCTCCTTGCCTCTTCACAGTGCGTGCTCTTCACAACCGCTTCCCCTGGTCACACGTCACACACGCACACACGCGCGCGCGCGCTTGCGCAACACTCATCCACCCGCACGTGCATGCCGCATGCTGCTGCTTGCTCACCCGTGGTGGTGTTCCGCGCCACGTTTTCCAGACCCACCATGTTCATGGATGTGCGCACCTGCCCTCCCATCGACGCACAAGCAACGTTGCGCGTGGCCCACCAGGTACATACCATGTGCCCATGTCATGTGCACCATCTCCTCCACCACCAACTGCACGCATATGTGTGCACCGCACTCACTTATTCCCTGCACGGCGAACGTTTTGTGCAGGTCATGGCAACCATCCCCGACCACCTCTACAGGGATCTTGTGGTGCACTGCCGCGTTGCTGCACACGACATGCACAGCCGTGGTGACCGTGGCGCTGACACGAAACCCGACAACGCGGCTGGCGAGCATGGTGACGTTGCGGCGGTACACACTGCCCCGGCGGCAGCTGCTGCGAACTCCACCAAGCCTGCCGGGTCCATCGGTGCCCACGCGTTGGGCGCCGCCGGCTTTGACAGCGACAGCGACAGCAACAGCGTCGGCGATGGTGACGACGACGACGAAGACGATGACGACGACGACGATGATTGGGTGTTGTCAGACGACTTTACACCCGGTGGCACCGCCGCCATGGATCTGGACGCCACGCTGTTGTCCCGCTCGCCACCCCCATCGCCGCGCCGACCTGCCTCGCCCTCGTCCTTGCCGCTCCACGCCGACCCCGCGAGTGAGGTGACCATCATCCACCACTCGCACTCGGACGGCGACGACACGCCCCCCTCCAGTGATGGGGAGCCGCCTCGAGGACGGCACCAGCCAGGGCGCGTGGCAAGCCACTCCCAACACCCGCCTTCGCGTTCTCGTTCTCGTTCTCGTCCTCATTCTCGTCCTCGTCCTCATCGCCGGCGCCGGCGCCACCGCCGTGCGACACCCACTCGTGGGAGCAAGGAGCAGCGTGTTCCGGGCACGCGTGCCCGTCGTCGCAGCTCGAGCGCTCGGCGCCACACCACTCCCCGTACGACTCACAGCAAGCGTGACAGCAGCCCTGTCGCACGCACGCGCACACGCCCAAGCACACGCTCAAGCACACGCTCAAGCACCCGCCCCCGCAGTGCGACAGCGCCGAAGCAGGCAGTGGCGCCGCCACAGCCGCCACCGGAGCCCAGCGAGTCCAAAGGTGTGGAGGGTGTTGTGCCACCCGGCGTGCCGGCTGCAAAAGACAGCGCACGTTCGCGCACACGGGCAGGGACACGCACACGAGCAGGGACACGAACAGGGACACGAACAGGGACACGAACAGGGACACGAACAGGGACACGGACACGGACAGGGACACGGACAGGGACAAGGACACGGACACGGACACGGACACGGACAGGGACACACACCAAGCGCCAGTCGTCACGCCGGAAACGGGCGTCACAGCGCACAGCACAACCAGTTTCGCGGACGGAGCAGTCTTCGCGAAGACCCTCAGACTCGCGCACTGGGTCTCAGCGGTCGCACCCGCGACAGCCTCCGTCCCACACACCGCAGGCTGGAACCCGATCCCAATCCCGATCCCGGTCTCAACGCCCATCACGACCACGGCCTCGATCACGGCCATCAGCGCGCCGCACGGGCGCCACTAGACGCCACAGCTCACGCCGTGCCGTCACGTCGGCCCAACATGACGGCCAGAGCCAGGGTCGGCGCCAGGATCGGGGTCCAAGACAAAGTCAAGGTCCAGGTCCAGGTCAAGCTCCAGGTCCAGGTCAAGGGCTTTCCGGCCGCGCGAGCAACGGCCACGTGAGCCCGGCTGCGGCGGCACGAGATGTGGTGAAAATGCACCACGATCTGTTGCAGCACGGTCGGCGAGAGGCGTCCAAGCCAGACTCCCCGGCGAAGCGCGCGCACCGCCATGGGTTGGCCCGATTGCGGCGGGCGCAAGAGGCGCGTTCAACACTGCCACCACCGCCGCCTCCCCCGCTCCAACCACCGCGTGACGCAGGTGCGCCAGGAGCAGCAGCAGCAGCAGCAGCAGCAGCAGCAGCAGCAGCAGCAGCAGCAGCAGCAGCAGCAGCAGCAACTCCACCCGCCTCCTCGCACTCTCCTGTGGCACACGGCGACGGCATGTCGATTGACAACGGCAGCTCCGCCCCCACCCCGCCGCCGCCGAGCTTCCCGCACCACGGCGACGCGCCACGAAGCGCTGCACCACAAGAAGAAGAAGAAGATGAAGAAGAAGAAGAAGAAGAAGAAGAAGAAGCCGCACCGCCGCGCGCGCGCGTCGCTGCATCCCCGGCGGAGCGCAAGGCCCGCCGGCGTCGTGCGGCTGCGCTTGCCGGGAGTGGCGCAGCAGCACGGGCAACCCAAGGACAGGACGACAAGCGCAAGCGCACACGGAAGGGGAAGGGGAAGGGGAAGGGAAAGGGGAAGAGGAGGGGGATACGGAGGGGGAAAACGAAAGGGAGGCGTCCAGCGAGGCGACGGCTGTCGTCGAAGCACACTCGCAAAGCTGCACACCAGCCGGCAGGCCTGAGGTCTCCCACGTATGTCAAGCGTGCATCGTTTGATGAAGCTGAGGTTGAAGGCCATCCCATGTACGCAGTGCAGATGCACGGTGTGCGTGTGTGCGTGTGTGCGTGTGTGCGTGTGTGCATGTGTGCCGGGTGATCGTGGCGTGTGTGCATGGCTGTTGACAACATTGTGAGGTGCATTGTTGCTGTTACCGCACGTGCCATTGTGTGCTTGACCAGTTGGGAAGCGATCAAACTGACGTATGCGAGCAGCCCCATGATGGGGTTGGGACTTGGTGGGCCCGCCCACGCTGCGACCCAACACCCAGGCAACACGGGCAGCACGAAACACACACGCCACTCGCGCCGTGACAGCCCTCCCACAACAACAAAAGGCCCATCCGCCACACATGGCGGCCGCGATAGCGGCAGCAGACGAATGAATCAAGGGGTTGCAGGCACGGGTGGCAGCGCAGACAGTGGAAACGGTGGTGGCCCTGGTGCTGGTGCTGGTGCGGGTGCGGGTGCGGGTGCGGGTGCTAACGCTGGCGCTGACGCTGACGCTGGTGGTGCTGGTGGGCGTGTGGATGTGGGTGCCGGTGACACCATGCGGCATCGCGGGGCGCAAGGTCAACAAGGCGCACGTGAGGACCGCCGGTCTGCCACCGTGGTGGCTCCAAGCCGCAGGCGGGTGGTTGACGACAACGCACAAGGCGGTGGCAACCAGCTGCTGGTTCCACAGTGGAACCCGCGCGCGTTGTCCTGCCGTTCCAAGCCCGGACGGGGTCCCCAGAGCCGCCCCACGGTCATGTCCGCCTGCACCCACTACGTGGACGTTCCATCGTCGCCTGCTGTCGTTGCTCGCCGCGTGCGCGCGCGCCTTGGTGAGGGTGTGTCGGAGCCGGGTACATCAGGCCGTACTCGCGGCGCCGGTGACGCCAGCCACAGCGCCGCGTTGGATGGCCGTCGGAATGGCAACAGCAGCGGCAGTGGTGCAGGTGCAGGTGCAGGTGCAGGTGCAGGTGCAGGTGCAGGTGCAGTTGCAGGTGATGTGGTCAACTACGCGAGCCACACTGGTGAGGATGACGCATTGGCGCCCACCTCGGCGCGTGCTCAAGGCGGGTTGGATGTGCGTGCGGTGGCGGTGGATGAGTTGATGTACCCTCACGGGCTGCTGTATGGCATGGCCGATCACGTGGATAGCCCCATGCATGGGCTCCCGGCGACAGACTGGGTTGACTTAGACGCTGTTGTGCAGCAGCAGCAACAACAAGAGTAGGAGCATCCATGCCAACCTAGAAAACTCAACTTTCAACTCGTGTTCACTCCCACTCCACGCATCACGGTGGGACCCCCACTCCCGGCGACGACGACACACGACATGTTCACTGCGAGTACACATCCATGGACAACCACAGGTGGTCCGAGGCGCCCTCCCCACCCTTCATGGCCCGAATGCACTGCAAGCCGCGGTACAGCAGCCAATCCAGCTTCGCTTTCCACACGCCCCCAAGCTCCTCCACCGTGTTGTCCTGCTCGACGTGGAACGGGTCCACCAGCACGACGTCCGCGCCACGATGCCATCGCGTGCGTGCGAACGGGTTCATGCCGTGGAGGGCCATGGCCACACGCGTGATGACCGGCACAAACGTGGCGTCACGCGGCGTTTCCCAGATGCGCTTCCATAAGGCTGCCTCCGGGGCGACGGAGAGAAACGTCATGGCATCCCACAGCAGTGGCAACAGGCGCGTCACCCCAATCACCAACGTGTTCAAGTCACCGCCAATCACGAGGGGCACGTCACGGCCATGGTGCACCATCACATCATCCAACACCTCGCCAAACTGAAGGAAGCGCCCCAGCATACCACAGAAGTTCTCCAGGTGCACGCTGTAGCAGCACACCAGCACGGGCTCGTCATGCGGCTGTGCGTTGTTGCGGAGTGCGCCGGCGGGCACACGGATGTCAGCAGCCATGGTCACACGCGCCCCACGACGTGGCTCACGCAACAACGGTCCGGAGGTGCTCCAGGGGTACATCCGCCACTGATGTTGGAACGCCCACGCATCGTCCACGTCCAGCCAGGTGACGATCGCGTTGCCGTGCACGCCGCCACCGGCGGCGTGCGCTTCACGCGACGGGTGGCCGTACTCGACAAACTCTGTCACATACAGCAGCTGCATGCCGAACTCCTTGGCGATCGCCGCTCCAACGTCTACACCGCGCGACCGGGTACAGCCCACATCCACCTGGCACGGGCGGACGGGGAAAGCCACAGCACACCACAATCACAACAACAGGGAGGGACAAAAAAGCAAGCACCACACCAAACCCCACACACCACCAGCACGTGAATTGATTTGCACCCGGCCCACCCGCTTCATTGCCACGCCGCACCACACGACACCACTACGACAAGACGCAACGACAGGGTTGCCGCCCCACCCATACAACACGGCCATGCGGACCTACCTCTTGCAGCAGGATGACATCCGATTGCAGCTCGCTGAGCTCTTCCAGGATGTCAGGAAGCTCTATGCCGCGCTCCACATTCCACGTGGTCACCCGAAGGGGCCGCGCGCGTTTCCATTCACGACTGGCTGCCTCTGCTCGGATGGACGCAGGGCGAAAGTCCCGTCGGATGAGCTGTCCGGGCGGTAGAGCACGCGCCAGCTCAGCCTCCGGCTGCCCGTCAAAGTCCACGGCAGGCGGGACAGTCGTGGCGGAGGCCAGGGTGCTGGGCGGCTGGCGGACCACGCGTTGTGGGCGTGATGGACACACAAAGTACCGGGGGCGGATGCATTGCAGGCGCCACACCAGCACACGGAACGTCGCCCAGCTTCCACAGCATGTGGCCACGACCCACTGTGTGGGAATGTGGGCGCCCAAGCCGCCCGCCTGTGAGCAAACACGAAGCGTTGCCTCGAGCACCCCTGCAACCAAACCCGCCAGCAAGAGTGCTGCGAAGGCTTCCCGAGGCGCCCACCACTTCAGAGGGATGTGGGCAGCCATGTCTGCGAGGCCCAAAGCACGGGGATATCCACTAGCACTGCAAGTCGCGCGAAACATGTGTTACGTATTTTGTAACTGCTCGTCATGATGTCAGATCTGGCCCCCGGCGTCTACGCGTGACACACGTGTAGTCGGAGTCGTGACGTTCACTCGGCGGCTGCCGGCTTGGGGGTGAAGTCGGGCTTGTACAGGTCCGCACGGGCACGCTTGCGACCAGCGAGCACATCTTCCACGTCCTCCACGGTGCGTGGGACGTGCGTGAGCACGTCCACGTGGGTCTTCAACACCAGCACGTTGTCCTCGATGCGCACGCCGCCGAAGCCCTTGAACGTGTCCAACATCTCCTTGTTGATGAACCGGGCCTGTTCGGTTCGACACGCGTACACACGCCATGATGAGATCGTGAGTTGTTGGCACATCTATTTGTGCAATAATGCCACGAGCAGTGCAGCGCATGGTCAGTCGCCACATCACGGGACCCACCTGCTCGGGGTTCGCCAGCGCTTTCTTCATGTTGTACTCGCCAAAGTAGCACCCGGGTTCGACCTGCAGCCCCACACGCCAACAAAAACGATGCAACCAGGTGTGTACAATGCGCAATCACAGCACATGGATCCACAGCGAACGTTGAACACCAGCAAACCAAAGCAACACAAGAGCGCTGCAACAAACAACACACAAACGAGGAGCAACCAACACACACCAGCAACGAACCGTGATGACCATGCCGGCCTTCAACTCCCGGTTGCAGCGCAGGGACTTGTAACCAGCGCGCTTGTCACGCACAGCACCCTGGTGTCATGCAAGCACAAAGGTAGTGAATCCAACAGCATGCATGCGTGCAGTGACCATGCTCATGTGATGCAATGCCAGCGCGATGCATACCTCGGGGTAGCCACCGCAATCATGCGTGTCAATGCCAAGGAAGTGACCCAGGCCATGGGGCATGAAGACGGCACCCATGTTCACCTCCATCATCTCGTCGACTGTGCCACTGTAATTGCGGGCCCACAACCAAACCAGTGTAAGCGGTCACAGCCCTCAAATAAGTTGAAACACGCATCACACATCCCCCCAACGGACGTGAGAAGTCCCGCTTCGGCGAGATGGCGCAGGATCACACGGTACGACAAGTCATGCATGTCAACCCACTGCACTCCTTCCTTCATAGCCTTCTCCACACTCCACGTTGCGTCTGGTGGACCCAGCGCGCCCACTGTGAGCACACATGGTGGCGCTTGCACAACCGTCAACAGCCACGGACCGAGCACAGCGTTGTACACAATCTTCTGCTGCTCAGAGAAAGTGCCTCGAGCGGGGAAGGAGCAAGTGATGTCGGAGCCATAACGGTGATACTGTGAAACGAAACCCAAACCAAACCAGGCACCCATTCGTCAAACTCAACAAGCCTGGCGGATTTTCCACACAAATGGACAAAGCTTGACAGCAACCAAATGCGGAACAACCACTACGCGTCACACTCACCTCACCGCCCATATCGAACAGGCACATGTCCGTCTCCTCGATCGTTTTAGAGTTGGGCGCGCCCGCGTGCCCATAGTGCAACGTGGAGCCGTTGCCACCAGCGGCGCAAATGCATGTGTACGACATGTGACGCGCACCACCGTGGTAGTAGCACCAATGACGGAACACGCTCTCCATTTGGTACTCCTTCAGTCCGCATTTCAGCGACCGCATCACGGCCATGTGTGCCTCGCTGGACAGATGGTTCATGTATCTGAAGGTAACACCACCACCACCACCACCACATCACCGCCACCACCACGTTGGATCACACCAAAACACATGCAGAAACACAGCAAGTCAGCGCATGTGTGCGTGCAAAACACGAGGCACACTCCCGCGCGGTGGACGCACCGCATCACTTCAATCTCGCGCTTTGATTTCACGACACGTGACTCGATCAGGGCCGTCGACAGACGCACGTCTGTGGGCGTGGTGAAATCCTCCACACCCTCGAACGTGGCTGCCTTGGCTGCAATGCCAGAGTCGGTGTTCACACCATGGACGCGAAGCAAAGTCTCTGCACCGGCGGTTTCCAGCGTTGTTTTGAGCTCATCGGCATACTTCACCTCATCAACCTGGTGCACGCAAGTGGTGAGCAAGGCCCAACAAGTCCACAACCTGAACGCATGCTGGGGTGCGGGCGCACTTGGTACATCTTCTTGAAGTCTTCACAGGACAGAATGTCCCCCATCCACACCGCGTACTCTTCCGGCAGACGAGGGCAGTACAACGTCGCCCTGGCACCCACACAACAACACAGAATCAAATGTTAAAGGGTGTTCCTTGCACTTGGGGACCACAATGCGTGAACGAACCGGCCGGTTTCCACGTCAATCGTGCCGAAGAAGTCAGGCTCCTTGACACCGAACAGGTAGTGAAAGTTGCTCTCCTGGCGGAAGAGTGGCTCGTGATCGGTGTCGAAGAACGTTGGCGTGGGACCACCTTGCATGAGAATGTGGGTATTGGCAGGAATGTCATAGTGCTCACGAAGGTATGCCAGTACTTTCGCTCGGTTTTCAGCGTGCATTGCCATGTCGATCTCCGGTGGCTTCGTTGTGCAAACCACTGCACGCACGATCGGAACAGCATGGTGAGAACGACACCCTCATTGCTGCCTTTGCTCGGCTGCTGCACAGCATCACAGCGCAAACCACTGCACCAACACACCATCAAAACGGGAGTCAAGCTCGCCAGCGCTGTCGTCTGTACAAACCACGTGAAAGTACAACAAAACAGCCCGCGTCACAAGCCGCAAGGAACAACGGGCACCGCCGCTC
>Ga0213833_1002686_pt1 | contig 11331 bp, 10 predicted proteins | sample SWATP21_FD_160575 | JGI IMG/M metagenome (GOLD analysis project Ga0213833, IMG submission 160575) | Coastal seawater microbial communities from Marineland, Florida, United States - SWA TP2 #1 | ecosystem: Environmental > Aquatic > Marine > Coastal | place: USA: Florida | collected 2016-08-14
ACGGCGACCCCGAGGCGGGCAAGGCGCCCGAGTTCGACGTCGTCATCGCCAACAGCATCGCCTACGAGGGCGTCGACCTCCAGGCCCGCACCTGCGCCATCCACCACATGGACCTGCCGTGGGAGCCTGCCACCATCGAGCAGCGCAACGGCCGGGGCGTCCGTCAGGGCAACACACTGGCCAACATCGGGATCTACTTCTACCTGGCCCGAAACAGCATGGACGGCGCCCGGTACTCGCTCATCCAGGGCAAGCACGGGTGGATGAAGTCGCTTCTCGACGCGCAGATCAAGGAGACCAGCAACCCGCTCGCGACCGCCGAGATGGGCCCCGAAGAGATGCTGTTGATGCTCTCGCGGGACCCCGAGGAGACCAAGAAGACCTTGGCCGCGATTCGGGACCGTGAAGAGCTGCGAGCTCGTCGTCAGCGAATCCGCAAGCTGCTCCGGCAGACCTCGGCGATGGCGGCCCGCTTCGACCTGGCCCGCGAGTCGGGTGACCGAGACCCCGAGCGCGCTGCCCGTCTTCGGTCGGAGGCCGAGGTCATGCTGCGCAAGCTGCACGAGACGGACCCGAGCGAGTGGCCGTGGGTGAAGGTCATCGAGGCCGCCCGCGACCGGCGGGTGGTGGTGCCGCCGTGGAAGACGCACGATGGGGCCATCGAGCGCACGCCAGTCCTCCCCGCGGGATTCTGCGCGACGGTGCGGGACCCGGATGGGGACGATGATGGGTACGAGGTGCGCATCGGCGTGGCCGACCCGGACAACCGCAAGCGGCACGGACTGCTGCTCGATGGGGCCCTGGTGTGGCACTCCGTTCATGCGGGCGACGACCGGGCAGACCAGCCGGGGTGGAACAAGGCGCAGGGCTCGAGGATGAAGCTCACGCACCTGTCGCCGCATCGGATGCGGGCGGTCTGCCCTGTGGCCGGAGAACCCGCCGAGACAGCCATTCGCGAGTTCAAGAGCGCCATCGGGCGGTCGTGGGCGCGAGCTGGCTGGTACTTGGCGGACGACGCCTGGCGGGAGGCGGTGTGGCCCTCGGTGAAGGGCACGGTCCGTGAGCACCTCGGTCGGCAGGCCCGGTACACCTACGGCCGTGGCTCCAGCTCGCCGGCGATTGCGGTGCCGGTGGTCGTGGGGGGCAAGCTCCAGGTGGTGGGCTCCTCCTACGAGCTTCGGCAGTCGAGCGGCAACCTGGTGCCGCCCACCGAGGCGGGTTGGCTGAGGTTCCTTGAGCTGCGCGGTGAGGCCAAGAGCGCCGAGCTTCGACGGGTGGCCCGTGACTGGTTTGGACGAGCATTGCCGCTGCGCCGACTTCCTTGACCTGAGCGAATGCCCACGTCACGTCTGGGGGGCGCTTTCTTCGCGGAACATGGCCGGCTGGAAGCGCTGGAAAGGCGCGTCGGCGCCGCACCCTTCAGTTACGATATGGCCAGACGAAGGAAACACCATGGCCCGCTCGGACCTTCTTCTCGATTTGGTGCGCGCCGGGAGCGCAGGTGACCAGCCGCGCTTCAAGCGGGTGGTCGAGGCGATTGTCGCCGAAGAGCGAGCGAAGCAGCACCACGTCTTGGCCGAACGACTGAGTCGCCACTTGATCGAGCAGCCGGTGCGACCGACTCCCATCAAGGGCACCGGAATCAACTCGGCCCACGAGGTCCTCCCCCAACGACGTCTGGCCGAGCTTCTCCTGCCCAAGGAGGTTGCCCGGACGGCCCTTGAGGTGGTGGAGGAGCATCATAGGGTCGAGTTGCTCCGTAGCCATGGGCTGGAGCCCCGGCATCGGGTCCTCCTGACTGGCCCTCCTGGGAACGGGAAGACGTCTCTCGCCGAGGCCCTCGCAGCCGAGCTTGGCGTTCCACTGCTGGTGGCGCGCTACGAGGCGCTGGTGGCGTCGTACCTGGGCGAAACGACAGTCCGAGTGGCACAGCTCTTCGAGTACGCCCGAAGCCGACGGTGCGTGCTGTTCTTCGACGAGTTCGACGTTGTCGGCAAAGAGCGTGGGGACGTGCATGAGACGGGTGAAATCAAGCGGGTCGTCAGCTCTCTGCTGTTGCAGGTGGACGCCGTTCCCGCCCACGTCGTCATTGTGGCCGCGACCAACCATCCCGAGTTGCTCGACCGGGCAGTATGGCGACGTTTTCAGGTGAGGCTAGACCTTCCCCCACCAGGCCGCGGCCGAGTGGCGGAGTTTTTCCAGCGCGTTTCTCAGTCCTGGGGACGAGGACTGGGCCTCAGCCCACGGACCCTGGCCAACGGGCTGACGGGCCTGAGCTACTCGGAACTTGACGAGTTCGCCATGGATCTGAAGAGACGCTACGTGCTGGCCCTGCCCGACGCGGACCTCCGCGCAATTGCTCGTCAGTGCATGGCAACCTGGCAGGGACGAATTCGAGACCGTCCAGAGTAGGTGTTGAAGGGGGAACAGTTGGCCGACCGACCATTGCTGATGATTCCACGCCCCACCAGGGCCAAGAGGGCGAAGCGAGGTGGGGGAGGTGGCAGGATTCGGACGCCATCGCGAGCTGAACAGGGCGGACGCCTCGATGCCAGCTTCGCGCAAATCCGAACAGCACTCGCGAATCGGTCGATTCGAGTTGCCTCCCAGGTGGCTGGATCTGCCCCCGAAGATGTCGTCGTGCTGGAAACGGTTGGACGGACCGATGAACTGGTCCGTGCCGCGGCGAATGTACCGGGGCTCGAGTGGCTGGCCGAAGCAGAGCTTGAGGGCGTAGCGCCCACCGAACACTTCTTTGTTGAAGACAAGCCCAACAAGGAGCTGTCCGGTCGGCTCTACGCACTGTTCACCAACCAAACCGCGCTAGAGGAGCTGATTCGGCTCTGGAAGCGGTGGAAACGGGGGCATCAACTTCCCCGCGGATTCGGGCCGTTCAAGACGGTGTTCGTGCACCTGAGCGCCGTCCGTCGATGGGATCACAACGACAGATTGGAGGGGACAGGAATCCTTCAAGACTGGGCGGAGCGCATCGACTTGGGCGACGAACAGGTCCCCGCTGAGGTGGAGCTTTGGTATCGTCAATCGTCGGGCAGCCGAGCGGATGCCGAACGAACTGTGCGCCGCCTGGTGGAGGCAGCGGGGGGCAAGGTGCACTCGTCCGCCGTTGTTGAGCAGATTCGGTATCACGCCCTTTCCGCCCGGCTTCCAATCAAGACTGTGCGACAGATCCTGGAAAGGGGGCCTGTCAAGCTCATTCATTGCGAGCACATTCGCTTCTTTGCCACTGGGCAGATGTTGGCACCGGCCATGCACCAGGACCGCCAGGTTGTAGGAGACGGGCCATTCGAAGGCCTCGCTGTCCCTCCACCAGGTGCCAAGCCTGTGGCGGCGCTGCTCGATGGCCTTCCCGTGCAGAACCACCCGGCATTGATGAATCGACTGGTGGTTGATGACCCAGACTCACTGGCAAGCGACTACCCCGTCGCACAGCGCCGACATGGTACGGCAATGGCGTCGCTTATCCTGCACGGCGAATTGGATGCTCCTGGTCCGTGCCGCCGTCCCCTGTATGTTCGACCGATCCTGCGCCCGGACACGACTGATTTCCTAGGCGTTGGCGAAGAAACCAGCCCACATGAGGCAGTCTTGGTCGACCTTGTGCATCGAGCCGTCCGACGCATCGTTGAAGTCGCTCCCACCGTTGCACTGGTCAATTTGTCCATCGGCTTGAGGGACCGCCCCTACAACAGATTCATGAGCCCTCTCGCGCAGTTGCTTGATTGGATGGCGGCTGAATACGGACTCTTGTTTATTGTAAGCGCAGGGAACTACTCCAGAGGGCCTGCAATCGAGCCATCCGAAGCGGAATTCGCCTCGATGGATGGCAGGGCCCGCAAGTCGACCACTATTCGGACACTCCACGGCGAAAACCCATGGCGGAAGGTGCTTTCTCCTGGGGAAGCTCTAAACGCGCTCACTGTAGGAGCGGCACACGACGATCAGTCGCCAGCGCATGGCCAGCCCAGCCACCTTCACGACCCCCTCCAGTCCGGTGACCTTCCGAGCGTCCTCAGCGCGCAGGGCTTCGGGCATGGACGCTCGGTGAAGCCAGACATCCTGATGGCGGGAGGGCGGGTCCTGTTGGAGTGGCAGCCTGGTGCCTCCTCTCCCGACCAGAGAATATTCGGCATTCTCCCGCCAGGGCAGAGACACGCCTCCCCGCCCAACCGAAGCTCACGCTCGCGAGGCACAAGCAATGCAACCGCGCTCGTAACACGAGCCGGAGTGGCTGCCAATCAAGTGCTTGAGGACCTGCGCGGAGGAGAGGGCGGGGAGGTCATTGACACTGTCCCCCGTGGCCTGTGGATTCGATGTCTGCTTGCCCACGGCGCTCGGTGGGGCGAGCTTGAGCAAGCAATTCGAGACGGTGGGCTGAGCGACACATGGCAGGTCAAGTACGCCGGCGCGAGGCTGGCGGGCTTCGGCAGGATTCGCCCCGAACTGGCGCTCACCTGTACCCGGCTTCGCGCGGTGGCGCTGGGCGGTGGATCACTCCGGAACGACGAGGCCCACGTTCACAAGTTCCCCCTACCTCAGTCGCTATCTGCGCGCCGCGGCCGCCGCCGACTCACCGTGACCCTCGCGTGGTTCACGCCCGTGAATCCGCGGAACCAACAATGGAGACGCGCCCACCTGTGGTTTTCTGTGAACCACAAGAAGTATCAACTTCATCGCCAAGACGTGGACTGGCGCTCGGTACAGCGTGGCACCCTTCAACATGAGGTCTTCGAGGGGCATAGAGCCATCGCGATTGATGAAGGGGATTCGCTCTCTATCCAGGTCAACTGCCGGGAGGCCGCAGGCTCCCTCCAAGTGCCGGTTGCCTACGCTCTGGCGGTTTCGCTTGAGCTCGCCCCGGCCCTCGGGGTCGACGTGTACGCGGAGGTTCGCCAGGCCATCCGCTCGACGGTCCGTCCTGTGGTGAGGACGTGAAGGTGAGCCACAGCCCCAAAATGCCCATCCGATGTCAGCAGCACACCCCTCGTGTCCTGCACCGAGCTTTGTCGCACGCGACCGCACAGGGGAGCTACGGGCGAATCAAGAACCGTAGTCTTCAGTAATCGTTGCCTTGGAGTCAGTGTGAGCGCCAGTCCTTGTAAAGATACAATTGCGGCTTTCATCCTAGCTGTTGGTACCCTTGTCGCTGGTGGTTGTGGCGACAAATTGGAAACGGGAGGAGGTTCTCGTGACGGCTCCAGTCGTATTGAGGGGACAAATCCCGGCGACTGTTCCGACGGTGCGGACAACGACCTGGACGGTGACTACGACTGCGACGACAGCGATTGCTTTGGCGCAGTTGATTGCGCGAGTGGTGGCCACGATTCAGGTGAAGACACTGGCGGCGCGTCTGGGGGAGACTCCGGAGATGACGCGAGAGATGGATGCGACGACGACCCCGAGGGTGACGGATTCTGCCTACACTCCAACGGGGTGACGGTACTGTGCCCGGAGGTAGCGGTCGGCGCGTCAGGATTGGTCGGGGCGACGTCCTACACCAAGGTCGATGACAGCGGGCTTCGGGAGCTGGACTACGAGTCCTCCGACTGGACAGGAGTATGTACCAGCGGCGTCACGGACATGGGCGTCCTTTTCAATGCGGCCGAGTCTTTCAATCAGGACATCGGCAGTTGGGACACGAGTAGCGTCACGAGCATGTACAACATGTTCACACGGGCCCAAAGCTTCAATCAAGACATCGGCAACTGGGACACGAGCGGTGTCACGAACATGGTTCAGATGTTCCTGGGGGCAACCACATTCAACCAGGACATCGGCCGTTGGGACACAAGCAGCGTCACTAGGATGGATGGAATGTTCCACCAGGCTGCCTCCTTCAACGTAGACATCGGCGACTGGGACACAAGCAACGTCACGAACATTGGCGGCATGTTTCACGGAGCCGCTTCCTTCAATCAGGACATAGGAGGCTGGGACACAAGCAACGTCACGACCATGGCCCAAGTATTTGCGGGCAGCACCTCCTTCGATCAGGACGTCGGCAGTTGGGACACTAGCAATGTAACGAACATGACCGCGATGTTTATCGAAGCAACGGCGTTCAATCAGGATATTGGCAATTGGCACACGAGCAATGTCACCTCGTTGGCCGAGATGTTCCGCGGGGCCACTGCATTCAACCAGAACATCGGCAGTTGGGACACAAGCAACGTCGTGAACATGAACAATACGTTCTACGGGGCCACCTCCTTCAATCAGGATATCGGAGGCTGGGACACGAGCAGTGTCACTAACATGCGGGGCTTGTTCGCGGGTGCGGTCGCCTTCAACCAAGACCTGAGTCGGTGGAACACGAGCAACACCACGAGTATGGCCGACATGTTTAGCGCGGCCAGTGGCTTCAATCAGGGCATCGGTAGTTGGGACACGAGCAGTGCCAACACCATGGATGGCATGTTCCGTGGAGCGATATCCTTCAACCAGGATTTGGGCGGGTGGTGCGTAACCCAAATCACCAGCGAACCGATCAGTTTCGACAATGGCGCCTCCGCTTGGACTGAACCGCGCCCTGTCTGGGGAACCTGCCCTTCACCCTGACGCTCCCGACCGGCCATACTGTCAGCGACCGATGATAAGATCCTTCTGATCCTTCTCCACCTGCATCGGGGGAGCGATGGTCAAGCACTCTACCTGCCTGCACTTCTTCGGCGCGGCCATTGTCGTGCCGACAACCGAACCGTGTGCGGCGTGCTCGCCGACTGTTGGGGCGGATTCGCTGATGGCGACTGCCACTCGACGAGGCGACCTCGGGAGGAGGCCGCATTTACAGATAGATTCACGGCTCATTCACAGAGGAAGGTCAGATGACTGATAGACTGACGGTTACTCTTGGCGGCTACCGAGAGGAATCCCTGGAAGACCTCATTGCTATCGTGATGGCGAATGTTGAGGACGGGATTCGGATTGCGGGGGCGCAGCCCGAAAAGGACTATACCATGCGGGATCTCATTGAGTGGTCCATGCCGCTGGTTCACTCCCTGTTGGAGGGTGACGACGGACTGGGGGATTCGCTCAAGAAGGAGTGGCACAAGGATGACTCAGCGAAGCTGGGGGAGTGACGGATGTCCGCTGCATTGAAGGTCATTCTCCGCGCTGTGCTCAATGCCCACCCGCACCTGGACATGGAAGGACTGGTCCCGGCGAAGTCGGGTCGGAGGGCAATTGACCCAGACCACGACGGTACGGTGTTGGCATTCGAAAAGAGCCTGGAATGGCTCGGGAAGGTGAAGCGCACCTCGACTCCTCGGCCGTCCTACACCAGCTACGCCTTCAAACATTCCGTGGAAGGCATGACTCGCACCGCGGGCACAGACCGTGTGTATGTCGCAAACGGGGTGTTCCTGGCGGCAGCGTATGCTGCAGGATTCCTTGTGGAAAGCGAATCCCCCGGAAGCCAGAACGCCCACCTGAACATCAGCAAGCGCTCCTTGAAGAAGCTCGATCCGGGGCGGTTTCGATAGAGGACGAGTGCAGTAGCGCCCTCGAAATATGTGAAGCGAACTGGAAGCGCTGTGGACCACGGTGGACAAGCCGCTGACCAGAAGAGCGAACTCCTACGGCAACATCTCGCGGGTGTGCCTCTCAGTCCTTTGGTTCAAAACCACATGGTTTCGGCCCACCTTTTGACCCGAGGTTGTGAACCACGGTCTGAGGGGCGTCGACCATGGGGCTCCCTGGGGGCTTTTGAACCACCCGGATGGGAGGCCGAGAGAGGCGGACACGGTCTACCATTGGTCCATCCGATGCCGTGGTATGATTCCTTACCCACGGGAGGTGCTTCGATGCTGCTACCGGTCCTCTTCGTTAGTACCGGCCTTGCCGCCGACATGGACGTCACAATCGAGTTGGCCGGACAGGAACCCAATACGTTCGTGCTCCGGGAGGTGACCGCGGCCCCCATTCCCAGCATCGTGGTCGCGGCAGATGACGCCCCATCGCATGTGGTGGACTTCGATGCCCGAAAGGTCGGGCCAGACCAATTCCGTGTCACGGCTACTCTCCACCGAGTCACGGTGGATGCCGAAGGTCGGTGGACACTGGAGAAGCTCTCCCGTCCCATGTTGACCGTCATCGCGGGCAAGCCGGGTGTCATCGAGCAGGGTCGCAGCGGGGCGGACGGAGAGGCAGCGCCCGAGTTCCGCATGGAGTTCGTCGTCCGCCCGTAGTCAGCGGCCCGGCTCGATGCCCTGTTCTTCGAAGGCACATTCTGTCTGCGGCTGGCGTGCTGCAAACAGGAAGTCGGAGGGGAGACCGACGGTTTGCAAGACGCCGCCCGTCGGTGAACGCAGCTCCACGCGCAGCTCCAGGGGGACCGGCTTGACCGTCTTCCATGCGGCGAGGGCTTGCTCACGCGAGAAGTGGATCCGTGCGAAGTGCGCCGCAGAGGCGGCGTCGTGCAGTACGCGCAGCCCCCGTCGGAGCCGGCAGTTCGGACACACGCAGTCGAGAGTGGGCGTGGGCGCGCAACACTCTCCAGGGGAGACCGCCAAGTTGGGGTGGTCGACTGCATTCAACAGGTCGTACAGTGCGTGAAGGAGGCTCTCAAGCGAGTCGGGAAGGGGGACGGAATCTTCGAGGGCAGCGTTCACGGTCGGGCTCCTGTCGAGCGGAGAGTGGTCTTGGCTCCGCGTGCCTGCCTCGCTTCACGGAGCCGGCGGCGAAGGGTCGCGTAGGGAACGCCCAGCGCTCGGGCGGTCTCGCGGATGCTGTGGCCCTGGCCGAGCATGGCCTCAGCCGGTCGAAGGTCAAACTCGCGTCGAGGTCGACCGCAGTGCTTGCCAGCGGCCTGGGCTCGTGCCACGCCGGCCCGCACCCGCTCCACTGTGTTGGCTCGCTCCAGCTCGGCGAAGGCGGCGAGCATCGTGAGTGCGAAGCGGCCCATTGGCGTAGTGGTGTCGATGGTGTCGCGCGGGGAGACCGCGTCGACTTGGGACTCCCTGAACGTGTCGAACAGCTCCAGGGCGTGCCGAGCGTCGCGAGACAGACGGTCGAGCTTCCAGAAGGCCACAATGTCGACCTGGCCTCCACGCACCGCCTCGAGCATCGCGTCGAGCTGGGGCCGGCGGCGGATGGAGCCACTGACGCCGTCGTCGACATACTCTCCGACCACCCGCCAACCTCGGGCCTTGGCGAGGTCTCGAAGCTCGTCGAGCTGGAGCCCCACGTCCTGGCCCTGGTGGGACGTCGACACTCGCGCGTAGAGCGCAGCGCGGATGGACTCAGCCACGACGACCTCCGAACAGCCTGGCCTGCTTGGTGAAGGACAGGCGGTCGGCGTCGCCTGCGGAGAGCTTGCGGTAGTCGGTCAGGCGTCCGCCCAGGACCGAGCCCAGCGCACCCCCGAGCACATCCCACAGGCCACGTCGTCCGGGTCGGTGGCCACCGACGTGTGCCTTCCGCCAGACGTCGGAGTGGTGCGGAGACCGAGCTTTCGTCGGAAGGGCTTCGAGCCCCGGACCGCCAAAGCTCTCGCCCTTGAGGATGGTCAGTCGGTACAGGCGTGTGTTGGCGGCAAGTCCGGTGGACGGGTCGTCTTCGGGAAGTCGGCCGACGCAGGTGAGGGTGGCCGCCGAGATGAACTGCTCCTTCGACGGGTCACCGTTGGGCCACATGAATGCTTTGATCACGACCATGTCGTGCTCCCTTGGAATCGGATGGTGTGGCGAGCGAAGGTGGTCACGCTGCCTCCAGCAGGGTCCAGTCGGCCGGAGCAGCTCCAGGGCCGGCTTCCCACCGCACCTTGTCGACCCTCGCCAGCGAATCGTCCGACTGCTTGCGCGCACCAGCAGGCCGACGGCCGCGGACCCGCTTCGTCGGCCGCAGTCCCTTGTCGCGGAGGGCGCGGTACACGGCAGCCTCTTCGGAGCCCAGCGAGTAGGTCACGAGCACCGGGTCGGCGGTTGTCGAGCCCCGCGGGGCCACGAGCGGCAGGGCGTCGATGACGCGCGACACGAGCATGGACGCTGCTCCGCGCACTGTGCCGTCGCTGGCCACTCGGGTCAGCTCGACCACGGCCGCCGGCTGCTCCCAGCGGCCCGTGGGGGTGCTCACCGTGCCCACGCACACCAACCGCCCACCCCGGCGGACACCGAGCGCGTAGAGAAGCCCCCGGTGATTCGCGCGGGGCAGGTGGCTGTGGTGGGTGGCGATGAATGTGGAGGCGTCGTCGGGGCCAACAGCGACCAGGCGGGCACGCTTGTCGCCGGTGAGGGCATCGAGGAACACAGCCTCGGCGGCCCACGGCGCGAGAGCTGAACCGTCCCGCGTGTGGCCGAGCCCTTCGCGGAAGTAGTCCTCCAGCATCCAGGCGCCACGTTGTTGGCCGGCGAGCGCGATGGCCACCGCGGCAACGTCTTCCTGTTCGACGTGCGAAAGGGCACCGAGACCCGGAAGCTCGATCGGAACCGCCACCAGGTCGGCGAGGGTCCACTCAAGCTCGTCATCGTCGTCCTCGGATTCGAACGGACGCCCATCCCGCCATCGCAGCCATGCGTCGAAGGTCTCCTGTTCCTCGAAGACCTCGGCGGCTCGGTCGAGCATGGCCCGCACCGCGGCCAGGCGGGACCTGTCGGCGTCCGACCAAGGGGCGCTCGACTTGCGCTGTCCGGCCCGCGGTGCCGCCAGCTCGGTGAAGGTCTCGCGCAGTGGGCGTCCAGCGCGGTGCAGGTCGTGTGCCTCGCGGGCCAGGCGCGCGGCGTTGTCGTTCCACCAGCGCTGGATCTCGCGCTTCGAGACCCCTTCCGGGGGGCTTCGGAGCAGAGCGTCTCGCGCCGCGAGGAGCGTGCCTGCGATGGACGGTTGGTTGGTGGCAGGGCCGTCCTCACGCATCGGGAGCGCCCTTTGATGCCACCTGGTCGAGGTCGACGGCGAGCAAGCGGGCCAAGGTGGGGTTCACCCGCCCTCGCCACTGCTCGATGGCGTTGGCGACGGGAATCACCTCGATCTTCTCGGGTGCCCCACGTTCGAGCCGCATGGCCTCCTCGCGCGTGTAGGTGCCGGCCTCGTGGAGGTTCGCGGTGTAGCCGGCGAGGTTGGGCCGCCACCACAAGGGTGCATCTCGGGTGCTCCCATCGCGGGAGCGCAGCAGGCACCAGTCAACCCTCTCGGTCGAGGGCGTGGTTGAGGTCAGCGACTCGTGGAGGCGTTTGCGGGCGCGCTCACGCATCGCCGCGAGCATGTCCCGATGCGAGTCACCGCGACCGTGGTGGGTCCAGCCCGTGCGGCTCCCTGCCATGAGCATGTCGTAGCTGCGTTCGAGGGTCCTGCCGTGCTCCTCCATTGCACGCACGAGCT
>Ga0213833_1002689_pt1 | contig 11326 bp, 8 predicted proteins | sample SWATP21_FD_160575 | JGI IMG/M metagenome (GOLD analysis project Ga0213833, IMG submission 160575) | Coastal seawater microbial communities from Marineland, Florida, United States - SWA TP2 #1 | ecosystem: Environmental > Aquatic > Marine > Coastal | place: USA: Florida | collected 2016-08-14
CGACCGGTGGCACAGTCCTTCCCCATCAGGGGAAGGTGCCCGAAGGGCGGATGGGGCCCGCTACCTCGACGATACCGAGTCCCCATCCGACGGCTTCGCCGCCACCTTCCCCTGAAGGGGAAGGACAGGCGACCGGTGGCACAGTCCTTCCCCATCAGGGGAAGGTGCCCGAAGGGCGGATGGGGCCCGCTACCTCGACGATACCGAGTCCCCATCCGACGGCTTCGCCGCCACCTTCCCCTGAAGGGGAAGGACAAGCGACCGGTGGCACAGTCCTTCCCCTTCAGGGGAAGGTGCCCGAAGGGCGGATGGGGCCCGCGACCTCGACGATACCGAGTCGTTCCGACCACCTTCCGCCGAAGGGCCTACCCCTCCCAATGCGCCGGCCGCTCGACATCCGTGGACAGGCGGGTCTTCCGGTCTCCCTTGGTGCGCTCCAGCTGACCCGGCGTGAGGAACAACACGTCGCGGAGGTCGGCGGCTCGAAGGTCGGCGCCGCGCATGTCGGTGCCCCGGAGGTCGGCGTGGCGGAGGTCGGCGCCGCGGAGGTCGGTGCCCACCAGGCAGGCTGCAAAGAACGATGACCGGGCGAAGGCGCCCCCGCGCATCGACCGGCCCAGCAGCATCTGGCGGGCGTGGCTGGGACCGATGACGCCGTGGTGGGCGCGAATCTCGAGGCTGGCGTCGATGAGCAGCTCGCTCACCCGGGTGCGCAGCTCCGTGGGGTCGCCGGGGTGTGAGATGGCCTCCTGGACGTCGTTCAGAGCGGTCTCGAGGCGGGCGCGGAGCGCGGGGGGGAGCTCGTCTCGGGCCAGCGCGGCGTCGAGGTGCCAGCCCAGCTCACACACGCCGTGCAGGGTGTAGAAAGCCTCGAAGATCTGGGGTCGAGCCTTGGGGTGGGCCCGCCAGTCGGCGTTGTCGTCTCGCTGGGCCGCCAGGCGCTGTCCCGCTCCGTAGCAGTCGAACGATGCACAACCGGGGTAGCCACGGGCGTGGAGGTGGTCGTGGATGCCGCAGCGGTTCTGCTCGGACAGGTGTGGACACGGGGTGCCCGCTGGCTTGTCTCGGGCGAAGTCGGCCGACTTGAAGAATGGGCTGGCGATGCAACACAAGCCTGGGCACTGGCTGCAGTCGGCACGAAAGGTGGAGCTCATGTGCGTGCAGAGTCCTGGCGCACGCCGATGGCGAAGCAGCCCACCAGCTTGAGCAGGTAGAGGCCGGCCAGCCACTCGGGACCGGCGGCATCGGCGCTGAAGAGCACGGCACCGAGGCCCACGACCAGCATCGCCAGAGGACCGGCAGCGGAGCGGGTGGGCCACAGCCATACCAGCGCCCCGCCCAGGAGCGCCATCAGCCACAGGCCGGCGCCCCATGCACCGCTGCCACCGTGAACAGCCACCAGCGCGAGGGGATGGATGATGTGGATGCCGAAGAAGCCGGCCACCCACGCAGGGCCCTGGCCACGCCACCAGGCGCGGGTGGAGGGGCTCGACATGGTGACCACCCCACCCACGATGTCGGCCACCACGAGGGCGGTCACGATGCGCGCCACCAGCGACGGGGAGGGGAGGTCGAGACCGAGCAGGAAGCCTCCGGCGCAGGCGGCTGCCACGAAGAAGGCCACGGCGCCGCCCGGGTTGGCGCCGAGGGCGAAGCGCATGAACGGGGGGATGGGGCCGTCGATGCCCACCCAGCGGAAGCCATCGGCCAGCACTTCGGTGCCGTTGGTCTCGAGCCGTACTCCCTTGAGGGGGAGAACGCGGGTGGGGCGGGCCTTCATGGCCCAACGCACGGTGTCGACCAGCGACCGCCGCTGGCCGAAGAAATGCAGCTGCATGGGCAGCGGTGTGTGGGCCACGCGTGGGGTGTCGCCGGAGATGCGGGCCATCGCACGGACCGGACCGGGGACCTGGCCGGGGCTGCGGGTCTCGATCATCCGACCCACGATGAGGGCGCCGGTGGGCACGTGGAGAACCATCACCTCTTCGAGCCCATTGCCCCGTGCGACGTTGACTTCGAGGATGCCGCCCCAGGCATCGGGCCGACCGTTGAACGGCGGTGTGGTGGGCGGAATCTTCAGCCGTTGCTTCAGGGCTTCGGCAACCACGGACGCGGGTGCCCAGCAGGTGGCGTCGGGGTGGTGGTCGAGCCAGCCGAGCAGGTGCGTGGTGTGTTCGGCCGTGACGGCGACCAGGTGCGCGACGGGCCCGAGGTCCTTGAGGGCTTCGTCGAGGGCGGGGGTCCATTCCGGGGGAGCGTAGACCCACACCGTGCCGTCGGGGAGGCGGACGAGAGTGGTGCGGTCGGCCGTGCGCCGGGGCTCGTGGACGAACAGACCCGGTGCGATGGGCGCGACTGTCACGGGATTCGACACCATTCGGGCATCTCCGAGGGAAGGCCGCCAGACCATGGCGTGGGCTGGTCCTTCACATGTGCAGACAGGAAGGTCCACACGAGCTCGGTGGCATTCGGGGGGAGGTTGTGTCCTCGATCATGCACACACTCGACCACGAAGTGTCCGTCGTTCTGGAGGTTCTCCGAGAAGTGCATGCTCGTCTCTTCGAAGTTGAGCTCGCCTCGGTAGGTGTCGGTGGGGCCGCCCCAGGTGACCATCACGGGCAGCGTGTCGTCGGGGGTGGCGTAGGTGCCGGGCAACGTGCCGCCGGACAAGGGGGCGGAAGCGGCCAGCCACTCGGACTCGTGCATGGTGAGGAAGGTGGTCCACAGGCCGCCTGCGCTCATGCCCATGGTCCAGATGCGGGTGAGGTCGACGTTGTATTGGGTGTGCAGACACGCCAGCATGTCGCGGAACAAGGCGAGGTCGGGGTTGGTCTCGGCCGGGGTGAGGAATTCCCACTCGTAGGCGCTGCCCGCTGAGTTGGGGGCGACCACGATGACGCCCTCGTCGGCCGCGAGCGCTTCCAGATCCATGTAGGAGACGATGTCGCGGGCGCTTCCGCCGAGCCAGTGCCAGGCGAAGAGGACGGGGGCGCCGGTGGGCTCGGGGGGCAGGACCAGGCGCACGTCGTGGGTGCCGAACTCGTGCGGGAAGTCCTGGACCATGCCGTCTTCGAAGGTGGGGCAGGCGCCTTGTGAGTAGACCGGAGGCTCGCGTTCGGCGGTGCCGGTGTCGCCGGTGTCGGCTGTGTCGTGGGTGGTGCCGCCCTCGCTGTCGTCGGTGGTGCCGTCGGTGGTGGCGGACTTGTCGCCGTCGTCGCCAGAGCTGGACGTGCAGGCGGCGAGAAGGAGCAGGGCGGGCAGCAAGCGCATCGGTCACCTCGGGGTCGTCCCGACCGCATACCCGCTTTCATGCTCACCCGCGCTTCTCTGGCGGACTGTGACGTGCCTACCTGCGTCGGCGCCCTTCCAGCTCGCTGCGCTCGGGGCGCTCGCCCAGCTTCACGGCCAGGTCGACCGTCTCCCCGCTGCGAAGGACCGTGAGCTCCACTTTCTCGCCGGGTGCCCGCGCGCCCACGGAACGCACGAGGGTGGCACTGCCGTCGACCGGTCGACCGTCGATGCCCACGATGACATCGCCCACTTCGAGGCCGGCGTCCGCGGCGGGGGTGCCGGGGTAGACCTGTCCCACCACCGAGCCTTCCAGGTTGGGGTCGCCCAGGTGCTTGGCCAGGACGGGGTCGACTTCCTGGAGCCCCACGCCCATCCAGCCGCGCGAGACCTTGCCGTCGTCCTTGAGGTCGTCGACCAGAGGGCGCACCATGTCGATGGGCACGCTGAAGCCGATGCCCTGGCCGCGGGGGTTGATGGCGGTGTTGATGCCGATGACCTCGCCGCGGAGGTTGAAGAGCGGCCCGCCGGAGTTGCCGGGGTTGATGCTGGCGTCGGTCTGGAGGAAGTCGTCGTAGGGACCGGCGCCGATGACGCGACCCTTGGCGGACACGATGCCTTCGGTGACGGTGTGGGACAGGCCGAAGGGGTTGCCGATGGCCACGACCCGGTCGCCCACGCGGGCTTCGTCGGAGCTGCCGAGCTGGACGAAGGGGAGGTCGGCGTTGGTGTCGACCTTCACGAGGGCGATGTCGGTGTTGGGGTCGGTGCCCACCACTCGGGCGGGGAGGGTGCGCTCGTCGAGCAGGGTGACGGTGACTTCGTCGGCGCCGGCGACCACGTGGTTGTTGGTGAGCAGGTAGCCGTCGGCCGAGATGAAGAAGCCGGTGCCCTCGCCCTGGCGCATGCGGTACTGCTCGAGCTGCTCGGGGTCGATGAAGGGGCGCATGTGGCGGGGAATGTCGGACTGGTCGACGGTCTGGGCGACCTTGATGTGGACCACGGCCGGCCCGAGCTCGTCGACGAGCGGCGCGAGGCTCACCGACGGGTTGTAGGTGGTGGGCGCCAACGGACCGCGGGCGGCCGTCCGAGACCGCGTGACTGTGCGGGTCTTGGTGGACGCAGTGTCGGTGTGGGATGGGGTGGTCGCCGCTTCACACTCGGACTGCCAGCCACCGGGAATCGAGCCCACGGCTGCGGCACCGAGGGCAGCGCCGACCACGAGAACAAGCAAGGAACGGGACGTTGGCATCGGACTCGGGCCTCCGTGGCAGCACTCGGTTGGGCCGGCAGTCGGGGGCGCTGCCGGTATGTGCTCAACCCTCCACGGAGACGGGACGTCCGCTCTGGCGGGGATTGCACGGCCGTTGCACGGTCAGTCCGCGTTGTAGACCTCGCACCAGTCGGCGTCGCTGCCGAGGTCGCCGTCGGACCAGGGGCTGGGCTCGCCGAAGGTGTGCTCGGTGAGCCAGTCGATGCTCAGGTAGTAGCCCTGCGTGGTGATGGTGTGGCCGGCGTCGTGCCAGCAGCGCACCACCAGGTGACCGTCGCTGGTGAGCTGTTCTTCGAGGGTGTTGGTGGCGTCCTCGAAGTCGACCACCTTGAAGCTGGGCGAGGGCCAGGCGTCGTTGCTGCCGCCCGACATGAGCAGGGCGGGCATCGTGTAGTCGGGGGTGCTGTAGGCCGCCGCTGGCTCCGACCAGATGGGGACGTCGATGTCGCTGCCGCCGGATGCTTCGACGATGGCGGCGAAGGCATCTCCACGGTGCGAGGCCATCACGGTGGTCCACAGAGCGCCGCCCGAGAATCCCCAGGCGGTGGTGCGGGCGAGGTCGACGTCGAGCTGGTCGGCCACACAGCTGCGGAGGTCGTCGAAGAGCACGAGGTCGGCGTCGCTCTCGAGGGAGATGTCCCACAGGAACACGTTGAAGCCGAACAGGTTGAGCAGCGGTGCCTCGGGGAGCACGATGACTGCGTTGTAGGTGTCGGCGAGCGCCTGGAGGCCGAGTCCTTCGACCATGTACTCGGTGGGCTCGGGCGTGCTGCCGGGGTCCATCAAGCCGTGGAAGAAGAAGATGACCGAGTTGGACGTGGTGGAGCCACTCGGAACCACGATGGACGCGTTGCGTTCGATGCCGGCCGACTCGAAGGAGACGTAGCCGGAGGTGGAGAGGTCGGGACAGGCGCCGCTGGGTTCGGCGAGGGGGCGCAGGCCTGCGACGCCTTCACCCTCTCCTTCGCCTTCTCCCTCACCTTCGCCTTCCCCTTCACCCTCACCTTCGGAGGGGTCGGCGGTGTCGACCGGGCCTTCGTCGGACTTGTCGACCGTACCAGCCGCACAGCCGGCGAACAGAAGGACAAGGAACAGCGTGCGCACGGGGTTTCCAGACACGGGGCCTCCACGGGTTGGGGCGCACCATACAACGTGTTCTCGTTCCACGGCAGCGCAATTGGCAGCGGCCGATGCGGGGGGGGCCGCGGCCGATTAGCGGGTGGGCGGGGCGGTCAACGTCCCCGGGGATGCCGCGTTCAGGCCGTTTCCCGGTCCACTGCCAAGCCTGCGAGAGCCCGTGCCTGCTCCTGCCGACCGCAAGCACTACTGCAGCCGCTGTCTCACCACGTTTGCCGAAGACCTCGACCAGTGCCCCAACCTGTCGTGTCGTCGCAAGCGCTCGAGCCGGGGCTGGGGCGTCATCTTCTCCGAAGGCGACCTCTTCGACCGCACCTACCGCATCCACAAGATGCTCGCGGTCGGCGGCGCCGGCGTCACGTACGTGGGCCGTGAGCTCGACGGCAACGACGAAGAGGTGGGGCCGCGCATCGCCATCAAGGTGCTGCTCGCCGCCCGCGACCAGGGCCCGTATGTGCGCCGGCTGGCCACCGAAGCCCAGATCATCCAGGAGCTCGACCACCCCAACATCGTCCAGTACCTGGGCTTTGTGCACCGGGCCGGCCACTCGCCGTACCTGCTCACGCGCTTCGAGTCCGGGGGCTCGCTGCTCGACCACATGCGTCGGGTGGGCACCCTCACGGTGAAGCAGGCGGCGCTGGTGGGGCGTCAGATCTGCTGGGCGCTGGAGAAGGCCCACGAGCGCGACATCGTCCACCGCGACCTCAAGCCCGAGAACGTGCTCCTGACACGCGTGGTGGGCCCCGACGAAGATCCGGTGGTGCGGGTGGCCGACTTCGGCATCGCCAAGGTGCAAGGCAGCCTGGGCACCAACCTCACGCGGGTGGGCGCGTTTGTGGGCACGCCGCACTACGCCGCGCCCGAGCAGTTCGTGGGTGGCGCGGTCACCGAAGCCGCCGACGTGTACGCCGTGGGCGCGCTGCTCTACTTCACCATGACCGCCAAGCACGTGGTGCGCTTCGCCGACCGCATCGACCCCGAAGACGGCTTCCAGCTACTGTGCGACAACCTCCCGCCCAAGCTGGAACGCCCCGCCGAGTCGCCCGACGCCGTCCGTCGGATGCAAGAAGTGCTGGCCGCCGCGATGGAGGTCGACCCCCTCGCCCGCTGCACCGTGGTCGAGCTCGACGAGATGCTCCAGGCCGTGGCCGCCGACCAAGACCCGGTCCGGCCGGTGCGCACTCCCGATGATGCGCCGATGGTGGGGCCTTCGGGCGCAAGTGTGCTCGGGATGGCGGGCGTTGCAGCGTCCGAGCCGCCGCCCCCCGTGGGCCTGGCCGACCGCGCGAACCACATCCGAGATGGGCAGGCGCCGAGCACCGACGGCCCCGTCCCGCCGCCCAGCCTCTCCGAGACCGCCCCCACCGAGTCCTTCGGGCGTCCGGTGGTCACCGAGTCCGCCGAAGCCCCCACGGTCGAGGACGTCAAGCCTCAGCCCACCCCCATCCCCGACCACATCTTCGAAGACGACGAACCCGAGAAGGGCGGTCGGTCCTGGGGCCTCATCTTCTTCGTGCTGTTCGTGGTGGTGGGCGGCGGCGTGGTGCTCCTCGGCGGCGGCAGCGTCGCGCTGTTGGCCTGGGCCAAGCCCGACCTCTTCGACGGCGTCCCGTTCTTCGACTCCGACAAGCCGTCCACCGACCCCCAGCCCCTCCCCGATGCGCCCGAGCTGGTCCCCGACTCCAAGGCGAGCGAACGCGACCTCCACGTGGTGCGCAAGTCGCTCGAAGACCACAAGCGGTCCGTCAAGAAGGCCTGTGGTGCCAAGGGCGGAGACAAGGCGGCGGTCACGGTGGTGGTCGACGGCTCTGGTGCCATCCTGGGGGCCGAAGGCAAGGGCGAGCTCGGCACCTGTGCGGCCAGCGCGCTCACCGGCAAGTCGCTCGAGCGCACCGAAGACCGCACGGTCCGCGTCTCCTACAGCTTCGTGTGGTGAGCGGGGTGATGCGGGCTGCGCTCGCGGCTGTGCTGCTCGTGGGCTGTGGCCTCGGCACCCCCGACCCCTGTCCCGCCGACATGGTCTTCATCCCCGGCGGTCTCACCACCATCGGCTTCCCCATGCCGCTGCAGCAGTGGATGGAGCCGGCCCGTCGGGTCAACCTCTCGCCCTACTGCATCGACCGCTACGAGTGGCCCAACAAGAAGGGCGAGCTGCCCCATGGGTGGCTCACCTGGGACGAAGCGGTCGCGGCGTGTGAGAGCGTGGGCAAGCGCCTGTGCAGCAGCTCCGAGTGGGAACGGGCGTGTCGCGGGGCATCTGGGAACCGCTACAGCTACGGCAAGCAGCGCGACCCCAAGGCGTGCAACACGCCCATCGATGGCTCGGGCCCCGGACGCGGACCCGTGCCGATTGCACCGTCGGGTGCCTACACTGGCTGTCAGTCCGAAGAAGGCGTGTTCGACCTCAACGGCAGCCTCTCCGAATGGACCCGCGACGGCTGGAACGGGCGCCCCGAGCCCTTCAACCCGCAGGCCACGGTCGACGGCGACTGGTACACGCTGCGGGGGGGCACCATGTGGAACCGCACCTTCTATGGCCAGGACTGCTCCAGTCGGCATGGCCACCACCGCGGCTTCGAGAACATGGATGACGGCGCGCGGTGCTGCAAAGCGGCGGTTGTGACGGAGTAGCGCTTCGCCCTCGCGGAATCGGCTCGCGGATGCGATGCTGGCGGAACCACCCCCCCCGGAGGTCCCCCATGCGTCTGTCCCTGCTCCTCGTGCCCGTCATCGCTCTGGCGTGTCGCACCACCACCGACCCCAAGTCCGACGACGATGGCTTGTCCGACGGGAACGGTTCCTTCGAAGATGGCGACGGGGACGGTGTTCCCGCGGATGAGGACTGCGACGACACCAACGCCGCAGTCGGTCCAGACGCCGCCGAGATCTGCAATGGCATCGACGACAACTGCGATGGCTCGGTCGACGAAGGTGTGCTGATGGAGTTCTGGGCCGACGCCGACGGGGATGGCTTTGGCGACCCGGGCGCTGTGACGGCCGGCTGCGAGGTGCCCACCGACCACGTGGAGCCCGGAGAGTCTGACTGCGACGACACCGACAGCGCGGTCTTCCCGGGGGCGTCCGAGACCTGCAACGGCATCGACGACGACTGCGACATCGAGGTGGACGAGGGGCTGGGCGACGTGTTCCTGCCCGACCTCGACAACGACGGCTGGGGCGACGCAGACGGCGCCGAGCTGCACTGTGAGGCCCCGGACGGCTTTGTGCCCGAGTCGGCCGCGGGTGACTGCGACGACGAAGACGCCGACGTGAACCCCGATGCCACCGAGGTGTGCAACGAGGTGGACGACGACTGCAACGAGCTGGTCGACGAAGGCGTGACCGACGTCTTCTACATCGACCTCGACAGCGACGGCTGGGGCGCGCCCGACACCACCATCGACGCCTGCGCCGAGCCCGAGGGCTACGCCACCAACGTGGGCGACTGCGATGATGCCGACCCCCTCGTGAACCCCGACGCCTCGGAGATCTGCAACGGCCTCGACGACGACTGCGACTCGCTGGTCGACGACGCCGACCCCACCCTCGACACCAGCTCCGCCTCCACCTTCTACGCCGACACCGACAGCGACGGGTTTGGCGACGCCGCGTCGACCACTGTGGCTTGTGCGGCGCCTTCCGGCTTCTCGGCCGATGCCACCGACTGCGACGACACCGATGGAGCGGTGTTTCCCGGCGCGACCGAGGTGTGCAACGCGGTGGACGACGACTGCGACTCTCTGGTGGACGACGCCGACCCGGGCCTGGACACCTCGACGGCTTCCACCTGGTACGACGACAGCGATGGCGATGGCTTCGGCAATGCGTCGGCCACCACGGTGTCTTGCGACGCGCCGTCCGACGCGGTCACCGACGCCACCGACTGCGACGACACCGACAGCGCGGTGTTCCCGGGCGCCACGGAAGTGTGCAACTCGGTGGACGACGACTGCGACTCCCTGGTGGACGACGACGACACCGACCTCGACACCAGCACAGCCTCCACCTGGTACAGCGACAGCGACAGCGATGGCTACGGCGACGCATTGGCCACCACGCTGTCCTGCGATGCGCCCACCGGCACGGTCACCGACGCCACCGACTGCGACGACACCGACAGCGCGGTGTTCCCGGGCGCCACGGAAGTGTGCAACTCGGTGGACGACGACTGCGACTCCCTGGTGGACGACGACGACCCCGGCCTCGACCTGTCGACGGCCTCCTCCTGGTACGACGACGACGACGGCGATGGCTACGGCGATGCCGCGCATGGGGCGGTGGCCTGCGATGCCCCCACGGGCACGGTCTCCGACGACTCGGACTGCGACGACGCCGACGCCGCGGTCTACCCCGGAGCGCCGCTGGCCTGCGATGGTACAGACGCCGACTGTGACGGTGCCATCGACAACGACAACGACGGCGACGGCTACGCGGCCAGCACGTGCGGCGGCTCGGACTGCGACGACACAGACGCGTCCATCGTGCCCGAGTCCGACGGCTCCTGTGCCGAAGGCTCCGACTGCCTCGACCTCCTGAGCCGCGGCTACACGTCGTCGGGCACCTACACCATCGACCCCGACGGCTACGGCACGGGTGAGTCGCCCTTCGATGTCACCTGCGACATGACCACCGACGGCGGCGGCTGGACCCTCGCCATGCACCTGCACGACATGTCGGGCCTCGACGAAGACGACTTCATCAGCCTCTTCGGGCACAACCGCTTCACCGACGAGACCTGGAGCTACGACGCCTCCACGGGCATCATCTCCGACACCCTGCCGTCTGCCGGCATGGTGCAGCTCAACGGCCAGGGGATGTTGGGCGTCGACCTGATGGATGGGCTGTGGGACGACGTGCGCATGGCCTGCAGCGCGTCGGACGACGACCTCACGGAGACGGCCTACGCCCAGGTGGACGGCTACGCGACGACGAACGGGGGCTGGGACCTGCTGGGCGCGGCATCGAACGGCACGTCGTACTCGGTGACCAGCAGCCTGCAGAGCACTGGCCAGTCCACCATCTGGCACGACAACGAGCTGAACACGCACAACTCGAACCACTACTTGTGCGACATCTACAACGTGACGTACAGCTCGGCGGGCGGCGCGCCGCAGTTCGGCTTCTGCTACACCGACTTCCTCAACAACCCGAACAGCAGCGACCCGGGCGACAGCATCGTCACGATTGCGTTCGGCACGGTGGAAGGGGCGGACGGCTGGTCGACGGGCTTCACGGCGGAGTGCGGGAACATGGGCTGGAGTGCGCTGCAGAACCAGGGCACGTTCTCGATCTGGTTGCGGTAGTGGGGGGCTGAGGCGTTTCCTCTTGTTGGGGTGGGCGGAGCCGAGAGCATGAAGTCCTCCCCCTTGAGGGGGAGGTGCCGAGCTCCGCGAGGCGGAGGGGGCCCAAAGTCTTGGCCTTCGGGGGCCCCCTCCGTCGCCTTCGGCGCCACCTCCCCCTGAGAGGGGGAGGACCCGAGAGCACGGAGCCTTGCGATTTTTGGGCCCCCTTGTACGTTGAGAACGCTCCTCCCCGACTACTCCCAAGCCCCCTCTTCGCCGACCCGTATTGAGCATGTGACGGAGATTGGAGAGCGGGGGAGAGCGCGAGAGGGGGTGCAATCCCCTC
>Ga0213833_1002690_pt1 | contig 11326 bp, 16 predicted proteins | sample SWATP21_FD_160575 | JGI IMG/M metagenome (GOLD analysis project Ga0213833, IMG submission 160575) | Coastal seawater microbial communities from Marineland, Florida, United States - SWA TP2 #1 | ecosystem: Environmental > Aquatic > Marine > Coastal | place: USA: Florida | collected 2016-08-14
ACAAAACACATCTCAAGGAACGGGCACGTACGCTGCTTCTGAAGCGAGGCCAGGTTCGCTTCCTCCTCGGCAAGTGTGGACTTCTGGTTCTGCCAGGCACTGTTGGCGGCCACAAGCTTCTTGCTCAGTTCCTCCTCTCGGGCCTGGGTCTTGCTGAAGCTCCCTTGCAACGTTTGCTGCTTCTTCGCTGTGAGCCGCTCCACCTGTTGCTCCGCACCGGCTGCGGCCTGCTTGTGCTCCACCACTTTCGCCTCCGCCGTCGCCAAGCTCTGCTGCATCTCCTGCGTTTGCGCCACCGACGACTCCACAATGAGCATGGCCTGGGCAAACCTGTACGCGGTGCAGAAGCGCTCCAAGCGCTCCTTCTCGGCGTTCAGGGTTGACCACTCGTTGTATGCCTTGCGCTCGTCGCGGAGCTTGTGGAGGAGGGGCATGATCTCCTGGCTCAGCACCTCCGTGATTTCGTCCACCTTCGTTTGCTTCTTGGCGATGGTGCGCAGGGCAGCGTCCTTCTTTTGATCAAACATGCGGGTACCGGCTGCTTCTTGCACCATCCCCAAGATTTCGATGGGCTTCATGTTCAGCACCTTGGTGATGCGACCCTGCAGGATTGCCGCGTGAGTGACTATCGGCGACGAAGGGCAACGATCACACACAACACCGAGCACCAACCTGCATGATGAGAAAGTGTGGGTTGTTGACGTTCAACTGCACAGAGTGGAACAGCGTTTGCACAGCGTTTGCTTTGGCTGTCTTGCCATTGATCATGTACTTGTTGCGGCCCCCAATCACCACCTGACGAGTGACTGTGATCTCGTTGTAGTGCTGGTAGCTTACAGGGCTCTGTTCCTTGTCCGTATTGTCAAATGTGATGCTAACAGTCGCCTTGGTGACGCCTGTTTGGCCTTGCTTGTACACCAGCTCTTGGAGGTTGCCGGCACGAACCTGAACAACAACAACACACACACACACGAACACGCACACACACACATCAGTGCAGCCACGACATCACCACGTGTGCCCACGCGACACACCTGCGACAGGTTGCTAATGCCCAGAACAAAGCAGATGGCGTCCAGGATGTTCGACTTCCCTGAGCCATTGCGGCCCGTGATGGCATTGAACGACGGGTCAAAGCCAGCGATGGTGGTGCGACGAGCGTACGACTTGAAGCCATCGACAACAATGCTCATAAGCTTCATTGTGACCGGTTGTCTCCTTCCCTATGACTAGTATGTCACACGTAGCGGGACCGCCGTCTTACACCAGGCGTGTGGTGCAGGCAGGTGAGCCACGGCGGTGGATCGTCGAAGTCGGAGTGTCACACCAAATCAAATGCACATCATGGGGCGAACGACAACGGCCGATGATAACAAAACTAGCATTATCCCACAACATTGATTGATTTGCGTCAAGATCCTGTTTTCACATCCTGTTTTCTGGTTTGCCGCCCGTTGTTTGCTTGTGCTGTGCAGCACTGTTTGTACCAGAATAAGCTCACACTGTAACTTGAAGATGTCAGTGGACCTGTCCGACGGCGTCTGGTATGGCGAGGAACAGTCAGAAGAGGTCATGGAAACAACGACGCGAGTGATCGAAGCTCACTCGTCCTTCAGGAAGCAAAGTGGTGCTGTACGCGTCGGCAGTGCCGGCAGTGCGGCACGGGCTGCGGTACCAGCGTTCGACCCACAGGCATTCAGTGTTGCTTCCAACCCTCCCGTTATGATGATGTATGTTCTTGTGGCTGGCGTGTGGGTTGGTTGAGTCTTTGCTTCCTTCCCACCATCGCGGCTTACTGTGCTGGTGCTTCGATTGAGCAGCGACAACAACGAACGGAAGTTGGCGGATGAGGGCCGTGGCACGGCTCGTGGGACGAAAAAGAAGGTGAAAGGATTCCGCCACGTGCACTACTACGGCTCCACGTTCACAGGGAATGCATCCCCCCGGAGCAACTTTAACCTGGTGCGCCGCGGTGCTTGCTTGTCTAGTATGAGGGGGCTTGCGCTGACACTGTTTGCGCGCCACGGAATCGCAGACTGCCCATTTCGATGAGAACCGGCAGCATAAGGGAACTCGGGAAGCCAGAGCAGTTGAGTACCTTCAAAATGTGAAATCCCGCCACTTGGTGTGTCACAACGGCAGCTGCGTTGTGCTGCTGGCCTGCTCCTTTGTGCTTTGCTTTGCTTGGCATTGATGATTGACACCGGCATGTGGGTGTCGACACGGCAGATGAGCCCTCGTGTCGCCGGAAGCCGACCCCCTTCGTGTGCTCGTTCATCGTGTGTGGATTCCACAAAGCCCAAGTGGGGCATGCGCTTGCACGACCATCCCAGTGGCCGCGTCACATTGAGTGGTGTCAAGAGGGAGAGTCCAGCCCAGAAGGCTGGGTTGCGCAAGGGAGATATCATCATGGAGCTCAGTGATCGGGGGGTGTTCACCGCTCAGCAAGCTGCAGATTTGTTGGCAGTGGTACGTGCATGTATGTGGAACGGCATATTGGTGGTGTGGCGCTGAATTGGGCTGTTGTGCAGCCGAAGCAAGCCGTCACTGTACGCTACAAGCGAAACTTGCGCGAGTATCTCACGACGATGTGGGCTTGAAGCGACGCATGAGGCCGTACCGCATCATGAATGGTTGAAGCAGAAGAAGAAAAAAGCACATGTACAGCAGTAGCGGTTGTATGGGAAATGCCACCCCACAAAGATGAGCATTACAACAAAGGAAGGTGCACAGTGTACCGAGCAATAAACCAATCTATCGAGCAAACGGGTTGTCAACCCCGCCATCGTCCTGGCGGGCAGTGGAACGCAGCCGTGGCTGAACAGTTCGTGGAGGGCTGGCAGCAGGAGCGCTGTTGTCATTCCGTTTGCCGTTGCCAAAGTTCCGAACCGTTTTCTCCACTTCTGACAGCCGCATGGCCAGGCCGGTGCGAGCTCCCTCCGCTGTCTCCTTGGCTTGGTCCAGCTCGCGCAGGGCATCACCAAGGTCCTGCTCAAGCCGAGCAGCTTGGTGGGCTGCGGTTTTCGCTGTCGCGGCAGCCACATCGGCCTTTTGCTCGACGGCCTTGATGTAAATCTGGAGGCACAGCAGCAATGTTTCAGCGTGAGCACAGGCACGAACAAAGCCTCGCACACGGAAGCCCCGCACGAACCACGTTGGAGGACTTTTCTCTTTCCATATCTGTAATGCGTTTTGCGAGGTCCTGTGAACTTTCTTCTAGCGTGGTTATCTTCGACATGAGGCCCCTTAAACGCTGTTGGGAGTTCGTGCCCTGCCTTTGTGCGTCCGAGTGAATGGCGTCCACAACAGCCTTGAGATCCTCCAGCAGCCCTCGCAGTTCCGTGATGGAAGTGTCCATGGAAGAAGTTGCTTGGCTCAACGTCCGCTTCATGGAGCTGATCTCTGCTCGGTTGGCGCCGACACCTGAGTTTGCCGCGTCAATGGCATCGGCGTGTGTTTGCAGCGCAGGCTGCAAAACAACAAACCATGATCAACCCCACACGCAGCCCCCAACACACCAATAAGCATGGCAACGTTCACATACTTTCAAGGATCGTGCCTCTTGATCATTCCACTGCTGTGTAATTCCTGACAATCGGGCGTCCGTGTAGCGTGCGGAGTGATCACGGTCTGCAGCGGCTTCCGCTCTCATGCTGTTCATCTCCAGTCGCACGTACAAGAACAGGGACACCAGGCCCAGTGAAAACAAAACCAAGTGGGCCTTGGGCCGCTCCCACCATTTTCTGACTGTACTGCCCTTCGATCGGCTCATTGTGTGGCGACCACGCAACGGCAGTGCGATGTGCACGCGCTCTGCAACAAAGCACGAGCAGGTTGAACAGTTGAACTGAACCGAAACTATTCAATATCACCAAAACTATTCCATGTCAAATCGTGATTGATTGCACTCTCACCCAGTTTGTCCGCTCAGCGCAAGCTCACTCGGACACCTTGCTGCCAGAGAGACCCTGCCACCGTTTGGTCTCCTTAACGAACCCTGCAATGCAAGCCGCCTCGTGTTCTTGCGTGGGATGAAGCAGCGGGGGAGGAACGAATGAACGGAGATGGGCGGCGTGTTGGCTTCGCGATCAACCAAGCTTGTGCGGGCTGCCAGCGCAGGACAGATCGATGTGGTGCAGCGACTGTTGAAGAAGGACGCCGCCCGGCGCCAGAAGTATCTTAAACGCCAGCGGCGCAAGCAAGACCCGCAAGAAAGGTACAGCGTGGCCCAGGTGACACCAGCCCCGGACCCTGCCCCTGCCCCTACTACCCCCGGTCCATCTGGCACCGACGCCAGTGCCGGCCGCGTGACACATGAAACCTTGACGGCAGTTCGCTCCGTTCCCGACATGCGGCGCAAACGTGGTGTGGACAACCTGCGCTCCATAAGTGTGGCGCCGGCACGGCGTAGCCCTTCAGCTGAAGCCGAGGTAGCATGCGCGGAGGCGCCGGAAGGCTCGTCGAATGGGGCAAGAAGAGACTCTCGTGATACTGATTTCGAGCGGTTGGCAGACGCTTGTGACAAGGTATGCTGTGCTGTGTGCAGCACGGGCGGACTCGCAAGCAAGAACGCGCTCACTGTTTTCGTGTTCTCAGAGAAGCAACCCCGCGCTGATGCTCGCAAGTGAGTTTGGGCACGTGGATGTTGTGGCAGCGCTACTGGAGGGCGGGGCGCATCCAAACGCAGCCAACAACGTAGGTCTTGCTTGCCCAATGCACAACGCAGCTGCTGTCGGTGCTGATACGAGCCACTGCCTTGTTGTGACCAGCAAAGCATGACTGCGTTGCATAAAGCTGCCCGGAACGGACAAGTGCGCATATCAGAACTGCTGGTTGGCGCTGGCGCCGCAGTCGATGCGACCGATCAGTTTGGTCGCACGGCACTGTACTTTGCCGCATCTCGTGGTCAACAGGGCGTGGTCGAAGTTTTACTGCGCAATGGGGCAAATCCCAACCTACTCAGCCACGACGGGTTTTCACCGTTGCACGCCGCTTGCATGGAAATGTGCAACGCCGACTGCGTTCAAGCCCTCGTTGAGGCGGGAGCAAACGTCCACGCGGAAACCAAAGACGTGTGGACGCCACTCCATTTCGCTGCGAGGTAGGTGGGGAATGGTCAACGTCTTGGTTCTCGTCCTATCCCAACCACGCTGACGGCCCATTGCCCCGCTCCCGCTTGAAATGAAACCAGGTGGGGTCATGCGGGTGCGGTGCAACTGCTGCTTGCAGCCAACGCGGATCCTGGAGCAGTCGATCTGGGGCGGAACACACCGCTCCACCTTGCAGCCAGGAAGGGGCACATCGACTGTGTGCGCGAGCTTGTGAATGCCGGCGCCCCGTGCGAGCTTGTGAACTTCCGGTGCGTGGGCATCGTAGTGGATGGCGTTTGTGGGGGTGCAGAAACGAAAACGTGCCGCGTGCATGCCTAAGGTTAAGGTGCGGCTGCAACGGCATGGGTGTTGCAGAGACGAATCTCCTCTCCAACTGGCGTACCAGCATGAAAGAGAGGACATCATCTACATTCTCCAGGTGCTCAGTTTCGCATGCACGGCCGTGCAGCGCGTGAATGGTGTGGTGGGTCCCGACTGACTGTGCACTGTGCTGGCACGCTTGGGGCTGTTGTTGTTGTTGTTGTTGTTGACAGGGACGCGAAGATGAACTTCTGGAGCAACGTGCCATCGAGGAGGAAGCCGCTCGGGCAGCGGCACAGGCGGAAGAGGACGAAGCGGCTCGCATCAAAGCGGAAGCAGAGGCCAGCCTCCAACGTTTGCGGGAGCAGCGCGTCATGCAGCAAGCGCTGGAGGAGCGCCGAGCACGGGCGGAAGAGCGAAAACAAGCAGAGATGAAGCGCCTGGCTGCGGCACGTCAAGAGGCAGAAGACGCGGCGGAGAGGGCGAGAGAAGCGCATGCTGAAGCGAAGGCACAGGCACGCCGACTGGCACGAGCGAGACGCAAGGCACAGCGCCGACTTCAAGAGAAGCAGAGAGAGGAGCAAAGGAAACAGTGGAAGGCGGCGCTGTCAGAGAACTCGGAGAGAGAGAACAGGTTCAAGATCAAGAAGAAGAACAAGTAGCCGCCAGGCGAGGTTGACAAGTGGTGGCAAGAGAGGCACAACAGCAAAACTAGAACGCCTACATGCACGGGTGTGTTACTGCTTGCATGTTCGACTACCTACGCCCACGACCCTTCTTCTTCTTCTTCTTTGCGTCTGCGGCAGCGGGAGCGGGTGCGGCAGCAGCGGCAGGTGCCTGACCCCATGTGGGGAAGCACTTCTCAAACGTGAGCTTGGAGTGGCGCGCTTCGCGATGCTCCTCCAGCTGCGCCTTGGACTGCTTGGCGCCAAAGCTCACCTGAACTCGACTCGTGGTGTCGTACCACAGGTACACGCAACGGGACAAAAGGCAACCCGCAGGTTACTCATGGTTGTTGGGAACAAAACGAACTGTCACCCGCACCCGCTTCTAGCACCGCCACCCGCCCCACCACCACAACAACAGCCTCCACGACAACCCCATGTGCGGCAACGCAGGGCAGTGCTCCCAGCCCACACCCTCCGCTCACACAAGGCACACTCCATCACCACCGACGTACACGGCAGACATTGCAGGTGTGTCCAAGCCCGGTGCCAGCTCGCTTTGCCCGACCAGCGGCGCCACCGCCACTGTTCTTGCCCTTCGCAGCCTGTTTGAGCTTGCGCTCACGAGCAATCTTCGCCTTGGCGACGTTTCCCTTACCCATGGCTGCTGTCAACGGAACGCGATGGACGTGGAGTGTGCCGACAGTGATGCCTGCTTGGAGCTGTAAAAAAGATCGACATCAACATGATTTTATGTCGAAAACCATAAAATTCCACCTTCGTGCATGGCGAAAGTGACACCGGCTGCAGTGGAGTTGGACGTGGTGCTAGTGACACTTCCACATCGGTGGCTGGCTCGTGTGACGCGGCAGCGGCGGCTGCCCAGACGGACAGGTGGAACTTGTGCACCAGCGGTTGGGGTTGGTTGCTGTTTTGTGGACAGGATGGGTTCGGATGACCACCCGAAGGTGCTGTACCACACCCACAAGCGTGGCAAGCGGAGCCGGCTGCCCCGGTGTCTGGGCATCAGCACCGGAGTCGCTCTCCTGGTCAGCTTGAGTGTCGTCCTCATGATTCGTGGCGACCTCCCTGCGCCCCAGAAGGAGCTGGAGCGACGGTTGTCAGGCGAGACCCCGGTAGCGGCGCCTGTCAAGTTCATGATCCATCAGACGTACAAGACCTGTGATCCAGCAAAGCTGCCCCCTCATTGGCAAGGCACGCCTCGCGCTTGGAAAGAAGCTTTTCCAGAAGCAGAGTGAGTGACTCCGCGTTTTACATGCCAAGGTGTCGCTTGGCAACCAGGGGGGGAGGTGTAACTTGGGGATCCCCGTTGTCGCCGCGTGTCATGATGTGTCAGATACCGTTGTTGGACGGACGACGAACTCCGGAACTTGATCAAGCGCGTCGCACCGTGGTTCTTACCCACCTACGACAACTATCCATACAACATCCAACGTGTGGATTCCTCTCGCTACTTTTTGCTGTACCAGTACGGCGGTATGTACGTCGACATGGACATCCGGCCACAGCCCAACGTCACCAACATCATCCGCAACAGCTTCTTGCCTGTCGGGAAACACCCTGTTGCGATGCCCCCGGCCAATGGTGGTCCTGCATCCCGCGACAAGTTCCTCCAAGCTGTGCTGTTTCCCAGCACCTTCCAGGCGTGGTGGCTTCCTGCGTCAGGCCGCATCACCAACGCCATCATGATTGCGCCTCGTCCCGGCAGCACCTTTTTCGCCCGAGTCATTAGCAACCTGCAGGCGTCGTATCAAACGACGTACAACGTGTTCTATTACATGTACATCCTGACATCCGCAGGTTCTCGGTACATCAACCTGCAGTACTTGGAGTTCGAGGAGGCGAATCCCGGACAGGTGCAGGTGCTGGACTTGGAAGTGGCGCGGACTCGGCTGACTCACATCGAGGGCAACTCATGGCACAAGAAGGACGCCTTTGGCAACGTCGCTGATGTTGTCAGACCCATGATTGATTAATTGAGAAGGAAGAAACCTCGGTCGTCATGCAGCAGTTGGTGTGGAGCTGGTTCAACCTTTGTTTGCCCCTTACCACAGGTGCCACAGGTGGTTACGTTTGTCGTTTACGTGCCAGACTGTCGTGTGGTTTTTGGTGTGCATGTGCTGCTGTTGTTTCCATGTGCGGTGCAACAACACACCAACACACACGGTTGTATCACATCTTTTTTTTCCCTCTTTGGTTGTGTGCATTGGATCACGCCCTGCTGCGGCCTCGCCATCATGCACCCGACGGCACACATACAGCCCAGCAACAGCACGCAACACAGCAAAGGGAACCAAACTCAAAGCGTGTCCTGCAGTCCAGCATGAAACGCCATCGAAGTGTCGCCACTGCCACGTGGAGACGCCAACCCACCACGTGAGCCGTGCTGGGGTCGCACACTTGTCGCAGTTGGAGGGGGTGGGTGGGGCGGCGGCATGGACATGCGTTCACCGGAACACAGCGCCGTCCCACCCGAGACCAAGCGTGACACGGGCGTGGTGATGTCACGATGTGCGAACGTCGGACTCCGACTCCGTGGGTGTTGCCCACTTCGAGGTGGTGTGGTGGCCCGACCTTGACCGCTCCCCGCTTCATCGTGTGCACGCTTGCGTTGCCGCCCGGATGCGTGGCGAGGTAGCTTGGTTCTGTCACCACCACTGTCACCACTTGCATGCCGAGCATGTGCAGGCACACCCCCTTTCCGACTTTTCCCATGCTGTGCCTCCCTTCTCCGAGCACTGCTAGTGCCACTGCTACTGCGACTGGCACTGTCACGACTGCGACGACTGCCACGGCCACTGCCGCTGCCGCTGCCACTGCCACTGCCACTGCCACTGCCACTGCCACTGCCACTGCCACTGCCGACGCCATGACGACCACGACTGCCACGATCCGACGCTGCGGCGCTGGTTGCACCACCTTCTGGGTGTTGTTGCTGCTGTTGTTGTTGGGGAACAGCGTTGGACCCTACACCGCGGCGACGGCGACTGGACGAGCCAGCGGTGGGGGCAGCGGAAGCGGGACGCTCACGAGTGCCGCCGCGAGCGGCACGACGACGGCGGCGACGGTGCACAAGGAATCGACGCATGAGAGTCGCAGCGCCGTCGACACGCGTCAACATTTTCTTGACAAGGTACTGACAGATGCAAAACAAAACAAAACAAAACAAAACAAAACAAAACAAAACAACAAAAACAAAAAAGCACGTCAGGGGGAGGGGAAGACAGGCACATCCATCAACCAACGATGACAACGACAACGACAACAACAACAACAACAACAGCACGCACGCAACCCACTCACCACAAGTTCCGCTTTCGACAGACGCTCCGTGGCACTGAGTGTCAACCGCAGCAACCGACGGTGCTTTTCGTCATCTGCAACCGTGCGGATGGCATCCGTGGTGTCCACTGGCGCTGTCACGGGCGGCATGGCGTGCGTGAGAGCCAGGAGGGAGCTCGCCAGTGCCTGCTCCTGCGCCGCACTCATGCCGACGTGCACGTCTGCTTCCGCGTCGCTACCCCCCGCTTCTGTCACTGTTGATGATGGCACATCAGCCGCAGTTGTCACTGCTGCTGCTGCTGCTGCTGCTGTCACCGGGAATGGGTGACGAGCGCCACCACCAGCAGGCGCACCACCACCACCACCGACGGCACCAGCAGTCCCTTGTGTCCCATCAACAACCACTGCTGCCGCGTCTTGCGCAGCAGGCAGCACACGGGCTTGGCCCTGCGACGACGCAGACCTGGCACGCCCGGGTGTTTCTGGACTGCGGGACCGTGACTTGGCACTGGCACTCACACGCCGTGGTGCCTCACCGGCAGGCCGATGGGGTTGGAACCGAGGCGACACAGCCAACACAGAACCCGAAGCCGACGCGGAAGCCGGCGCGGAAGCGGAAGACGAAGCGGAAGTGGAAGGACAAGCGGAAGGGGCATCCACACCCTCACTGCTGCTCTTCCTACCTCGCCCTCTGGCAGTGTCTGGGGTGTGGATCTGCACCCTGACCGTGGACGGCTGGCGCATGAAGTCTGGCGACGGCAGGCTGCCGGCGGGGGGTGGCGGGGGGGTGGGAGGACGGTATGACGACGCACCCTCGCCTGTCACGATGGGTTCCGCGTCCGAGGTGGTGGACGACGCAGGGGACAGGGGTGCGTCCGAGGGTGAGTGTACCACAACTCCACCACCACCACCACCCACGATGCCGGACACATCAGAGGTTGGTGGGACGACGCCAGCTACGACACCCGCAGCTGGGGAGCCACCTGCTGCCATATGCCCTGCACTTCTTTGTGTAGTGACCACTGGCGGCGGGACAGCCGACACCGTGGTGTGCTGGCAGCTGTTGCTGGTGTTCTTTTTGGCGGAGGTGTGGTCGTCGTGAACGGAGGTGTCGTCGTCCACAAACTCCTCGACCATGACGTCGTCCATGCGCATGGAAGCGGTGCGTGTGGGGGACAGCTTGGGTTCCACAGGCCTCACACGGTCATCGTTTCCGGTGCCACCGCGCGGGATGGGGACATCCAGGGTGGTCGGGCTCGTGTACAACGGCTGGATTTGTTCGATGGACGTCGAGGCAGCGGTCTGGAACGCACCCACAGCATCTGAGCGCAGGTCGGCAAAGTCACGGGCGTGACCTGCGCCACCTGCGCCACCGTGGGGGGCTAGCTGCTCCACCACCGTGTCAATATTGTTGTTGTGGCGGTGGTGATGGTGATGGTGATGGTGGTGCTGCTCGTGCTGGTGACCACTCTTGTGGCGACTGTCGTGCCCGCCCGATTTATTCTGCACAGCAGCGCCGGCGTCGTCATCACTGCCTTCGTCGCCTGACAGCCCGTGCAAGATGTCAGCCAAGAACGACGCCGTGTCCTGGTGCGCCCCGTAATGACGAATGCTGGCTGAGGGCGACGACGACGGAACACCCGCGGCGTCTTGGTTCCGCCGCTGCGGCGCGTAGTCTTGCAGTCCACTCACACCACCACCGACGGCCGGTCGGTGGGCCTTGTCAAGCACTGACGCCATGGGGATCACCGGTGGGCGAGTGGAGGCCGAGGCGGGGAGGGAAGTGTCACGCGCCGAGGCACCGCCTTGGAGGGTCGATTTCGGAAGGATGGTCTCGGACTCGGGTTGTGGCGCAGGTGCTGGGGCTGGGGCTGGGGCAGGTGCGTCCACCTCAAGTCTCTCAAGCTGGCGCAGGGAGGGGGAGGGGGGGGGGCACAGCACCGGGAC
>Ga0213833_1002692_pt1 | contig 11321 bp, 18 predicted proteins | sample SWATP21_FD_160575 | JGI IMG/M metagenome (GOLD analysis project Ga0213833, IMG submission 160575) | Coastal seawater microbial communities from Marineland, Florida, United States - SWA TP2 #1 | ecosystem: Environmental > Aquatic > Marine > Coastal | place: USA: Florida | collected 2016-08-14
CCACCGTGCCTTCGTCGTACGATGCGTCGTACGATGCGTCGTACGATGCCGCCGCTGCGGATGTGTGGTCCTTGGGCATCACGCTCTTCGCGGCGCTGCACCAGTACCAACCATGGCGCCGTGCCCTGCGCAAGGACCCCCACTTTGCAGCGTACCTGCAAACGGGTCGCCTCACCGCCAAGTCCCGTGCTCCCGCCACGACGCCCGCCTCCTCCTCCTCCTCCTCCTCCTCCTCCACCACCACCACCACCGCCGCCGCCGCCACACGCTCTTGCGGCGTCGCCGTCGGCAGCAGCAGCGACCTGTACGCCCAGCTCATGGCCCTCGTCTCCGCCATGCTTGCCGTGGACCCCACACACCGTCCCGCCGCCAAGCACGTGGCAGCCCGTGCACACGCCCTTCTCGGAGCGTTCACGCATCCCAACGCCAACGCCAACGCCAATGCCAACGCCAACGCCAACCCCAACGCTGCTGCCCCCGCGTCCACGTCCGCGTCAGCACCGACGACGCCGTCGGTCGTGGACACCTTGATGCTGGCGGTGCCCGTGTCGTCGTCGTCCTCCCCAGCTCACGACGATGCCCCTGTACCTTCCGTTGGCGCCACTGCCGCCGTCGCTGCCGCTGCCGCTGCCGCCTCCACACCGCTTTCCACTGCCGCTTGCTCCACCACGGGTACACTTGCTCACCGTGGCCCTGCCCAGGCCCATGCCCATCCCCCCACCATTGGGCGGCAGGGCACCGATGTGTCAGTGCAGGTGGACGCAGCAGTCGTCGCAGCAGCAGCAGCAGCAGCGGACCACAGTGCCATGCGTGCCCATACAACTTCGCGTCACGCACGACGTGTTGTCCACGCGCCTGTGCCGCCACGTGCGCGTGTCCCCGTGTCGGAACTGCGCGTGGTGGTGCCGCAGCACACCGCTGTCAGCCGGGCCAGCACCGGCGGCGTGTTTGCCGCGGCTTGCGGGGTGGTACCGCTGGACCACGATGAGGACGGCGATTGCCGCATGTCCATGTGCTCCTCCTCTCCCACGTTTGCAGGGTTTGGGTGGCCCGGTCAGGACATCGCACTGTTGCGGACACCCACTCCGCGTGCCTCGGACATGGAGGGTGGTTGGCGACGGTTTGGTTGACCTTGGGGAGTGCTCGGGTCATGCTTGTGTTTTGTGTGTGTTTCAGTCGGGGCACGTGTTGGCGCCCCGTGTCTGTTTTCAACAGCTTTTTCTGTGTTGTGTGCTAGTGTGTTGATGTTGTTGGTGTTGATGTTGTTGTTGCGTGTGGAGAACTGCTTCCCGCGCGACGTCATGGTGGTTCTGTTGAGTTGACTTGCAACAGTCTGCTGTCTTGCACTGTGTATGTATGTATCCGTGCCTGTTTTTCGTGTGACTGGACCAGTTGGGGTGCACCAACAAAGTGTGGTGACCTGACTGCGAATGCAGCAGCGAAGTGTGCTGTGCTCGTTTGTCCCTTTCATCTGTGTGTTGCTTTGGTGTTTGTGAGCGGAGCTCTGCCTGAATAAAACAGCCACCTTCCGCCTCCTTGTCCTTTCACTCTCCCGCACATGGCATGCCCACCACTTCTGCTGCACACCACTTCTGCTCTGCGTACCTGCGTGCCTGGTGGCACAGCCGCTCTGGGTTTGCTTGGTGAGCCGTCACGACAAGTGCTGCGTGCAGCCTGTACCGTGGTCCAGTGAGGCCACCACACTGGCGGCAGAATGCGGAAGGACACACTGTGTCCGACACAGCACTACTCCGCGTCCCATCAATGCTGCATGTAAAATTTCCAAATGTCTTCGTTTGATCACTGCCTCGATGGGTCACTCCAACAGGCCGATGCACCTGCTCTCTTTGAGCCACTGCTACCTGTGCCGCATTGGTGGGTGCGCCTTGACTGGCGTTGCCGTGTTTGTGAGTTCAATAACTTTGCCATCATGTGCTTGGTGGTATGGATCCACCACATGAACTTGCCCTGCAGTTCTGTGCATAACCACCTTCGAACAAGCTTCGTGATGCCATGTTCCAACAGCTTCGGCTGTGGCACTGCTAAGAATACAATGTTATGTTTGGTTGTTTGGAGGGACTCACGCATGCCCCCGTGGCTACTGAGCTTTGCGACTGTAGCGCCACCAGCACGCGAACGACAACACACCAAGTCCGACCATTCCCCAATTGGCGGCGGCAAACGAGTCATGCTCCACGGACACTGCAATGAGAGGATACTGCAGCAGACTGAAAAGGGCAGACGCAAAGGCAAGCACACCAAGCGTGCCACCAAGGGTCTTGAACCTGCAAGGGGGGGCGCCGAAGGGTGAGCACGTGTCTCTGTGCAAGCTGATTGTGGTGGCATGGTTGATGGGTCGTGGGAGGCAAGTGTTGGGTCATACGTACCCAAATTCTTGGGACAAGAAGCTGGGCAGCGACGAAAACAGGAAGCCACGGAACATGGCAAAGGCCACGAAGGCTGCAGGCTGACCGGAAAGTGGCAACGCCGCTCGAAGCACATCGTGGGATAATGCAATCACGTTGGTGATCAACAGCGACATTTCCACACCCACACGGTCTGACACAAACCCAGCGAGAAGCGACGCCAGTGCCCCAAAGGGAAGAATGAACCCAAACTGGGCGGTGTAAGGGGCGTCTTCACCTTGTCCACGCACGTCAAGCTGGCTCGGCATGGAGCCCAAGGTGAAGGAGAACCGCAGCTGCTGGAAACAGAACCACACGAGTACCCAGATGTACCTGTGGAGTGGGGCGGGATGAGGCAGCACACCACAGCAACGTCAGCGGTGGCGACACACTGAACGCAGACCCGACGCACTTCGAGGTCGTAACTTGCTGTCCAATCGACAGCAGCTGGAGCGGGGAGGCGTGGCCAGGCGACTGCGACCCGAGGTCTTCTTCTCCAGCCTGGGGCTTCGCCTGGTCATCATCCACAGCAACTGGCGCCGTTTCCAATGGACCATCCCCAGCGGTCTCGATGCTTCCGTGTGGGGCTGGCACCAAGTTGGGCTGCGCTGACCCCTCCTCCAAGCAGGACACGGTGTCAACTGTCGTCTTTGGTGCCCCCACTAAAGCGGGTGATGGCACAGCCGCGGGCAGCACCTGCTTCATACTCGCACCATCGGCGTGACTGTGGCTGGGTGACGACGAGGGCAACGGCGTGGATGGAGCGAACGGGTGGTCTGGCATGATCACTGCCGTGGCCACGAGAAGCACCACCGTGATGACGGAGAAGACCCAAAACACAGAGTTGAGGGTGACGGAGGAAGGCAGGAGTGTCACCAAAGAGTACACCAGTGCGCTGGTGTCAAAAGTGCCGTTGATGATGGCCAACACGGTATGGTGCTGACGGAACAGGTTGCTGCAACACCCGAAACACCCGACCAGTGCCGAACCCCAACACAAACACAAGCCCCAAGCAAGTCAAGCGATTGAAACCACACCCAACACAGCGAACACCAACTGAAGGGAGCCGAAGCAACATGCACCGCCGCGTACCTCACATGGAAGGTGCTGGCGTTGAGTCCAGTGGCAGGGAACGCCAAAAAGCAGAACCCAACCAGGTAGGGATCGAACCAACCGTCACTGGACGGAGAAGCAGTAGCAAGCATGAGTTGGCCGACTGCAACAAGCGTCAGACAGAAGCAAGATGTCTTGCGGGGGCCCCAGCGGTCCAGCATTTGACCAAGAGGCAGTGTGGCCGAGAATGCCAACGCGGCAGCCACCGTGAACACCAGTCCAAACCGGACCTGTGCAAGAACACCGATGAGTGTGTGTGTGCACGGGCACACGCGCGCGCGTAATGTGTGTGTGTGTGTGTGTGTGTGTGTGTGTGTGTGTGTGTGTGTGTGTGTGTGTGTGTGTGCGTGAGAGAGAGAACGGGTGAAACACACAGGGGAGCAGCACGGTGTGCCTTCACACCCCGAGCCATGGTCAACAACGCACCGCCTGTCCGTCGCAGTCCATGCCGGCTTCACCACCTGCCTGGGTGGAGTTGTGTGCCCCAGATTCACGAGCAACGCATCGCAGACTGTACACACCCTCATCCTTCATGCGCGGAACCAGGTTGAAGAACCCAAAGATGTTGCCCCCACACAAAAACACCTGGCACAAAACCAGTGCAAGGTACAGCACACGGGGTAGCTGGGGCTGCGGTGGAGCATCATCCACTTCCTCGTGCGGCCCTGCGCGAGCAATAGAGCTCTCGGAAGGGACCACTTTCATGGTACCGCCCCAGACAACCGGACCCTACGCCAGAACAGTGTCTCCACGCACCGCCATTTGCACCGCAACCCGCAAGTGTCGAAAATTTTATTACTTCTAGGACATAAAAGAAATATGCTCGCGCGTTCTGGCTTGTGCACCGTGCACTCAGAGCCGAGACCACGGCGACTGGTGGTGGTTTCGAAACACTGCGGGGGGCGTTGCGTTGCGTTGTGTGACGAAAGCTTATCGCTTGGTATTGTGCGGGGCTGATCATGTCTTCCAAGTTGCCTGTGTGCCCGTACGGCACTCGGTGCTACCGGCTGAACCCCGTGCACTTTCAATCCTTCAACCATCCACACCTGCCCAACAATCGGCCCGCCGCTTGGGGTCCTGCATCCGCAGCCACCGCGCCAGCGGCGTGCACTGGGACAAACACAGGCGGGAAGAAACGCAAGGCACGGGCACAGAAGCAGCTGCTGCAGCAGCGGCAGGTGCAGCAGGTGCAGACCGTGACGCAGAAGAAGAAGAAGACACCTACGGTGAAGAAGAAGAAGAAGCCAAAGCCTGCGCGAGACGGCCCTGCGAAGAAGGCGATGACTGCCGCTGCAGCTCCCGCCACGGCAGCAGTAGCAGCAGCGAATAGTTCACAGTCGAAGCAAGGAAAGGCATCGAGGGATGCCAGTCCATCGGTTCGTTGTGTGCGCGTCTCGGATTTTCGCCTACGCCGTGCTCCTCATGCGGGGTTGTTTGTTTGTTTGTCAGGCGCCAGCTGGATCCAAGCGACGTCGTGTCGCGCATGCATCCTCCTCCACATCCGTGACATCGTCGAAGCGCCAGCGAACAGTGGCGCCTGCCATACCGCCGGCAGTAACCGCAGCACCCGCCGCTGTCGCCAGCGGTTCCAATGACGGCATCATCAAGGTGATCGCGTGCGCGCATGTGTCGTTTGGTGCCGTGTGCACAGTCTTAATGCTTGGGTGTTGCAACGCTCAAACGCCGTGACACGTGTGTGTGCGTGTGGGTGGCTGGCTGGCTGTGTGTTTCGTTTCGATGTTCCTCGCTGATGCAGATTCTCAAAGACCTTGGGGTGGTGGAAAAAATGAATGGTGACGCGTTTCGGGTAGGTTGTCCACTCACTCACGTTGGTGTGGGTGCTGTGTGGGTGCTTGACATGTGCGCAGTGTTTCTGCTCTTGCTCACACCATGGTCAACCTCGTGCCTGAAGGCTACTGCGTACTTCAAAGCAGCGAGCGTCCTGAAGCAGCACCCTCATAAGATTACTTCCGGTGCACAAGCACAAAAGCTAAAGGGCATTGGCAAGAAGATCGCAAAGAAGATTGACGAGATTCTCAGCACGGTGTGCATGTTGCGTGGCGGTGACGCGCTTTGTGTTCTGCACAGTACTAGTAGTGTTCACTTTGTTGTGCTGCTTTTCCAGGGCCACCTGGCGAAGTTGGACAAGGCAAACAAGGATTCTCGTGTTGTTGCGTTGAAGGAACTCGGTCGTGTGCATGGCATTGGACCTAAAATGGCACAGGAGCTGTGAGTGTGTTCGTGTGTTCATGTGTTCATGCGTTCTCTGTGGGTTATGGGTTGTGGATTGTGGGTTGTGGGTTGTGGGTTGTGGGTTGTGGGTTGTGGGTTGTGGGTTGTGGGTTGTGGGTTGTGGGGTGTGGGTTGTGGGTTGTGAGTTGTGGGTTGTGGGTGTGCACATCTTGCATTGCCGTATGGAGGTGGCACCATCCATGTTCTTGGGAAGGTTTCGCTCACGCGTGGTGGTGGGGTGAATGTTTTTTCTTTCTTCCTGGTCAGTTACACCACCCATGGGATCACGTCTTTGGAAGAACTGTCTGCGCGCCGTGACTTGTACGTGGTCAAGCCAGTATCGCATCACACACAAAGTGTGTTGCTTCATTCCTGCCGTGGTTTGTGATGCAAGCCAGGCTGAACGCCACCCAGTTGATTGGGCTGAAGTATGTACGAGAGTTTGAGAGCAAGATTCCACGTGCTGAGATGAAGCAACTGGAAGCAGCCATCATTGCTGCCGTGAAGCGTATCGACCCTGCCATCGTGTGCACAGTGTGTGGTTCCTATCGACGAGGGGCTGCAACAAGCGGAGACATTGATGTGTTGGTGACGCACCCGTCATACCCAACAAAGTCTACAACTGGTGAGGTGTCAACGCAGCGCTGTTGTCAAGTTGTCCGCCTGTTCGTGTCGTGCCACTCACCGCTCTTTCCGTCTTGGTTTGTGGTGCCACCAGCACCACCGGTGTTGAGGAACGTTGTAAAGGGTCTCCATGCCTGCGGCATTCTCACAGATGATTTGGCTAGTGGAGTGACCAAGTACATGGGTGTGTGCAAGCTGTCATCGAAGTCAAACGCAACCATAAGTGCCGCCGCGCCCCCAACAATGCCCTCCACTGCAACCACCGTGTCGCGCAAGCCCCGACGACTTCAACGCCAGTCCTCCCTCAGCAAGTTCTTTGTGCGTGCCTTAATGGTTGCACAGGCGTTGCATTGGCTTGTACTGACTGACTGTGTGCACATTCTGTCGCCTACAACCGCAACTGACCGACCTGTACCTGCTGTGTGTTGCGTGTGGTGTGTTGCGTGTTGTATGTTACTCCAGGTGCCGTCCTTATCCCAGGTCGAAGCATCCCTGGAGGCGTCCACTGAAGCACCCGCAACGCCGCCAAAGCCGTCACCTCCAATCCACACCGCTGGTGTCAGCGACGGTAGTGACGGCACTGACGTCGCGTCTGATGTGGAAGCACGGACCAGTGCAGGTGCAGGTGCAGGTGCAGGTGCAGGTGCAGGTGCAGGTGCAGGTGCTGGTCCTGTACCCGGATTCGGGCTTCATCGTCGCATTGACATCCGCATGATGCCAACGGAAAGCTACTGGTGCGGCGTGTTGTACTTCACAGGCTCACAGTTCCTCAACATCGAGATGCGGTACGTTTGATGCCTTGGGTGTGCCTGTTTCTGTGTGTTGAATGTGCCTCCTTCTTTTCCTGGGGCCACAAGAGGTTGATCATGCCGTGCACGTGGGCGTTGCCCCCACCCCAGGCAAATTGCGATTGACAAGAAGTTGCACCTGTCCGAGTTCGGACTGTTCAAGACGGACACCAAAGGAAAACCAAGCCACCGACTTCCAGTGTCTTGTGAACGTGACGTGTTTGACCATTTGGGTATGCAGTACTTGGAACCAACCCAACGCAATAAGTAGCACCCAACGAAAAAGTCATTGTGCCACGCCTCACGGTGTTGGCGCACGGCACAACGAACGAAAAGTTCACTACGAGGAAGGAGATGTCGCCACGACCAGGCGAGAAAACGCAAGGGTAACACGTTGAGGATGTTGTGCATGCAGTTGAACCACATTGGGTCCTTGCATCACTTCATCGTCCACAACGGGTGCACCTGCCGCTGCATCGACGACCTGCACCATCGTCTCCACGGGCTGCCCTGTCACAGATCTGCGTGGAAAGCACACGCGTCGAATGTCATGTTCACCATGTGTCCACACCCACACCACCACAAGCGACACGTCACAACCCCACCCCCACCCCCTTGCGCATGCATACCTCACAACGGGCGTCGTCGCTGCAGCCAGGCGAGAAGATCGATGCGAAACCGACAACTGCCAGTCACTCAATGGCACGGTGGGGAGTCCGCCAACTTGTCCCGACTTCTTCATGTCCACCACAGAGAAGCTGGAGGGTCCAGACACGGGGGCGGGGACGTGTGAGACCAACATGCACGTACGTGGCAACTACGCTACAGTGTGTCCACCCCACAGACACACGCACGCACGCACGCACGCACACTTGGCACATGAACTCCCCCGTCGACACTTGCTCCACCTCCAGCACCCAAGGCTCAGGATCGGGTTCGAGCAGTTGCTGTTGTTGGGCATCGGCACCAACACGTGACTGTTGCTGCGACACGTGTGCAGATGTGGGCGGGCGTTGAATAAACCCTTTGACACCACATGCTTCTGGTAACGTCACATCCATGGTGTATCTGCACGAATGTACCACGCCAAACTCGCAACAACGGTGACCAGGAGTTGTTGTGGCACCCGTACAACGAGAATGTCCCGCGCCACAGAGCGTGTGCTTGGTGCACTGGATGTTACGACAACGCGACGCTCGTGCAACAATCGGCGCTGCACTCCCACACACACACCTGCAAGGGGACACTTCCTTGATCGACACCAGGCGCCGAGTGCTGCCGCAGTAGTACGTGACGGTCGTGGACCTTGGATGACTGCGCACTGGTTTGCACGATGTACCACCTCTGTACACTTGAAGGATCCCTTCTGGGCGTTGTTTTGTCTGTGCGTATCGGCCTGGGAGCACACATGCCTCGTCATGCATCACACGGCGGCGAGAAGAGACGAATGTCCGTACACGTGTTCCAACGCACCCAAGCTGTACACCGTGTCTCGGTCACTTTGACTGACAGTCCCGCCAATGCACAGCTTGTACTCCCACTTGTCGCGTGCTGTCAGACACACCCCGCTTGCTTGCAGCTTGTGCAACACCTCCAGAGGTGTCGCAGTGTCGGCGTTACCGGCTGCGGTGTTCACCGTGTTGGTGGTGCTGCGAGCTGCCCACTTTGGCGTCTCGTATCGGAACCTGCACGTGACGTCTCCTGCCACCGCAGCAATTGATGCATGTTGTCCATGGCCCACTGATGCGCGAGCACATCGCAAGCATGCGGAAGGGTGGTGAGGACATAAACAACCACTAGCACTGCTGCTTGCGGCGTGCACGAACCATCGAATGGAGCCACCCCGTGTGTTGCGCTGACAAGAGTCGGACCAAACTCGGCAGTGGAGTCACTACCCAGTGCGGTGGACAACAACGCCACACATACAGCGACAAGTACAGCGCACACGTGTCGCCATCGCGGCATCTTGGTTTGCACGCAGGTGCGGGTGCAACCCGTGAACAAAGGGATGAGGATGATTTGAATAGTTGTGGTGTTCAATAGTTTTGGCCCATGTGTGCCAGTGCACTGTTCAGCAGTCACTGCGCTGCCGCGCTGCACACAAACGTCCGTGCACCTCACGTGACTCAGCTGGCGCGTGTCCCGTTGTGTGACGTGGCACTTGCAGTTGGTGTGGAGGGGGTTTCCACCAGGCAGGTGACCTACCGAAGCTTGCGCCACCAACGAGCAGGACACGTGTTTCTGTGGGTGTCACTGCACGAGTGCGACACCATGGATGTGGTGCGGCAGTCGTTCGCCACGGCTCTCCCCCAGACACTAGCTGCCATAGCACGTGCATCGTTTGTGGCGATTGATCTGGAGTTCACAGGCATTGCTCGGGCCTACAGAGGGAAGCCTGAACATGCTGACGGTGCGTACTTGTGGTTGTTGCACACCGCCGCTGTCAATATGCCAGCGAAGCACGCCAAGCCATTGTGGAGCCCTAACCGAATGCGTTGGCGCATATGAATGCACGCGTGTGCCCGTCTGCCTGCCTGTCTGTGTCGTGTCTGGCAGTGCCGTTTCACACGGAGTACGGACGTGCTCACATGGCAGCAAGCCTGTACGGCGTCACGCAAGTCGGCCTCAGCTGCTTTGAGCTACGACCCTCCGCAGATCCGTTCAACATCAAGCCCTCCGACTTCCAAAGCACCACGTTCAACTACAATGTGTTCCCGGGCGTGGTGTTCCGGTCTGAGCCCCGGGCCTTGGAGTTTCTGCGGGCCAATGGCTTTGACTTCAACAAGTTTGTGGGAGAGGGCATTCGCTACGCACACAAACACCACCGGCGTCGCCGTAAGTATGCAATGGTGACGTACCAAGATGTGGATGAAGAAGAAGCACAGCAGGTGAGGGAGGCGTTGCGCTGGGTGGCTGGTTGTGGTTGTGGTTGTGGTGTTTTTGTGACGATGACGAACACTCGATGTGTGGCACCTTGCGTGTGGCAACAACCTCCGTGGTCTGGCCAGAATGTGGATGATGCCGCAGGGTTCTGCCACGTCATGGAAGCGTTGTTTGATGCGGAGGTGCCGGTGGTTGGGCACAACATGTTGTGCGTACGGTGGTGGCACGGTTGCTTGCTTGCAGACTGAGGTGCGGCCAGACTAACCGGAAGGGTCGCGCTTGGTGTGCGCAATGCCAGGTTTGACTTGGCGTTCATCCATTCACATTTTCACAAACCACTGCCTGACGAGGTTAAAACCTTTGTACAACAAGTGTCCAAGGTGCTACCACATGTCTGGGATACCAAGTACCTGGCCGCGCAGCTTGGTACGCAGAGGGTCACACGGCTGGTGGTGTTGCGTTGTCTTAGCTTTGAAATGCTGGGTATCTCATGCACAATGCCCTCTGTTGGACGCCCCATCTCAGGTATTGATCATACTCGTACGTGACCAGCAACAACATGGGCTCGTTCCATGGTAGCTTGTGTGAGCGCGCAGCCGTGCGTGTGTGTTTGTGTGTGTACAGTGCGTGTGCCAACGGTGTTTCGCTGCGTGTCGCTGCAACCAGAGGGAGGCACGTCGTTGAGCACACTGTTCATGCAGTGTGGCTTTGATGTGCAAGCGTTGCACTCGGACAACTGCGTGCGCTACTCTGGAGTGGCACCATCGGCGGGGAGCGACGTGCATGAGCTCGATCGAGGCGAGGCCGACAGTGGTGATGTGAGAGAGACGATGCACACACCTACACCGGCTGCATTTGCACATGAAGCTGGCGCAGATGCTTTCATGACCGGTTGTGTGCTGTTAGAACTTGCGAGTCGGGCTCCTCAAAAGCAGTGGGTTGAGCATCTGCAGTTAGACCACCCAGATGCAAATCAAGGTATGTCAGCGGCTTGGTGTTGCCTGGTGCTGCTGCTATCGACTGTGGTTGCTTGTTGGTGCTTCATGCGCGAGTTTGCTGTTGACGTCTTGACGTATTGATGCCGCGCAACATGATTGTGTGTGGCGGGTGGACTCCCAACAGTGTACATTCGGGGCGACACGGCGTTGCCCTTGCGTCAGTAGCGACGCGACACTTCGACGACACAAACAGTACAAACTATTACGAAACAACGCAAATCATTGCAAAACAACAGAAACAATGTGGAACATTCCCGCTGACGCCGTTTGTGTTCATC